>Ga0209401_1002063_pt1 | contig 13115 bp, 9 predicted proteins | sample M_140807_MF_Meta_FD_187318 | JGI IMG/M metagenome (GOLD analysis project Ga0209401, IMG submission 187318) | Freshwater microbial communities from Lake Montjoie, Canada to study carbon cycling - M_140807_MF_MetaG (SPAdes) (version 2) | ecosystem: Environmental > Aquatic > Freshwater > Lake...
GGCGCCGCCTACACCGGCGTGGGCATCCCGCAGGTCATCGCGTCAGGCCAAGCAGCCGCCCGACGATGCCTCGGCAGCGTCTGAACGCAGGAGGCATGGCGTCCACAACGCCAACGGCCCCCACACAGGCACAGGCGAGCATGCCGAAAGGCATGGTCGCCGATACGCCCGCGATGATCGGCGGAACGTCCGATCCATCGCGGGCCTAGCAACGCGGGCTTCCGCCGCGTTGCTACTTCTTCTTCGCCCCAGCCGCCGGCTTGGCAGCTGCGCCCTCGGCGCCTTCTTCCTTCTTCACCTTCTTCTTCTTCATCGAGAGCTTCAGCACGCGGACTTTGGGCAGTCCCAGCGGGCTACGGCCTTCCGTCCAACGCTCCTGCTCTTTGAGCTTGGCGATCCGCTCGGCACGGCTCAGTACGCCGCGGGCGCTCGACGAGCCCTTGCGCACCCGGAGGCTCTTGTCCATCGTCATGGGAGGTGGTCCTGAGTTCTCAAAAGGAGGGAAGGCGGCCGGCGACTGATCCGCCGACAACCGCACGAAAGTACGGAGAAAACCGGCCCGCTTCAAGGCCTGCGGCGGCGCCGGCCCGCCGGGGGCTGTTTTCAGACCCTCTCAGAGGCTCACGGACGAGATTGCCGTCAGGAACCGGGCCATCGATTCCGGCCGCCGCTCGGGCTCGGCCGACAGGCACGCCATGATCGCCGTGGCGAGCGGCGCCGGGATCTCGGGCCAGCCTTCGCGGATGTCGTTCGGGGGCGTGTCATGTGCCATGGCCGCCTTGCCGGAAGAGCCCTTCGGCCAGGGCGACTGGCCGGTGCAGATCTCGTAAGCGGTGATCCCAAACGAGAAGATGTCGAGCCGTTTGTCGGCCTGTCGACGTCGCACAACCTCGGGGGCCATGTAGTTCGGCGTGCCAACGCGGTTGCCGGGCTGGAGGAAGGCGGGTTTGTCCGGCACGGTGAGGCCGAAGTCGATCAGCACCAGCCGGCCGTCGGGCTGAAGGATGAAGTTTCGTGGGCAGATGTCGCGGTGCACGAATCCCGCATCATGCACCGCGGCGATCGCGGTGGCAGCCTGCCGCACGAGATCGAGCCGCTCGGCGGGCTTGAACTGCTTCTTGGCGGAAATCAACGAGTGGAGCAGCGAGCCCTCGATGAACTCCTGGACGATGAACGGGTCGCCGGTCGTGGCGGTGCCCCATTCCTTGATCTGCACGATGTTCGGGCCGCTGATCTGCTTGCCGATCTCTCCTTCGGTCTGCTTGCCGAGCGACTTGTAGCGGGCCTCCACGGGGGCGGCCTTGGCGGCGTCGACGACCTTGAGGCCGAGGATCTCTCCAGTCTTCAGGTCGCGCACCTTGTAGAAGGTCGACATGGTGCCGGAGGTGCTCTCCCGCATCCTCTCAAACCGCTTCCAAAGGTCGACCTTGCCGGAGCCCCCGAACAGCGAACCGAAGAAATCTCCTAGACCCATGCCGCGTGCTTTCGCTCCTCAGTGTTGCTTCAGGGTCGCGAGTTCCGCATGCGCCGCGGCGAGATCCTTCTCGAGCCGAGGCACCTCGGCCGGGTCATCGGGCTGCTTCTTCGCGCCCGCCAGCAGCTGCTGGAGCTTCGCGATCTTCTGCTGGAGCACTTCGATCCGCTTCTTGTCCTTCTTGTCCATCGGTCTGGTCGCCGCGGTCGCGGCCTCCCTCAAGGCCTGTTCCGATCTCGATCAGCACGCCGCCGTCGCCGGCGGAGAGCATGTTTGGGCCGGTGTGCAGCTGTCGCATCCAGCCGCTGATCATCACCACGGCGACGGCGAGCCCGAGCGTGAGCGACAGCCACGTCGCCCGGTCGTTTCGCACCCACTGCGTGCCGGCACCCCGCCCGACGAGCGCACTCGCGAAGTAGAAGACCACAAGCGCGAGCAGGACTTTGGCGCCGAACAGGGAGTGGTAACTCGTCGCCCGCATCCACTCGCCCCCCGCCCAACCCTCTGCCTTGACGCGGGCGTTGAACAGGAGGAAGTTCGCCAGTCCGCTCGCCAGGAGGAGCGTGATCGACCCGATCACCCACGGCAGCCACCGCCTGCGGATCCTGTCGTGGATCCGTTCACGGGTTTCTTCGTCGAACTCCGCAATGGCCGGGAGCAGACCGAACCGGGCAAAGGCCAATCCTCCCACGGCGACGAGCGCAGCGAGCAGGTGAGCCCAGCGGAGCAGCAACAGGGTGGGGTCCATGGGAATCCTTGGGGCGTGGAAGGGATCCGACAAGCGTACCCCATGGTACAGTGCCGCTCCATGGACCTCCCGGAAGATCTCGACGACGCCGACCCGCTCTTCCTGCCGGGCGGCCTTCCGCACGACCGCTGGATGCGGCTGGCGCTCGAAGAGGCACGGGTGGCGGCCTCCGAAGACGAGGTGCCGGTCGGGGCGATCGTGGTCGCGGCAGGGCGAATCGTCGGCACCGGCCACAACCAGCGAGAGCAGCTCAACGATCCGACCGCCCATGCGGAGATGATCGCGCTGACCCAGGCGGCGGCCACGCTCGGCTCGTGGCGGCTGGAGGGCTGCGTGCTCTACGTCACGCTCGAGCCCTGCCCGATGTGTGCCGGGGCGATCCTCCAGGCCCGGGTGCCAACGGTCGTCTGGGGAGCGGCCGATCCCAAGGCAGGGGCGGTGCAGACGCTCTATCGGCTGTTCGATGACCCGCGGCTCAACCACCGGGTCGAGCACGTCGGCCACGTGCTCGCCGACGAGTGCGGCCGAATCCTCACCGAGTTCTTCCGCGGCAAGCGGTGACCGGCGGCTAGCCTCGGCGGTCGATCGTCACGAACTCGCGGAGATTCTCGCCCGAGTAGATCTGCCGCGGCCGACAGATCTTCTTGGTCGGCGAGCGATGCATCTCCATCCAGTGGGCAATCCAGCCCGGCAGCCGGCCCATCGCGAACAGCACTGTGAACATCTGCACGGGGATGCCCATCGCCCGATAGATGACGCCCGAGTAGAAATCGACGTTTGGGTAGAGCTTCCGCTCGATGAAGTACTCGTCGGCGAGCGCGACCTCCTCGAGTTGCTGGGCGATGTCGAAGAGGGGATCGTGCCGGGCGATTTTGGCAAGCAGTTTGTCGGAGGTGGCCTTGATCAGCTTTGCCCGCGGGTCGTAGTTCTTGTAGACGCGGTGGCCAAAGCCCATCAGACGGAAGCCCGAGTCCTTCTTCTTGGCGAGTTCCACGTACTTCTTCACGTTGCCTCCGTCGGCCACGATCTTCTCGAGCATCTCCACGCAGGCCTGGTTGGCCCCGCCGTGCAGCGGGCCCCAGAGCGCCGAGATCCCGGCTGAGATGCTGGCGAAGAGGTTGGCGTCGCTCGAGCCGACCATGCGGACGGTCGACGTCGAGCAGTTCTGCTCGTGGTCGGCATGCACGATCAGGAGCATGTCGAGGGCGTCGGCGAAGTCCGGGTCGATGTGATATTCCTCGCACGGCACCGCGAACATCATGTGGAGGAAGTTTTCGCAGTAATCGAGGTCGTTGCGAGGATACATCAGCGGCTGGCCGCACGACTTCTTGTGGCTGTAGGCGGCGATCGTCGGCAGCTTGGCGAGCAGCCGGTGCACGCTCACCTCCACCTGCCGCGGGTCGCGGACGTCGAGCGAGTCTTGGTAGAAGGTAGAGAGCGCGCCGACCACGCTGCCCAGGATCGCCATCGGATGGGCATCGCGGGGGAATCCCCCGTAGAAGCTCCGCATGTCCTCGTGGATCATCGTGTGGTGGGAGAGCGACGTGCGGAAGGCGTCGAGTTGGGGCGCGGACGGCAACTCGCCAAAAATCAGCAGGTAGGCGACTTCGACGAAGTCGCACCGTTCGGCCAGCACCTCGATCGGGTAGCCGCGGTAGCGGAGGATGCCCTTCTCGCCATCGAGAAACGTGATCGCGCTCGTCGTCGATCCAGTGTTGACGAAGCCCTCATCGAGCGTGATCATCCCCGTCTGGGACCGCAGTTTGGCGATGTCGATCGCCCGTTCCCCCTCGGTGCCCACGATCATGGGCAGGTCGCAGCGGCTGCCGTTGAACTCGAGCGACGCGCTCCCGTCGGCCTTCGTGCCGGGCCACGGCGAGGTCGCCGGGGACGCAGCGGGGGACGAGGACGGGCGGGCGGTCGCGGTCATGTGGTGGGTCTCCAGCGGCTCGAAGAAGGCCGTGACCGGAGGTCGCCGACCCGCCGCCGAAGTCTAGCCCTGGCAGGCAGCGCGAGCAATCCGCGCGAGCGGAGCACGGGCCGTGCAACGCGTCGCTAGCGAGTGACGGACGGGGTGGGGCGGCCGGCGGTGAACTGTGGTGCCGCGGACGATCCGCCCGGGTCGTCGAACACCGTCCACACGGGGGTCCGCTGACGGATTTTTTCGAGGTAGGCGTCGGTCGCCTCCCGGCGGCGATCGGTGATCAGCGTATCGCGGATTTCGACCTGAGCCTCCGTGAAGGGAATGCGGCCGGCGTCCTTTCGCTCAGCCACCCGGACAATGTGGAGTTGCTCTCCGTCCTCGATGATGGCGCTCAGTTGGCCGACCGGCAGTGAGAAGATCGCCTCGTCGAGGGACGCGGATGTGAGGCTGCCTTTGCTCGTCCAGTCGAAGGCACCGCCGCTGGACGCGGTCGGTCCTTCCGACCGTCCCTTGGCCACTTCTTCGAAGGACCGGCCGGCCAGCACCTCGTTGCCCATCTCGGCGAGGATTCCCCAGGCCTGCTGTCGCGACCGCTTGAGCCCCGTCTTCACCGTCAATGCTTCGAAGCGAGCCTTTGCAGGATACTCGTAGTCGACGAGGTGATTCTGGTACCACGCGATGAGTTCGGCGTGGGGAACTTCCTCGTCAGTCTTCACGTTCTTCCGCATCCACTCCTGGGCGAGGCCTCGTTCGAAGAACATCTTTCGCATCCGGTCGAGCGACGTGCCGCGGGCCCGCAGCGACTTTTCATACTCCATCGAGTTGGGGGAGTTGGCTTCCTTCATCATTCGCGGCAGTTGCTGCTCGTCGAAGGCGCGGTCGACGTTCTTGCGGATCTCGGGAAGTTTGTCGGCCGGTATCTCGCGGCAGGCATCGACGTAGACCAGCAGCGTCTCGATGTGCTGCGGCAGCACCTGCTGGCAGATCTGGAGCCGCAGTTCGCGAACCTTTTCCGGCGGCATCCCAGGCGTGACCTTTTCGAGAAACTCGACCGCCTTGGGTGTGAGCAGGTCCGCCTCGAGCACCACCTCCGGCCCCACGCGGGCGACCACCAGGGCCGTCTCCAGCGACTTGAACTCGGGTACGCCGGACGTGCCCGTGGCGACCGCTGATTCGTACGCCGCCGGCACGACGCCCTCGCCAGAGCCAGATGCCACGGCCTTGGCGACCTCGCTGGCGATCAGGTCACGGACCGGCCCGAGGGGTGCGCCTGGGTTGGCCCGAATGCTCGAGAGCACGTGGTTGTCGAGCGGCTTGTCGTTGTCCGATTTTTTTGCGTCGGCGTTCGCCGGGGCGGCGGTGGGCCAGTCCTTTGGTCGCGAGGTCGCGGCCGGAATGGTGGGCATCTGCGCCGCCGGTACGGTAGCGAGCGGCGCTGGGTTCTGTGCCGTTGCATCAGCTGCGCAGGCGGCGATCACCGCGGCGACGACGCCTCGAAGGAACGCTCGGCAGGTGCTGTGGCGTGGTGGTGGCATCGTGGGCCGGGGAGAGGGGGCGGGACTATAGGCCCGTGCTCTGGACGGTCGCAAGCCCGGGGAAAGGCTGTTTTCCGGCGAAAAAGCAGCCTGCCCCATCGCGAGGGGCTGCCCGTGCCCCGTCGCCGGACGTTCGCGGATGCCATCGTGGCATCCGCTCACTCGATGCTGCCCTCGCTTCGCCATCGTGGCTTCGCTCGGCCAGAAACGCCGGCTCCCGGGGCACGGGCAGCCCCTCGCTGCGTTTTTTGCGTTGATTGTTTGCCTTGAGTAGCACAGGTTTTCAACCTGTGTCTGTCCAGCATGGCGGCTCGGGGCAGCCCCTCGCTGCGTTCTGTCTTCGTAGCACAGGTTGTCAACCTGTGCCTGTCCGCCTCGCCGAGGTTCACATGCTGCGCTGGCGATTTCAGAAAGCCCCGGGCAGGAGCGTGTGAATGCAGGCCGGCGTCACGATTTGGCTGTGGGCTTCGTCGGCCGGCGCTGCGGCGAGGGTGGCTTGAGGAGCGTGCGGACCGCGGTGAGCAGCCGATCGGGATCGGCGGCGGTCGATTCGTGCACCGGCATCACGACCGTCTTCTGATCGACGATTCGCACCGTTCCACCGCGCGTTCCAGCAGCGACGCGAAGCTTCTCCATGGCGGCGCGGTCGTGGTGGCCGATCACCACCAGGCCCGGGTGCCGTGTGATCGAGTCGATGCCGAGGCCCACGGCAAGGGTCTTGAGCCGCGTGAACTCGAGCAGCCGCCGGGCCTCGTCGGGAACCGGGCCGAAGCGGTCGGTGAGTTCAGCCGCGAGTTCGTCGATCTGGCTCTCGGCTGTGGCCCGCGACAGCCGGCGGTACACGTCGATCTTCGCCCGGAGATCGGGGATGTAGTCGCGCGGCAGCCACGCCTCGCCCGGCAGGTCCACGTTCACCGGCGGCGGCTCGGCAGGCGGCAGGGCCTTCATCCCCCGAACCGCCTGCTCCAGGAGCCGGCAGTAGAGTTCGTAGCCGACGGTGGCGATGTGGCCGCTCTGCTGCGTGCCGAGGAGGTTACCCGCGCCGCGGATCTCGAGATCCCGCATGGCCAGCGAGAAGCCGGCCCCCATGCTGGAAAACTCCTGGATCGCCCGAAGCCGTTTGGCCGCGGTGGACGTGAGCCGTGCCGCCTCGTCCACGAGCAGGTAGCACCAGGCACGGTGGTGCGAGCGGCCGACGCGGCCACGGAGCTGGTGCAGGTCGGCCAGGCCGTAGGTATCGGCCTCGTCGATGAAGATCGTGTTGGCGTTGGGGATGTCGAGACCGCTCTCGATGATCGTGGTAGCCAGCAGGATGTCGGCCCGGCCGGCCACGAAAGCGACCATCTGCTCCTCGAGTTCGGTCTCCGAGAGCCGGCCGTGCACGATCGCGATCGTGGCTTCGGGCACGATCTGCTGGATGCGGTGCGACACCTTCTGGATGTCGTGAATCCGGTTGTGCACGAAGAACACCTGGCCACCGCGGGAGAGCTCCCGCTCGATCGCGTTTCGCACGAGCCCCGTGTCCCAGCGGGCTACGCGGGTCTCCACCGCCATCCGATTGGTGGGGGGCGTGGTCAGGTTCGAGATGTCGCGGATGCCGAGCATCGACATGTGGAGCGTTCGCGGGATCGGCGTGGCCGTCATCGTGAGCACGTCCACGCTCGCCCGCAGCGCCTTGAGCCGCTCTTTCACGTCCACGCCGAACCGCTGCTCCTCGTCGACGATCACGAGGCCGAGGTTGGCGAAGTGGATGTCTGCCTGGGCGAGGCGGTGGGTGCCGATCACGATGTCAACGCTTTTCCGAGCCAGACCCTCGAGCGTGTCGCGTTCCTCGGCGAGAGGCGTGAGCCGCGAGAGGCAGCGGACGGTGAACGGAAACTCCGCGAACCGCGCAGTGAATGTGCGGCGGTGCTGCTCGGCCAGCACCGTGGTCGGCACGAGGACGGCCACCTGGGCCCCCGACTCGGCCGCCTTGAAGGCCGCCCGCATCGCAAGCTCGGTCTTGCCGAAGCCGACGTCGCCGCAGAGCAAACGATCCATCGGCCGCGGCCGCTGCATGTCGTCGCGGATGGCCTCCATTGCCGTGAGCTGGTCGGGCGTTTCGTCGAAGGGGAACGACTCCTCGAACTGCCGCTGCCAGGGAGTGTCGGCGGGAAAGGGCATGCCGGGCCGGCTCTCGCGCATCGCCTGGAGGCGGATCATGTCGGCGGCCATGTCGGCCACCGCCTTTTGCACGGCCAGCTTCTGCTTCTCCCACGTGGTGCCACCGATCTTGGCGAGCTTTGGGGCGAGCTTCGTGCCGCCGACGTATTTCTGAACGAGCTCGATGCACGAGGCCGGCACATAGATCCGCGTGGTCTCGGCGAACTCGATGTCGAGGAACTCCTCGGTCCGCCCGTGCTTCTCCAGGAGTTTGAGCCCCTTGTAGCGTCCGATTCCGTGCGACACGTGGACGACGTAGTCGCCCTCGTGGAGGTCGAGGAAGGTGTCGATCGCCCGGGTGAGCCGCTGCTTCGTGGGTCGGCGGACCGCATCCTCGCGGCGAAAGAGTTCGCCGCTCGAGACGATCACCAGCTTCTCAGGCACGAGTCGAAAGCCGGCCGACAGGTGGCCACGGGCGAAATGGAGGCGTTTCCCGCGGGCGGGTGCCGAGTCGGCGAGGAGTTCTCGGAGCCGCTTCTCTTCAGCATCGGACGGGGCGACGACCCAGACTTCCTGATCCTTGCCGACCGTCTCCAACTCCTCCTTGACCCGGTCGAGCACACCGGTGAAACGCTCCACGCTTTCCACGGCGAGCGTGGCCGCGGCGTCGAGGCTCGTCGTGGCGATTGCGGAGAGGGCCACGGAGGGCAGCCGATGAATCCGGGCGAAGAGATCCTCCGGGTCGAAGAGGCCCGCCGCGGCACCGAGCCGATCGTGCAACCGCTTTGCCTCCTCGGTCACCTCGTTGGGCTCGACGATCACCCATGCCGAGCCTGCTGGGAGCAGGTCGGATAGATAGGTGTGCCTCGTGCCGGAGGCCACCGCGAGCGCCGTCAGATCGACATGGTTGACAGTTGCCACGCTCCGTTGGGTGACCGTGTCGAAGGTGCGGAGCGACTCGATCTCGTCACCAAACAACTCGATGCGAACGGGCCTGTCCCAGTCGGCGGCGAATAGATCGACGATGCCACCGCGGCGGGCGAACGTGCCCGGTGTGTCGATCGCATCAACCAGCCGCCATCCACGAGCACCGAGCCAGTCGGCGAGTTCTTCGAGGTCGAGGCGGCCGCCAACCTCGATCCGGCGGGTGCCGGCCTCGATTTCGCGCGGGTCGGCGAGTGGTGCGAGAAGTGCCTGGACGCTGGTCACCACGAGCGGTGGTCTTGGACTGTCGGGAGTGGTCAGCCGTTTGACGACGGCGAGCCGTTCGGCATCGGCGGGGTCGCCGGTCGGGCCATCGTCTTCGCCGAGGCTTTCGACCGCCGGGAGAAGCAGGGTCGGCAGGTCGCTGAACAGCGCCACGTCATCGACGAAGTCGTCGGCCTCAGCTGCGTGTGGCAAGACGACGACGAGCGTGCCGGCTTCGGTGGCCCGGGCCTTCGCCACGGCCGCCACCGCCAGCGCAGACGCCGATCCCCAGGTTCCGCCGATCGTCCCGCCGTGTCCCTCGCGGAGGGCGGCGATCACGTCAGCGAACCCGCGGTGTGCATCGAGGGTTTCAGCCAAGCCGAGCAACCGTCGGTCTGGCCGGCGGGCGTCATGTGCCACCATCACGGTGTCGTTCGGTCCGAGATAGACACACCGCGTGCATGCCTGGGCAGCGGTGGCGAGGGCCATGAGGGGGCCATGAGGACGAAGGCGGCGACCAGGAACTGGCGATGCATGACCGGAACCTCCAGGGTGGAACATTTCCACGGCAGTGTATCGCTCCGACAGGCGGAGGGATCGGTGCGAGGATGGCGAGCGTCGGCTATCCTGCCGTTGGCGAGCCAACTCGCACCGTCCCGCAGCCGGCGTTGGGCTCTTGCGACCTGCGGCCTCGGGCGGGCGGTGGAAGCCTCGCCTTCGGACGGGAAGGATATCCCGACTCGGCCCGACTTCCCCCGACCCGCCCGGCTACCGAGTTCTGACGGCACTCTTTGAGTGAGGAGCAAACACCCATGAAGATCGTTCGATTTCTTTCCGGTGGGTCCGAGCACCTCGGCCGGTTGCACGATGACGGCCCAGTGACGCTCCTGGAAGGTGACCTCTTCGGGACGCTGCTCGACACCGGCCGGACGGTCGCAGTGGAAAAAATCCTCGCCCCGCTCGAACCCCGCGACATCATCTGCGTGGGACTCAACTACAAGAAGCACGCGGCCGAGAGCGGCGCTGAACCGCCCCTGCATCCGGTCATGTTCATGAAGAACTCGGGGGCCGTGCAGAACCCAGGCGACCCGATCCTGCTGCCGCGTCGGTTGCGGAGCGACCGGGTTGACTACGAGGCGGAACTGGCGGTCGTGATCAGCAAGACCTGCCACAACGTCCGCCGCGAGGACGCCTTCGCCCACGTCCTCGGCTACACCTGCGGCAACGACGTGTCGGCCCGTGATTGGCAGCGAAACGGCGGCGGCGGGCAGTGGTGCCGCGGCAAGTCGTTTGCCACCTTCTGCCCGCTTGGCCCGGCAATTGTGACCACCGACGAGATTTCCGACCCGGGTAACCTCGGCATCCGCACGATCGTCGGCGACCGGGTGCTGCAGGACTGCAGCACGGCCGACATGATCTTCGATGTCCCGACGATCGTGGAGTTCTTCTCGGCGAGCATGATCCTCCGGCCGGGCACGGTGATCCTCACGGGCACCCCCCACGGGGTCGGTTTCGCCCGGAATCCCCCGGTTTTCCTTCAGCCGGGAGACACCGTCACCGTCGAAATCGACCGGATTGGCCGACTGACCAACCCGGTGGCGGAAGAGGCTTAGCGGCAGGGGTGGCGGTTTTTCGAGCGGTTTTCATCGTGTATGGTTGAGGGACTGTCTTCCGGTCCCCGTCGCCCTCAGGAGCCTCATCATGGCCACTGTCTCCCGTCCGTCGAAAGCGTCTGAAGCCTTCGTCTCCGGGGCCGACGTGGTCGTCGAGTCGCTCGTGCGGCACGGCGTTGATGTGATCTTCGCCTACCCGGGCGGAGCGAGCATGCCGCTCCACCAGGCGCTCACTCGCTACAAGGATCAGATCCGCACGATCCTGCCGCGGCACGAGCAGGGTGGGGCCTTCGCCGCCCAGGGCTACGCCCGCACGACCGGCAGGCCGGGCGTCTGCATGGGAACGAGCGGTCCTGGTGCCCTGAACCTCGTCACCGCGATCGCCGACGCCAAGCTCGACAGCATTCCGCTGGTGGTGCTCAGTGGGCAGGTGGGCACCAGCGTGATCGGCACCGATGCGTTCCAGGAAACGCCGATGGTGGAGGTCTGCCGCGGAATCACGAAGCACCACTACCTCGTGACCGACGCCAACGACATCGCCAGGGTGATGAAGGAGGCCTTCCACATCGCGACGACTGGCCGCCCCGGCCCGGTGCTCGTCGATCTGCCGAAGAACATCCAACTCACCCAGATTGTTCCCGACTACGACTGCTCGATGGACCTGCCCGGCTACAAGCCGGAGCAGCGGAAGTCGGCCCCGGCCGAACAGATCGCGCAAGTCGCCGCCGCGATCAAGCGGGCCAAGAAGCCCGTGATCTACGCCGGCGGCGGCGTGATCGCTTCGGATGCCTCTGAGGAACTGCGGACGCTCGCCCGGAAGACCGGGATCCCGGTCACCATGACGCTCATGGGCCTCGGAGCCTACCCGGGTGATGACCCCCTCTCGCTCGACATGCTCGGCATGCACGGCAGCGTCTACGCCAACTACGCGGTGGATGAGGCCGACCTGCTGCTCGCCATTGGCGTGCGGTTCGACGACCGCGTGACGGGCAAGGTCGAGGCCTTCGCTGAGCACGGGTTCATCGTCCACATCGACATCGATCCGTCCGAGATCAATAAGAACAAGGTCGTGCATGTGCCGATCGTGGCCGACGTGAAAACTGCCCTCGGGCAGCTCAACGCGATCGTCGAGCGGCCGGCGGCCGATCTCGCTCCGTGGCACGCCCAGATCGCCGAGTGGAAGAAAGAGGATCCCTACTCCTTCGACACGTCGTATCCCGGCATCCTCGCCCAAGAGGCGATCCAGGCGCTTTCCCGGCTTACTGGTACGCGGGAAACGGTGGTCGCGGTGGGCGTGGGGCAGCACCAGATGTGGGCGGCCCAGTTCTTCACGTTCCGCGAGCCGCGGACCTGGCTCTCCTCGAGCGGCCTAGGCACGATGGGCTTCGGCCTGCCAGCGGCGATGGGCGCCAAGGTGGCTCGGCCCGAGGCGATCGTCGTAGACATCGACGGCGACGGCAGCATCCTGATGAACATTCAGGAACTCGCCACCTGCAAGACCGAGAACATCCCGGTGAAGGTGCTGCTCCTCAACAATCAGCACCTCGGCATGGTGGTGCAGTGGGAGGACCGGTTCTTCAAGGGGAATCGGGCCCACACCTACCTCGGCCCGGTCGATCATCCCGAGGCGTGCGGCCAGGGCGACGGCATCTCGCCCGGCGACCGCTACCCCGACTTTGTGATGGTCGCGAAGGGCTTCGGCTGGCAGGCGGAGACGATCTCGGCGAAGAAGGATCTCGTGCCGGCGCTCGAGCGACTGATCGCCGCTGACGGGCCGGCGATCCTCGATGTGCAGGTGCCCTATCAGGAGCACGTCCTGCCGATGATCCCGTCAGGCATGACGGTCCGCGACCTGATCAAGAAATAGCGGTCCGGGGCATCCATACCCGCGGCCGCTTGGCTCGTCGCGGGCCCGAGAAGTAGGTGCAGGTTGTCAACCTGCACACGCAACCCTTGAAGTCCCGCAGCCGGCCGGCGACATGCTCGGCTCTTTCGGCAAGCGAGTCATACCGGTCACGCTTGATCTTGAGGCGTTCACCAGGCTCGGGGCTGCCCGTGCCCGTCGCCGGACACTCGCTACGGCCTTCCTGGCCTTCGCTCGCTCGATGCTGACTTCGCTCCGCCATCCATGGCTGCGCTCGTCAGCAACGCCGGCTCCCGGGCACGGGCAGCCCCTCGCAACCTCCCGTAGCACAGGTTTTCAACCTGTGTGTCTTCCCGGTTCGCATTGGGATCGGGTGTGATTCCGGAAGGGGGAGCAGTCGGCCGGAGGCACGCGCAGAAGCCGGTGCGACTTGTGCCCCGCGGTAGTTGCTCCAGAGCGTTTGAGCAGAGAACTCACAAGTCCCGCCGGCGCCGAGCATGCTTCCGGCCGGCTGCGGTGCCGCGCCGACGCGAGAGGATCAACTGCTACCCGGATCAGTTCCCAGCGCCGAAGGGGTCGCTTCCCGTGGCGGGCGCGGTGGCTGGGGCTGCGGCGGGCTTCGCAGTG
>Ga0209401_1002067_pt1 | contig 13103 bp, 17 predicted proteins | sample M_140807_MF_Meta_FD_187318 | JGI IMG/M metagenome (GOLD analysis project Ga0209401, IMG submission 187318) | Freshwater microbial communities from Lake Montjoie, Canada to study carbon cycling - M_140807_MF_MetaG (SPAdes) (version 2) | ecosystem: Environmental > Aquatic > Freshwater > Lake...
TGGAAAAGCTCGACAAGCTGACTATCGACATGGGGTTGGCTGAAGAAACCAAGGTTTTGAAGTAAACGTGCTTAATCCTGAGCAAATTAAAGCCATAAAAGCCCGATTGCCAACGATGCCGCCCGCCGAAAAGTCGTGGCTGCTGGAAAGGCTGCAAGAATATGAGAAACGCAGGCAAATGGGGGATGCAAAGACCTCTTTTACCACGTTTATCCAGCACGTTTACCCCCATTACAAGTTCGGTGCCCACCATAAGAAGCTGATTTCGCTCTTTGAAGCGGTGGCTAGGGGTGAAAAGAAACGAATTATCGTCAATATTGCCCCAAGGCACGGGAAATCGGAACTTATTTCCTATCTAGCACCGGCTTGGTTTCTCGGTAATTTCCCCGAAAAGAAGGTCATTATGGCCTCCCACACTGCTGATCTGGCTGTGGATTTCGGCCGGAAAGTGCGTAACTTGGTGGGGGAAGATGCTTATAAACAAGTCTTTCCTGATGTTGCGCTGCAACAAGACTCCAAGTCTGCATCCCGGTGGGGAACGAACCACAAGGGCGAGTATTTCGCTATCGGTGTAGGCGGTGCGCTGGCAGGTCGTGGTGCGGACCTGTTCATTATTGACGACCCCCATTCCGAGCAAGAAGCCAAGCAAGGTAAACCCGAGGTATTCAAACCCCCGTGGGAGTGGTTCCAGTCTGGTCCCTTGCAACGTCTGATGCCGGGGGGCGCAATTATTGTGGTGATGACGCGATGGTCAAAACTTGACCTGACTGGGCAGTTGATCGACCACATGACAAGAAACCCCGATGCCGATCAGTGGGAGGTGGTTGAGCTACCTGCCATTATTAATGAGGGCACCGAGGATGAGAAACCTTTATGGCCCGACTTTTGGACGCTGGATGAGTTGTTGTCTAAAAAAGCAGGTATGGACCCCCGGTATTGGCAAGCCCAGTACATGCAGCAGCCGACCTCAGAAGAAGGTGCGCTAGTTAAAAGAGAGTGGTGGAACGTGTGGGAGGATGAAAAGCCCCCTTCTTGCGACTTCACTATTATGTCTTTGGACGCTGCCCAAGAAGCGACTAACCGGTCTGACTTTAACTCCCTGACTGTGTGGGGGGTGTTTGACAATGAAGAAACCGGGGTCAAGAACATCATTCTATTAGAGAGCATCCGAGAGCGGATGGAGTTCCCCGAACTCAAGAAGATGGTGCTTGAAGCATATAAAGAATGGGAACCTGACGCTTTCATCGTTGAAAAGAAGTCCAACGGGGCTGCTCTATATCAGGAGCTTCGCTCCATGGGTGTGCCGGTGTCTGAGTTTACGCCGGGTAAAGGCCAAGACAAGATCGCCCGTGTTAATGCTATATCAGACTTATTTTCTTCTGGTATGGTGTGGGCACCTGATACACGCTGGGCTAGAGAACTTATTGAAGAAGTGGCGTCATTCCCGTTTGGGACTCATGACGACATGGTTGACTCAACATCTCAGGCGCTTTTGAGGTTTCGTAAGGGTGGGTTTATTGCCCTGCCTAGTGACGAGCCAGATGAGATCCAGTGGTTCAAGAGTAAGCGGCGCGGCGGTTTTTACTGAAATTATTTAGGGCAAATAAAATGGCTACGAACATGGACAAGGCACTCTACACGGCCCCGATGGGTTTGGATGAGGGCGATGAATCTCCGTTGGATATCGAGATCGAAAGTCCCGATATTGTTACTTTGGAAGACGGCAGCGTAGAGATCACGATTGAGCCGGAAGATGATATGGAAGAAGGCGGGTTTAACGAAAACCTTGCTGAAACGCTAGAAGATAATGTCCTGTCCTCCCTGTCTAGTGAGCTTGTTGACTTCTTTGACACGGACGTAAATAGCCGCAAGGACTGGGTCGAGACATATATTAAAGGGCTTGAGCTTCTGGGCCTTAAGTACGAAGAGCGGTCCGAGCCTTGGGAAGGTGCTTGCGGGGTGTTCCACCCCCTGCTGAATGAAGCTGCTATTAAGTTTCAGTCAGAAGCCATCATGGAGACTTTCCCCGCTGCCGGTCCAGTCAAGACACAGATCGTGGGTAAGGTCACCCGCGAGAAAGAAGAAGCTGCGGCCCGTGTACGGGATGAGATGAATTACCAGCTTACCGAGGCGATGGTCGAGTATCGACCGGAGCATGAACGGATGCTGTACACCCTTGGACTGTCGGGTTCTGCCTTTAAGAAAATCTACTTCGACCCGTCCCTCAATCGCCAAGTGGCGATCTTCATTCCCGCTGAAGATGTAGTAGTGCCCTACGGTGCATCAAACATTGAGAGCGCGGAGCGTGTTACGCATGTGATGCGTAAGACCAAGAATGAGCTTCGCAAGCTTCAGGTTGCTGGGTTCTACAGAGATGTTGAGCTAGGTGAGCCACAAAAAGTTCTCGATGACATCGAGAAACGTAAAGCAGAAGAGCAGGGGTATAGCGCCACTGAAGACGACCGGTACCGCATCCTTGAGATGCACGTTAACCTCAATTTGGAAGGTCATGAGGATAAGGACGAAGACGGGGAAGAAACCGGAATTGCCCTTCCTTATATTGTTACCCTCGAAAAGGGTACCGGCACGGTGCTAGCGGTTCGGAGAAATTACCTTGAAGAAGATCCTCAGAAACATAAGCGGCAACACTTCGTTCACTACAATTATATTCCGGGCTTTGGCTTTTACGGCCTTGGTCTTATTCATATCGTTGGCGGCTACGCACGGGCTGGTACATCTATTCTTCGTCAGCTTGTCGATGCCGGAACTCTATCCAATCTGCCCGGTGGTCTTAAATCTCGTGGGTTGCGTGTAAAGGGCGACGATACACCCATCGCTCCGGGTGAGTTCCGTGATGTGGATGTGCCGAGCGGCAGCATCCGAGACAATATTCTTCCGCTTCCATATAAGGAGCCGAGTCAGGTTCTGAACCTGTTGCTGGGGCAGATCATTGAAGATGGCCGCAGATTGGCGTCAATCGCTGATCTTAAAGTCTCGGATATGTCGGCGCAGGCCCCGGTCGGTACGACGATGGCAATCCTTGAGCGGATGCTCAAAGTCATGAGTGCTGTCCAAGCTCGCGTTCATTTCTCGCTCAAGCAAGAGTTCAAGCTCCTTAAGGGCATTGTGCGCGACTATGCCGATGAAGCATATACATACGAGGTAGATGGCAAAAAGGGCCGCGCAGCTAAGAAGGAAGATTTCGAGCATGTTGAGATTATTCCTGTAAGCGACCCGAATGCAGCAACAATGGGTCAGCGGATTGTTCAATATCAGGCCGTACTTCAGCTTGCCCAAAGCGCACCACAGATTTACGACTTGCCTGTGTTGCACCGCCAGATGCTTGAGGTTATTGGTATCAAGAATGCTAACAAGATCGTCCCGATGGAGGAAGATCAAACGCCTAAAGACCCCGTTAGTGAAAATATGTTTTTACTAAAGGGCAAGCCTGCTAAAGCATTTTTGTATCAGGATCACGACGCCCATATCGCTGTCCACCAAGCGATGTCTCAAGACCCGATGATTCAGCAAATGATGCAGCAAAACCCCGCTGCACAACAGACGATGGCGGCTATTCAGGCGCACATCATGGATCACTTGGCCTTTAAGTATCGCAAGGACATTGAGAAGCAACTCGGTGTACCGCTGCCTCCGATGGAGGATGAAGCCCAAGAAGGCGAAGAAGATCAGCGTATGACGCCTGAGATGGAAGTTCAGGTTTCTCAGTTGGCTGCGATTGCCGCACAACAACTTCTTCAGTCCAACGTGGCTCAAGCCCAGCAACAGCAGGCACAACAAATGGCGCAAGACCCGGTTATTCAGATGCAACAGCAGGAGCTTCAACTGAAGGCGCAGGATGGTCAGCGCAAGCTGATGGAGAGCCAAGCCAAAATGCAGAACGATCAGGCCAAACTCCAGATGGATCAGCAAAAGCTCATGCTTGAGAACAAACGGATTGACTTGGAGGCATCTAAGTCGGGTCGTCAGGCAGAGCAGACCGACTTCAAGAACATCATCGACGCGATCAAAAATAACAATAAACAACCTAATCAGGGTACGAACAAACCCAAATCGGGTAATCGCTGATGGAAGAGAAGGTTCTTAGGCACCTATTAAGCGAGTTTCAAAAGGAAATCGACAGTAATGCAAACGCATTACACGGGGGCGCGGCTAAGAGTTTTGAGGAATACAAGTATCTGTGCGGAGTGATTCGGGGTCTAAGCCTCGCGCAGTCTCATATTAACGACCTCATGCGAAAACTGGAGCATTTTGATGACTGAAGAACAAACCACAGCAACTCAACTGCCTAAGCCCCAAGGTTATAAGTTGTTGTGTGCGGTGCCCGAAGTTGAAGATAAGTATGAGTCAGGTCTTTATAAGCCTGAATCGACTGTTCGGGTTGAAGAGCATAGTACGGTGACGCTTTTTGTCGTTTCTATGGGCGATATGGCCTATAAGGATGAAGAAAAGTTTCCTACCGGTCCTTGGTGTGCTGAAGGCGACTTCGTTGTTACCCGCGCATATGCAGGTACACGCATCAAGATCCACGGTCGGGAGTTCCGTCTTATTAACGATGATGCTGTCGAAGCGGTTGTAGAAGACCCTCGCGGCATTTCTCGCGCAGGCTAAGGAGTCATAAATGGCAGAGCAAACCGAATTTGAATTTCCAGACGAAAAAGAAGCCAGAGAAGCCAAAGAACCGGCTGTCGCTGAAAAAGAGTCTGATAACGAAGTTGATGTCGAAGTAATTGACGATACGCCTGAGAAAGACCGGGGCCGTGAAGCGTCTGAACCCCCTTCGGAAGTCACCGAAGATGAGCTTGAGAACTACTCAGACAAGGTAAAGAAGCGTATTCAGCACCTGTCCAAGGGCTATCACGATGAGCGGCGGGCTAAAGAAGCTGCTGCCCGTGAGAAAGAAGAAGCTCTTCGCTTTGCCCAACAGGTATATGAAGAGAATAAGAAGCTCAAGAGCTACGCTAATCAGTCAAATAGAACCGCCACAGAAGCAAATAAGTCTGCTGCTGAAGCTGAATTGGCGCAGGCGAAGGCTAGATTTAAAAAGGCGTATGAGGACGGTGATGCCGATCTTTTAGCCTCGGCACAAGAAGAAATTGCTGATGCTAAAATTAAGCTGACTCGCGTTCAAGATAAACTTATTGAAATTCCCGATGAAGATACTTTACAACGGGAAAATAAACGAGTATATAGTGAACCAGAACCCGCCCAGTATAGACCGGACCCAAAAGCACAAGCGTGGCAACGCCAAAACTCTTGGTTTGGATCTGACGAAGAAATGACTAGCTTCGCTCTGGGGGTGCATGAAAAATTAGTCAAGCAGGGTGTCGATGCTGAGTCTGACGAATACTACGAAAAGCTGAACCGGAGAATCCGGCAAGTGTTTCCTGAAGCGTTCGATGACGAAGTAATTGAAGAAAAGCCCGTAAAAAAGGCTAAACCCGCAAATGTAGTAGCGCCAGCTACGCGAAGCACAGCGCCCAAAAAGATCGTGCTGACGCAAACGCAGGTTGCTCTTGCTAAACGACTCGGTGTTCCTTTGGAACTCTACGCGAAGAAAGTTGCTGAAGAAATGGGGAAAAATAATGGCTGAGAATCGTACTGATCGCAATATTACTAACCGTGATGCGGATACCCGCGAGCGGAAAGTCCGTCAGTGGCAACCGGCTGCTACTCTCCCTGACCCGGCCCCGCAACCCGGATATGTTTTCCGTTGGATTCGTCACAGCATTCTTGGTCAAGCTGACCCGACTAATATGTCTGGGAAGATGCGTGAAGGCTGGGAGCCAGTCCGGGCGGAAGATCACCCTGAAATGATGGTTACTCCGTCACCCGCAGGAAATATTGAAATTGGCGGTTTGATTCTTTGTAAAGCTCCGCAAGAGTTTATGGATCAACGCGACGCTTACTACCGTAAGCAAGCGCAAGCTCAGATGGATTCGGTCAACAATACGCTCTTCCGTGAAAACGACCCGCGTATGCCGCTGTTCAAAGACCATAAATCTGAAGTCTCGCGTGGCTCATTCGGTACAGGTTCATCTAAATCTTAATCTTATGGAGGCCTAAATGGCTGCAAATGCTTCCCCTTACGGACTGCGCCCGCTAAACCTTATCGGCGGTCAGTCTTATAACGGCGGCGTTATCCGTGAATTTACCTATGGCACTACTAATAACAGTGCTGCGGTTTTTAACGGTGACCTCGTTGTTCTTAGCTCGGGTATTCCCGCTGCTGTGTCTGCTACTCCCACTGCTATTCAGATCCCTGCTACTTCGGCTAACGCCACCGCAGGTATCGTTGGTGTGTGCGTCGGTGCCAGCTATGTCACCCCCGCTCCTATCAGACAGCAGCAATTTGCTCAGTTCCTTCCGTCTGGCGCTTATACCGCTGGTTATCGTGACGTTACGCTGCGCGTGATGGACGATCCGGACGCTCTGTTCCAGATTCAAGGCACCGCTGCACTGGGTACGTTTAACTCGGGCTCTAACGGCTCTGGTTGGCGTGGCGCTATCGGTAAGAACGCTGCGCTGTCTTTCTCGACTTCCGGTTCTACTACTACCGGCAACTCGGGTGTGGCGCTGGATATTGGGGCTAATGGCGGTTCTATCGCTACTACGACCACTCTGGCAATGCGTATTATCGATGTCGTTCGTGGCACTGAATCGGATGCGTATCCGGAGTTCATCGTCAAGTTTAATCTTGGCGTGCATTCCTACTACAACCCGCTCGGCGTCTAAGGAGTAATCTAAAATGGCAATTTCACGTTCCCAACTACTCAAGGAACTCCTGCCCGGGCTTAACGCTCTGTTTGGTTTGGAGTACGCACGTTACGGCGAAGAGCATAAAGAAATTTATGAAGTCGAATCGTCGGAGCGTTCTTTCGAAGAAGAAACCAAGCTGTCTGGTTTTGGTCAGGCCCCGGTGAAAACCGAGGGTTCGGCAATTCAGTATGACAACGCGCAAGAAGCATGGGTTGCTCGTTATACCCATGAAACCATTGCAATGGGTTTCGCGCTGACTGAAGAAGCTGTCGAAGACAACCTGTATGACTCGCTGTCGGCTCGTTATACTAAGGCTCTGGCTCGCGGCATGTCGTACACCAAGCAAGTTAAAGCTGCTTCGACGCTGAACAACGGCTTTAGCTCTACCTATCCGGGTGGTGACGGCGCTGCGCTGTTTGCTGGTACTTCGGCTTCGACCGGTCACCCGCTGATCAACGGCGGCTGGAATCAGAATCGGCCCTTCACTGGTGCTGACCTGAATGAGACTTCGCTTGAGGCTGCTGTTATTCAGATCGCTGCTTGGACTGATGAGCGTGGTCTGTTGATCGCTGCTAAACCGCGTAAGCTGATTATCCCGCCCGCACTGATGTTCGTTGCGAAGCGTCTGTTGGATACGGAACTGCGTGTTGGTACTACCGATAACGACATCAATGCTCTCAAGGCAATGGGTTCGATTCCGGAAGGCCACACTGTTAACCACTTCCTGACCGACAGCAACGCTTGGTTCCTGATGACTGACGTTCCTAACGGTCTGAAGCACTTCGTTCGTACCCCCATGTCGACTGGCATGGATGGTGACTTTGATACCGGCAACGTCCGTTACAAAGCTCGTGAGCGTTATAGCTTCGGTTGGTCGGATCCGCTCGGCGTTTTTGGTTCGCCGGGTTCGACTTGATTTAATCAAGTCTGGGGAAAAGGGGCTTCGGCCCCTTTTCTTTTTGTGCTTTATGTGTTAGTTTCTAAATAACCAAGATCACCTGCTCATCAACTGGCTTGGCAGACTTCTCCCTTGAGATGATGGGCGCAAATAAGGGAATCTATTATGAGTTTCGCTACCTACTCCGGTCCGATTCGTTCCGGTACCGCTCGTTTTGGTGCCGCTGAAAATACGGGACTTGTGACTCTTTCGCGCACTGCATACGTCAATATGTCTGGTGTTGCTCTGACCTCCTCCCCCGTTGCTCAGGCTCTGTTTACCCTCCCCGCTGGCACCAAGATTCTGAACTTCGTTACTGAGGTTTTGGTAGCTGTTACTGGTAACTCTGTCAGTCAAGTGGGTGTTCAAGTTGGCAAGAGCGGTTCCGCCGCTGAGTTCGCCGCTTCGTTTAACACCGGCACCTCTGTTGCTCGTGTTACTCAGGCCACTATGGACGCCGCCATCACTGGCAAAGTCGTCGCTCTAGATAACATTGGTACAACTGATGTTCCGGTTCAGGCCACTTTTAGCGCTAGCACTGGCAACCCGACTGCTGGGCAGATCGCTATCACGGTTATCTATCAGCAACGTGCTGATACCGGCGCTCAGGTTCCCACTGCTACTCAAAACTGATTAGGGGGCTAAGATGCGCCCTATTCGCGTAACGCTTAGTTCGGCGACCTCAAGTGATCCAATTATTTTGGATCACTATCGTGACCCGTTTAACGTAGGTATTGGGGTTGCACTCAGTGCGGGTGCTTCCCTGACTTATGTGGTTGAGTACACATATGACGATGTTTTCTCGTCATCATTCAGCCCTTCTACGGCCACATGGGTCACTGTTTCAGCATTTTCGCCAAGCAAAACCGCTTCAACTGACGGTTCTATTTCGTACCCCGTTATGGCCCTTCGTCTTAGGGTCAGTGCTTATACAAGCGGAAGCGCGACGATGACCGTTATCCAAGCCGGTATGCCGGGGAGATAATAATGGCTATTAACACTAAAGCCCTGCGCGATTTCCAAACTATTTGGGGTCCGGTCATTGAAGCTATTCCGGCTGTTTTGGATATGGCTGCTAGTCAAGCTGACTGGGAACGCGCTATTGCAGTGAAAAAGATTGAGTTTGAAGAAGCTGGCAAAAAGATTGATGCCGCTTTTGTTGAAGCTGATAAGCGTCTGTCTTCGGTTAATTCCGAGATGGAACAAGCCATGCAGCAAAAGGCAAAAGCTCTGGCTGATATCGAAGACGCCAAGAAAGCTCAAGCCGATAACTTTGCCAAAGCCCAACAGGCTTTTAGCATTACTGAGATGGAGTGGGTTCAAAAGACCGCTGCTCTACAGGCTCAGTTTGCTCAGGTTGAAGCCAATCTCGCTAAAAAAGTTGCTGATGCTGAAGCTGATTTTGCTGGTCGGGTTCTGGCCCTTGAGGCTGAAGTTAAAGAGCTTGAAAAGCGTAAAGCTGCTGCCGAAAAGGCTCTGGACGCGCTGCGTAGCAAACTGGGGTAAGTTGTGGCGACTACTCGCTCCAACCTACAAGAAGGGCTGGATAGTGGTGAATACGAGTACACCCATGTGGTTGCTACGGTCACTGCTTCCGGCTCTACTACCATTTATACGCCAGCAGCGGGTAAGCTAATCAGGCTGCGTTGGATCTACGCTATTAATGATCCCGGTTCTTCGGCTTCACCTTTGATTAGAGTGTTTCTCGGGGCGCAAGAATATTACCGGGTCTTTGCTCTGAGTAAACGGCAGGCAATTAGTGGGCCTATTGACGGGCCGTTGATTATTAATCTCAGCGAAGCCGCAGAAGTAGCCGTAACTGCTATATTGGAAGAAGTGTAATGCCTGATCTTAGCGGTCAAATGGGTGAGCTACGTTTCACCCTCCAGATTAAGCGAAAAGAAACCGGACTGACGGACACTGTTGAGTTGGTCGGTTACTTGGACGAAGAGAAACTGAAGGAATTGCAAAATGGCAGTAACTCACTCGACAGCAGCACGGGACGCAGCGACTAACGCTGTTACTGCGCTAATCTCTACCAGCGGAAAGCTGGTTTTTCGTATCTCGCCCTCTTCGGTGGCGTCCCCCGGTACTGCGGTTGCTACACTGACTTTTAGTGCTACGGCCTTCGGCGCATCATCCAGTGGCACAGCCACTGCCAACGCTATTACTAGCGATACGAACGCGGCGGGTAATGCTTCTCCTGTTGCGTTTGCGACTTTGCAAACTTCTGGCGGAACGATTGTGGTTCATTGCGCGGTAGCAGCAAGCGGTAGCGATATTAATTTAACCGGTGGTTTGAACGTAACAGCCGGTGATACGGTGTCTTGTTCAAGCCTGACCTACACTGCACTGACCGCATAACATGGCGATTAGGCACGTTTACAGCCAAACGGTTGCAGACGGCACCGCGACCAGCGTAGTCCGTCCAATTGACTGGAACAGCGCCCACAATCAGACGTTATTCCTCGCGGGTAATACGGCGGGTGCGTCTTCGATTAGTGGCAGCGATATCTATTGGGCGGGTGGTAGTAACGTCACTTTGAGCGCCAACGGCTCTACCGTCAGTGTTATTGGTGTAGCTGCACAAACAGTAGATACAAACAAAGCCGGTACGGGCTTCACAAGTACCACGACCGCAGGTACTGCGGTTACCGCAGCTTTGGGCACCAACGGCCTTACTATGGCCGTGCCTCAGTTCATTACTACTTACGCTAATGACCTCACTTCAGGTCGGGCCGGGACGGGCTTTACCTCTACTACGACCGCAGGCACCGCTGTAACCGCTGCACTAGGAACAAACGGCCTCTCGATGGCCGTTCCGCAATACATCACTACCTACGTTAACGACCTCACTTCAGGTCGGGCAGGAACCGGATTCACATCTACTACAACGGCGGGCACAGCAGTAACAGCGGCTTTAGGCACAAATGGCCTCTCTATGGCCGTGCCGAACTTTATCACCACCTACGCCAATGATCTGACCTCGGGTCGGGCTGGAACTGGCTTCACAAGTACAACAACCGCAGGTTCAGTTATTACAGCGGCTTTGGGTACTAATGGCCTTACGATGGCCGTTCCTAACTTCATCACCACCTACGCAGCACAGACGGTAGATACAAACAAAGCAGGCACGGGTACAACGCTTGCCACTACAAACATGAGTGCTACGTTCAACGCTAATACTAACGGCGTGGCTCTGTCTCTAAATGTTCTTAATGACGACTTCAACGGCTGGAACTTAGTCGGCAACACTTCTGGAACTAACGCAACGACGATTACCACGCAAGGCCCGCTTTATTTATCGGGTGGTAGCAACATCACCCTGAGCGGCAACTCAAACACCATCGTTATTTCTGCGGCTGCTGGTGGCGGTGGCGGTACAACTAATCAGACTGGCCCTAACATTGCTGCCAGCAACGGAACTATTACGTCAGGTACGGTGGTGTTTAGTAACTCAAATGGTGTGTCGTTTGGTTTGAACGGTAGTACCATGACCGCTTCTATTGCCCCAAACAGCACGAATGACGGCTGGGCACCGTATGTGGATCTTGAGTTGGTGGCTGGTCAGCAGGGCAATGCCACGCTATATATTGAACCTGAACTTAGCCCGTATTACTTTCAAGATCGGGTGGCTATCCCGATTGCGTACACTAATAATAACAACTCCACGGGTTCGGTAACGCTTAGTTATCACATTGGGTTTTATACACAAAACGTCAGCACGCTTTCACTCGCCAGCAGCACTTCTATTAGTACGGCTTTGACGTTTTCCGGTACTGTTGGTAGCTGGTCGCTGTATTCAGGCATGCGGCTGCTTACATTCCCTTGGTCATTGACGGTCGCCGAGCAAGAACTTTATATCGGTCACTTATCGCGTACCACTACCGGTGGGGCAAATGCCTCTATCTCGCAGATGTTGGTGACTAACGTCAATAGTAACTTTGTTGGCTTCTTTGGGCAGTCGCATAACACCACGCAGCAATGGACGCAGGGCCAAGGCGTGTATACGACTACAACATCGGCGCTGCCTAGCTCTGTGGCCTTCAGCCAACTTCGTGGCTCGGACTCAAATGCTCTACGCCCCCCTGCGATCATGTTCATGAACGGTACAGTGTAATTATGGATATCGACAAATTTGCTGCATGTGAGCGGTTAACTGTTGATGGGACGGTTTTTATCGTCCTGACCAAGCCTGTACCCGGTATCGCGGTTTGTGTACGAGAGTACGATGTCACGGGCGGCGCGTCATATGTAGCTCTAGTTCTTGTTAAATCTGACTAATGCAGCCACAAATCATTTCATCCTACGATGGCGGAGCGCATAACGCCGATCTGGACAAGACCATCTCCCGGCTAACGGCGGATAAGTCCTATAAAGACCTGTCTTGTATCCAGATTGTGCCGTGCTTTGGGCAAATCCCGACTAGGGCTGTTGCCTCTTGGATGAACCTGTACGCGCCTCCGAACGCTAAGTTCACGCGCCTGTGGGCTGTTGGGATGGAAGTTGGTAAGGCGTTTTCGTCTGCTATCGAGAGCATCCTCGCCCATCCTGATCTGAGCAAGTGGAAGTACATCCTTACGCTAGAACACGACAACATCCCCCCGCCGGATGGAATCATTAAGTTGCTGGCGCAGATGGAAGCGCATCCCGAGTACGCTTGTATTGGTGGGTTGTATTTCACGCAAGGTCCGGGTGGCGTGGCTCAAATCTGGGGCGATGTCAAAGACCCGGTAGTTAACTTCCGTCCTCAGAAGCCCGATCCTGCTGGTGGTCTGGTTGAATGTCACGGCACAGGTATGGGCTTTAATGTCTGGCGTATTGAGATGTTCAAAGATGAGCGCCTGCGTCGCCCTTGGTTTGTGACTCAGACTGAGAACGGTGTTAGCACACAGGATCTGTATTTTTGGTCCGAGGCTAGAAAGTATGGTTATCGATGCGCTATCGATTGTTCAGTTAAGGTTGGACATTACGATCTGGATGGAAAGCGCGGTGGCATTCCTGACTACGTTTGGTGATAAATGAAGCTTGACCTCGGTTGTGGCGGTAAAAAGAAAGAAGGGTTCATCGGCGTCGATCAGTACGCGATGGAAGGGGTTGATGTCGTCTTAAATATCGGCGTTGATCCTTGGCCTTGGGAAGATGGCACGGTCGAAGAGATTCATGCAAGCCACTTCCTTGAGCATCTGACTGCACAGCAGCGTGTTCACTTCATGAATGAAGCCTGCCGGGTTATGAAGGAAGGAGCCAAGGCTACGATCATTACGCCTCACTGGGCTTCGAACCGGGCGTATGGGGACTTCACACATCAGTGGCCCCCGGTAGCTGAGATGTTCTATTACTACCTGAACCAAGCATGGCGTGACGCTAACGCCCCGCATACTGATGT
>Ga0209401_1002078_pt1 | contig 13058 bp, 13 predicted proteins | sample M_140807_MF_Meta_FD_187318 | JGI IMG/M metagenome (GOLD analysis project Ga0209401, IMG submission 187318) | Freshwater microbial communities from Lake Montjoie, Canada to study carbon cycling - M_140807_MF_MetaG (SPAdes) (version 2) | ecosystem: Environmental > Aquatic > Freshwater > Lake...
GCTAATCATAAAATTATATAAAAAATTTAAAAAAATAGATGGTATGGGATTTGGCGATGCAAAACTATTTTGCGGCATAGGTTTTTGGTTTGGCTATCAATCGGTATTTATTATAATTTTTTTTGCCTCAATCATTGCTCTATTGATTATAGCTCCAAAATTGATGAGTGGGAAAATAAAGATGAAAAATGAAATACCCTTTGGTCCTTTTATAATACTTGGTAACTTAGTTTATATAATATTTATGGAGGATATTTTTAATTTTCTCTCCATGCCTCTATAGTTACATCAACTGTAGCTGTTGTACCGCCTATATCCCCAATAATGACATTATCTGTGTTTTTGTAACCTTTTGCTTGCGTTACATCCGCTGTACCGCTTATTCCGATAACTAATTTAGACCCACTAGTAACTGCCTTAGATAAAACTCCGGTGCCTAAGTATTTATCAGGGTCAGCCGCTATAGAATTTCCACAAATTGAATTTGTTAATTTTAGAATTGCCTTACCTGGTGAACATATACTTGTTAATGCTGGAGGTTCGTAAATTGGAAAATATACTGTTGATCCATTAATTGTAGGTTGAGCTGTTAATTTTTGGTAATTCAATAAATCTGTATACCAACCTAGATTAGTTGATAACGGGCATCCAATAGAAGTATTTCTGCAGTTTAAAACGTTCCCTGTTGATGGAGAACTGGTTATGCTTGGCCAAGCAGTATCTTTAATTCCATAAATCCGATTTTGCATTTCAGAATTTTGGTCTTGAATTTTTTGAGTATCTCCTGTTCCAAAATAAAGCCAAAGAACACCTGAATTATCTACGCCCGTTTCTAATCCAGTATAAATGTATCTTCCGTTTGTAATTGATGATTCTGAATCAAATAACTTTACTGTTTGGTAGCTAATAATTGAATTTACATCGTCTGTAGCTAGGTTAATTCTTGTTACTTTACCTTCTAAATCGGCGGCATAAACCATTGCTCCATAATAATTTGCTTTGCTCGATGTATTTGGTGTTACTACTCCAAGGTCTGAGGGCACAGAGTTCACTATAGTGTTAGAGTTATCGGTAATATCAATTTTTTTATAAACATTTCCATTATTTTCAAGGTCCATTAAAAAAACTGCTGAACCTAAATTAGGATTACTTCTTCCATTGTAGCCTGCACCAAAAACAGCAACCCATTTATCAACTCCGGAGTTTTTAATTCTAATTATTCTGGGTGTAGACCATGTCTCCCCTAGTTTGGAATAATCTTTAGTAGAATCTGAAACAGAACCATAAGTATAAGAATACTCTGTTACAGTTCCTAAACTATTCCAAAATTTTACTTTTTTATTTAAGTCATCATTTTCTATTGTGAACAGATGTGAGGGAAGCAAAGGATTTGTGATATCTAATACAAAATAACTATTTCCACCTCTACCAAGTCCGCAAAGAACAATAGTTCTCCAGGCTCCTCCGTAATAAATATCTTTTACTATTGGAGATCCATCTACTCCGTAAATTGCATTTGTTACGTTTGAAGTGCTTGATCTTATTTTTGGCAATTTGCTTAACATGCTTGGTGGAATAAAACCCCAAAGTTCCTCACCGCTAGATGTATCAAATGCATGTAAAACTCCAGCATTAGATCCTGCTAGTAAAATTTCTTTTCTATTTGCATTGTTGTTGGCAAAATAAGAGTAGTTATTATTAATTCTATAGGTTGCATCATCAAAAATATTATTTGCTGAAAGTGTTGCTGATGGTGGGCCCACAACGCTAAATTGTGAATGATAAATATCTGATAATTTCCATCTTTCTTCACTCACATTACCATTACCATTAGTACCATTGCTGTTTGCAGGCGATTGATCATAGGTATCAATGCCTCTGACAAAACTTATCAATTTGTCGACTTCTGCATCAGTAGAAACTAACGTTGAATTAAATAAATTTTTTAGTTCATTTCGATTATTAGTAATAAAGTTATTTAATCCAGTTGTGCTTAGTCCCACCGTCCATAAATTACGATTGCCGGCACTTTTATTATTTAACTGTGTTGCGGCATCCCAAATTGCACTGCCAATTGTTCCATCATAATTTAATTTGTATTTTTTTAAACTTCCTTCCCATTGTTGATTTTTTGAATACTTAAAAGTTGCCTGATAAAGATAATTATCCGCTGTTAAATCTGTGGTGATTGCAGGATTAGTAAAAGTTAAAGAAGATGAAATTGCTTGGCTAATTGCATCTGTTAATGAAGCTAATAACTCCGCCTCATTTGTAGCGTAAAGAGGCGTTTTAGTGCCTCCATTAGTGGCTAAATCAGTATAATTTTGTGAGCTTGCTCCTAAAGCGAGACCTACAGCAAAAGTTTTTATTGGGGGATACTGTGCGTTTAATTGAGCAGCTAGTGTATTAACATTGCTTGGTGAATCCCACTCTCCATCACTTACAACAATTAAATAATTTAACTGACAAGATTGTGCGCCTGGAATTATAGGAGAAGAATATCCTGCTGTTCCTGCAAAATAACTTTTTGCCAAATTTAATGCATCATATAAAAATGTCCCGCCTGAATAATTTATTTTATCAACATCAGTATAAATTGTTGTTCCTCCTGATGAAGAAATCGGAATTCTAATTAACCTGCTGCCATCCCATTCCATGAGACCAAAATTAGCACCTGTTGAAAGATCTGAACTTGATACAATTTTTTTTATAACGCTTTTTGCAACGTCTAATCTGTTTTTCGCTCCTGAAATCGTACTATCACCTTCTCCAGTCCAAACGTTGGATAAGGTCAAACTGGTATCAAATTTAAAAATTCTATTATTTGCATAATCAGCTACATAAATATTATTATTAGTATCTTTTCCTACTCCTGCTGGAAAATAAAAAGGTCCTGCATAATTATATGTATTTCCTACTTTTGTTGAATAGGAATATGAGGATGTAAATTTTTGAACTCTCATAATGCTATTTGTATAAATAGTTGTCTGAGTAGGATCGGATGCATAAATATTATCGCTACTATCAAAGACAGCATCAAAGGCATTTAGAAATGTTCCAACAGCACGTGAAGAATTGCTTGTGCCAGCAACAGAAACTACTGCGCCTGTTGGAATTCCTGCTGACAAAGTCCACACAACTATCTGATGATTATAAGGACTAGCGGTTATTAATTTTGTTCCACTATTATTTACGTCTACAGAATTTACACTGCTTAGATATGTTCCGCTATTTTGTGTATTAACTGCTTGGCCTTGTATACTGCCGCTAGCAGTTTTGCTCGTAGTGTAAATATAATTAGCAGAAGTTGTCACATACATATAACTACTTGAAACAGCCACTCCTGTTGGTGGATCAAAAAATCCTAAGGTTCTTTTACAGTTACCACTAGTATCAATTACAACAACTCTATAGTTGCTCGCATCTGCAACATAAATTTCATTATTATAAATCGTAAGCTGACGAGGAAAATTAAATTGATTACAACCAGATCCGTACGAACCTATATTTTTTATAAATGTGCCAGAACTATTGAATTGTTTAATTCTATGCTTTGCGTATTCAATTACATAAATATTACCAGAACTATCAACGGCAACATCGGCTGGACCTTCTAAGAGTCCCCAAGCCATACTTCCAGAATTATCCAGCATAATCATAATATTTGCTGGAACATCGCCTTTTCCAGTTCCTGGAGGGGGCACTTTAGAATTAGCTGAATAGGTCGTTAATAAAAAAAAAATTAAAATTCTAATTATTTTTTCCATTTTTCTCTTTCAGTAAAATATTGTGAAATTTTATCTTTATGAACTATTGAATTAATTTCTAACTTTTCAAATGTTCCAGAATTGTTAGAACTTGCTAAATAAGTTGTAAGTTCTTTATTGTATCTCCAAGAATAATTTCCAATCCATTTTTCTTTGTCTGATCCCAAAGTTCTCTTAAAATTTCCATACTTATCTATAGCGGCGTCCATTAATGCTCTGTCATTAAAATTATGTCTTTCAAATCTAATTTGAACTAATTCATTATTTAAATAAAAAAAAGTTACCAGTGTTCCAAATAATTTTTTATAACTTGGGCATAATGACTGTAAAGGTATCATGACATGGTATCCTCCTGCTGGATCAGAATAAGTTAACGGTTGTGGACTAACTTTAAAATTTTCTGGACTTGCACCAAAATTTCTAAACCTGATATCGCAAGCAAAAGAACTTGTTGTAAAAAATAAAAAAAACAAAAATATTTTTAAAATATTTTTAATCATTTTGAAGCCTTTACTAACACATCTAAAGCTGCGACTGCTGTATTTTCAAATGGATTTAAAAGAGAGGTTTTTTTTCTAGCACACGCATAAATTTTATAATAAAGACCAGATGCATAGGCAGCTTTACCATAGCCAGAACTTTCTGAAGCACTACCACCTGTTGAGCCGCTTGAACTAGCTCTTGTTTGAGTGGTTGTTATATAGCTGTTACTAGCTGTATCCCAAACTGGAACATAGGTTATAAACCAGTAAAACTCAAAATTATCATATTTTGGATCTGTTGAGATTATTTTACTAAATGATTTTACACCTCCGATTGTACTTCCTTGTTCTGTGCCGCTTGTGACTAAATAAATTTTATTTAAAGTAGGTAAATCAGAAAATCTAGAAACAGGACACCAGCTAACACTTCCGCCATCAAAAGGTGTGGTACTATTTATTGGGAGAGTACTTTTAGTTTTAATCCAGCTCTTAGCCTCATTGACTGCTGTTTCTGCAACATAAAGAGCTTGCTGATAATCATCTCTTCTATCGTTGTCTTTAAAATCACTCGAAACTAAAGTTACCAACGTAACACCCATAATTGACATCACTACTAATAAAAGAATAGCAAGAACTAAAGCAAAACCTCTCTGGTTATTTATTTTTTTTTTAGAAAAATTTTTTTTCATATTAATTTTATAATTTCTTTATATTTCTTGGGTAAATTAGTGCTGAAGCAGAATCTCTAAAAAGTTTATCTGATTTTGTGATCGTTGAATCTCCAATTATAAAACTTTGATCTTGAATAGTTTTAAAAATATCACTGCCTGCAGTTGCAAATAATACTGAAACTTGCAGATAATATGCATTACTTGGATTTGCTTCCGAGTTCCCATTATTATCAAATGCGTTAACTTTAAATCCCTCAAGACCAGGACCTGCAATTGGCTGATAATTATAAAAAGTACTATCTGGATACTGCAAACTTGAATCTGAACAATCAGCGGAATTTACACATTTTGCTACTCTTTTTCTTAAATATCCATCTTTGTCTGCGGCGTATGATATTTTTACTCTTGTCAGTCTATCTTGATCATAAATAATATCTAAAACATCAAAAAATCTATTGGTATCAACAGCATAACTATCAATATTCCAATAATTATTTTTTGAGATTAATATTTTATTATTTATAGATGTATAAGGCGACGAAGATGAACCTACTACTGTTAAATACCCTGTATAACCAGCTTGACGAGTATCCTTTGAAATAATTGTAAGACTATTTCTTATATTTTTACTTACCTGTACTTTTCCAATAATACCAAGATAAGTTCCTGAGAAAACACTAAATGAAAAATACATAGTTGCAACCATGATAGTTCCAATAATCATGGCAACTAAGACTTCGATTAAAGTTAATCCTTTGTTATTTTTTAAAAAATTATTCAATTTTTGAAAACCCCAAAATTCTTTTTTGTTTTCCACCACCAAAAGTAAAATTTATTGTAGCATTTTTTAAATCATCGCTAATTGTTGCAGTTTTTGCATCGCCAGTAAGACATCTTGTTGTTTTAGTATTGGTATCTAAAACATTTTTATAACTTTGAATCCAAATCTTACGAACGTCCGTATAATTGCTATATGAACAAGTATTAATATCGAGCGCGTAAGTTTTTGTTGCAAAAGAACTTTTGTTCGCAACTAAGGTTTCCATCATCATTTCAGATAAAAAATTAACTTTGTTTCGTTCAAGCGCAACATCTGCTGTTCTGACTGCATAAACAGATAATTGTAAAACTGAAATTATTCCAATTCCAATAATTACAATTGAAACTAGAGACTCAATTAAGCTGATACCTTTATTGTTTTTGCCAAGCGCTTGTCGCATAAATATATCTTTCTAAAATTATTGCAGCCGTTCTTTGCACATTAATTCTATAGTAAGGATCGTTACCGCTACCTTGTGTGCAGTTAGATGAGGTATTTTTGTCTTTATGACAAAACTCTTCAGTGCCTGAACGATCAATTGTAAAATTTTTATCAAAGCACATTCCTTTATTGGCGCTTTTCATTTTAATATTTGAAAAAGTTGAATATAATTCTGCTGAAGAACTTGATGAGTAGGTGTCAACTCCAACTCCATCCCACTCAGAGGCTGTATCATTGCACGTTGTTTTGTACTGCTGATATTTGTCTGGTCCTCTGTATCTAATATTTACAACTAAACCATTGCCATTGTTGTTATTTAAAAAAATTCCTCCCATTTGATAAATTCCATTGCCTAAATTGCTTCTAATTTCATTAACCATTCCAACAATTAATTGCATATCTTTCTCCATTTCTCGCTTTACTAACCATTCTCTAACATTTGGAACTGCGACCAAAGAAACAATGCCAAGCAAAGCAACAACTACTAATAATTCTAATAATGAAAATGCTTTTGAATTATTCAACTGCACCTGTAATTGCTCCGCTTTGTGTTAACACTTCAATGGATTTTTCCATGGTGATCATTCCATCTTTTTGTGAAGTTTGCATTACACTTGGAATTTGGTGAACTTTGGCTTCACGAATTAAATTTTTAATTGCTGGCGTACAAGTTAAAATTTCAAATGCAGCAACACGGCCCGAGCCATCTCTTTTTTTAATTAACTTTTGTGTGATAATCATTTTTAAAGACTCTGCAATCTGCGCTCTGATTTGCCCTTGCTGTCCTGGAGGAAAGACATCAATGAGTCTGTTAATAGTATTTGGAGCTCCACTGGTGTGCAATGTTCCAAGAACTAAATGTCCTGTTTCTGCAGCAGTGAGTGCCATGGAGATTGTTTCCAAGTCTCTCATTTCACCAACTAAAATTACATCCGGATCTTCTCGTAAAGCACTTTTTAAAGCTCGTGCAAATGAAGCTGTTTGTTTACCAACTTCACGCTGTGAAATAATTGATTTTTTGTCATGATGAATAAATTCAACAGGATCTTCGATGGTGATAATATTTTTAGAACGAAGTTCGTTAATTTTTCCAACGATTGCTGCTAGTGTTGTTGATTTTCCGGATCCTGTTGGACCTGTAACTAATACCAGTCCTTTATGAGCCTCGACAATCTCATACATGATTGGAGGTAGATTTAATTCCTCCATGCTTGGAATTTTAGTTACAATTCTTCTTAATACTGCTGCAGTACCATTTAAAGTTTTAAAAAAGTTTGCTCTAAATCTAAAATCAGCAAGATTAATTGCACAATCTAATTCATTATTTTTTTCAAAATTAACAACCTCTTCTGGTGTGCAGTTCTTTTTAAGTAATTCGTCTAGATCGCTTTTTTTAATTAAAGAATTTACATCCTGAAAAATCTCACCTAGTACACGGTATGCAATGTTAGACCCTTCCCTAAGATGAAAATCTGATATTTTAAGATTATTTTTAGCTAATTCACTTATTTTATTAATCATAATTAAAAATTTATGATTAATTATATCTAAAAATAATAGATAAAAAATGTATATTTTTATTATTTCAATAGCTATTATAAGCTACTTCACTGGCCACAACCAAAATACTGATGATCTCTAGAGTTCATGGGGCTCGATTAGATAAAAACGTTTTATTTTATATCTAAAATTAATTTTTTATCCAGGAATGTCAAAATACGTTGTTATAACTTTACTCTCACCTTTAGAATTTCCTACATTTGTACTAGCATACATTCTTTTGGAACTTACATCGCACATGTTCATAAAACCTAGATCTGGTGTTTGATTGCAAGAATAACCAATCATGTATCCTTTCATTCTACTATCTCCAGCAACTGCACAACATCTCTCTGGGTCGCCCCACACATTTCTAAAACCGCTCCAAAAAAAATGTGCTGTGAATTGGACTTTTAAATTTGAGGCACCTGTACTACATTGAAAATTAGAAGTTGATCCATCTGGACCAGTTTTTAATGTGACATATCCTTGCGTCTCACAAGAAACAAGTAAAGTTTGCATCTGTTTAATTGCCTGGCTATGATCGTAAGTTGCTCGGTTTGATTTTGAACTTCCTACAAAGCCGTCGTATGCAACTACTCCTACTACAGCTAATATTCCTATAATTGCAACAACAACCAAGAGTTCTATTAGAGTAAAAGCTCTTTTTGTCATCTGCACCAATTATCCATTTGAAAAAGAGCAATAACTCCGTCTGGATTGTCATGAACTTTGTACCATAAAGTCATGCGATTCCCACTTCCGCTGCCACAGGTTGTTTCATCTAACCTTAACCTTCCATCAACTGTGTCTCCACCTTGTCCTGTTCTAATAACCGCTGCAGCAGTTGGATCATATGGATTTTTAAAACCTTTTTCTAAAAAATATCTCATAAACACATCTGCCATTGCATTGACATTTGATTGGGTGTTTGTTGCGCTACAAGAAATACTTCCAGCTGTTGGACTTAATTGAATGCTACCACCCTGAATATTGCACTGCGCAAAAGTATATTGAATAACTTTAGAAGCTTGCGCCCAGTTTGCAATTGTTGCGCTTTTGGCAGCCATTTTTGTAAAACCACTATAAGCAGTGACACCAATAGCTGCTAATACTCCAATGATTACTACAACAACTAATAATTCTATTAAAGTAAAAGCTTTAACCACTAAATATCAGTAATTAAGTTTTATTAAACACATGCCTGCTTCACTAGATGTATTTGCGCCTGCAAAATTGATCGGAGAATTTTCTAATCTCTGAGCATAACCACATCCTCCAGATTTATAACAAGTAGTAACCTGTATAGCTTCATAATCAATATTTGTTCCAACAGCAGTAGGATTTATAAAAGTGACGCCTTGCTCAATTCCTGAACCTGTTAATTTATTAATAGAACTAAAATAAGTCCCTATAGCAGTAGTGTTTTTATATGGATTAATAATTTTATCCTTTAGTGCCTTTTCAAGCGGACCATTGCCATCAAATGGTTTAAAAAATAAATCAGCGTCTTTAGTTGGGCATGGAACTGATTTATCTAGTACTGATCCTGATTTTAATCGATTGCATTTTGTAACTTCACCTTCGATAAATTTACAAACACTTTCATGATTTTTTTTAACAGTTGCTGTTTTCGATGATGTAGCAAAATAAGTAAAGTAAATAATTCCGATAGTTGCAATTACACCAATGATTACAACTACAACCAATAATTCTATCAATGTAAATGCTTTATTTTTAACCATCACATCCTGTTCTGTTCCAAATATTAAAATTAGTTAAAGTTATTTCACAAGTTTTAGAATTATGTTTTGCTGTTAATTGATAAGAAGAACTGTCAGCGGTAGTACAAAAATAATAACGTTGAGAGGTAAGATTATCTGTGCCACTAAATAAACCTGGGGTAGATGGCGCAGTTGAAGATCCTACAATTGCTGATGTAGTAGCTTGGGTTGGCGAACATGTTCCGCTTGTTCCACCCGTTGTAAAATAAGTTCCATTATTAGATTTGTATTCTTGCTGAGCTATTGTCATAGCTTGCAAACTATTTTCAGCAGCTTTTTGCGCTGCTGACTCCGTATAACCGTTATAAGCAACTACTCCAATCGATGATAAAATTCCAATAATTGCTATAACCACTAGAAGTTCTAACAATGTAAAACCTCTAATGGTCATAACTATTAAAAATAAATTTTATTAATTATCCTCTTTCGTCTGTAATAGTTGACGTCGTTGAAATAGTTGTGCCCGGATTAGCAGAATCTTCATAATAAGTTTGTATTGTTATTGTGCTGCTACTTACCGTAATTTTTGTATATCCTAAAGTTGTGTTGCTTGCATGCATTGCTCCATTAGTTGTGTCATATGGGTTCTTAAAACCAGAGTTATTAAGATGAGCAATAAAATTCGTCATCATTGCAGCTGTGGAAGTTGAAGATTTAGCACAAGGCACCGAAGCTGTTGATGAGCTACCTGCTGTTGTCATTAAAGATAAACTGCCGCCTTGAATTTCGCATTTTTTAAGTTCAGCGCTAATTGATTTAATTGCCTGGGCATGGTTTGATTTTGCAGCACTAATTTTTGCTGATCCAGTATACCCTGAAAAAGACACGACACCTATTGCAGCTAAAATTCCAATAATTGCAACCACGACCAACAATTCGATTAATGTAAAACCTCTAATCACGCTTTTTCTCATATTTTAAAATCTCCTAGTTAATAGTGAATTTATAACAAAATAAGTAAACAAATAAAGTATATATTTAATATCTATTTTACTTAATAAGAGCGCCTACATTGAAAATTGGAGCATACATAGCAACCATTAAGCCCCCAATGGTTAATCCCATAAAAACAATCATTATAGGCTCAATTAAACTTGATAAATTGGAAACTGCGGTGTCAAATTCCTCTTCATAATATCGAGCAATCGAGCCAAACATTTCATCTAAACTTCCAGTCTGTTCTCCAACTGAAATTAATTGCGCGAATGTTTGCGGAAATATTTTTTCTCTATGAAATAGCTTTGTAAGAGACTCTCCAGAAAAAACTCCCTTCTTTATATTATCTAAGCCTTCAATAACTAATGTGTTAGTAGTAATTGATTTTGCAATATCAATACTTTCAATTAAATTTACGCCAGCTTGGTTTAAATTTCCAAGCACCAAAGCAATTCTTGCAAAAATAGATTTTTGAATGAGATTTCCAAAGATTGGCATATTCAGTATAAAGCCATGCCATTTTTTTCTAATTTCGTAATTAGTTTTAATTAAATGTCTAAATATAAAAACACCTGCAATAATTGAAACTAACAATAATCCTCCCCCAAATGGACTTCTGATAAAATTACTAATTCCAATAATAACAGCTGTTGGAGCTGGAAGTTTTACTCCCATACCTTGATACATTTTAACAAAGACTGGCACCACATTAATTAACATAAAAATGGTTACCATAATAGCAACTGTAAATAAGGTTGCTGGATAAAAAAGAGCGCTTTTGATTTTAGATTTTATTTTTTCTCTTTTTTCTAAACCAATAACAATTCTTTCTAAAAAAATATCAAGTTTACCACTGGCCTCTCCTGCTTTTGTTAGATTAACATAAACATTATCGAATATCGCCGGGTGCTTCTCAAAAGATTTAGATAAAATAATTCCAGATTCTAAATCTCTTTTAATTTCTCCAACAATTCGTTTTAAATTTTTATTTGTAATTTGCTCTTCTAACATAATTAAAATATTTAAAACTGGTAAACCTGCTTTCATCATAGTTGCAAACTGTTTTGTAAAAATCATTACTTCTTTTGTTGGAACGCTTGTTTTTGATCCAAAATCAAAACTAGTTGTTTTTTTTATTTCAACTGTTGATTTTTTTTTAGATTTAATAAGTTTGGTGATAATAATTTTATCGTTTTTTAATTTAAACGCTGCTTCTTCTTGGTTAAGCGCTTGTACTTCACCATCTACATATTTACCTTCGGAAATTCCTTTATAGTCAAAATATAACATTAAACTAAAAGTACTCTTTGATATTCAGCAAAAGAAAGGTCTCCAGATAATAATAAATCGTGACCCATTTCTTGCATGGTTCTAAAATTATTTTTTTTAGCTAAAGCTAAAAGTTCTAGCGTTCCTACATTTGCTAAAATTGCTTGTTTAATTTCTCTGCTGATATCTAAGACTTCATAGATTGCCATTCTACCTTTATAGCCTGACTGATTACATTTACTGCAACCTTTGCCCTTATAAATTTTTGCTCTTGCTGATTTTTCAGGACTCATTCCGATAGAGCTTAATAATTTAATATTTATATTTTCATCTACCATCTTGCATTCGATGCACATTTTTCTAACCAATCTTTGCGCAAGGATCATCGTTAGAGCAGCTGAAATTAAATAATCAGGAGTGCCCATATTTTGAAGTCTTGTAATGGTGCTAATTGCATCATTAGTGTGGATAGTGCTGAAAACTAAGTGTCCTGTTAAAGCAGCTTTTAATGCAATATCTACTGTGTCTTTATCTCTAATCTCTCCAATTAATATAACCTCTGGATCTTGTCTTAAAAATGATCTCAAAGCTGTTGCAAAAGTATAACCGATATCTTCTCGTATTTGCACTTGTGCTATTCCTTCCATTTCATATTCAACGGGATCTTCTGCCGTTAGAATATTTAATTTCGGACTGTTGATGTGTTTTAAAATACTATACAGCGTTGTTGTTTTTCCAGAACCGGTTGGGCCGGTAACTAAAACCATTCCTTGAGAAGAACCAATCGCTTTTAAAATAACTTTTAAATCATTTTCATCAAATCCAAGTTGTTCAATTCTTTTCTCACCCGCACTCTTATTTAGAATACGCATCACCACTCGTTCATTATTATTAGTTGGTAATATAGAAATACGAAGATCCACTTCTATGCTTTTGTATTTAAAAGCAATGGAACCATCTTGGGGTAGACGTTTTTCTGAAATATCTAATTTACTTAAAATTTTAATACGAGTAACAACAGCTGAATAATTTTCATTTAAAAATTTTGAAAACTTATCCATATTATTTAAAATTCCATCTACTCGATATCGAACACGAGAAGTTTTTTTAAATGGTTCAATGTGAATATCGCTTGCGCCTGCTAAAATAGCCTCAGTAATGATTGCATGTCCAAATTTAATAACATCCGACTCGTTTTCAATGGGTGTTATTTCTTTATCTTCTTTAGCGCTTTCTAATTTAACATCCTCTAATTTTGAAAGATCAATACTTTCAATTTCTTGATCATTTTTTTTAATATCTTGATCATTTAAATTTTCATCTTTTTTTAATCTGGAAATAAAACCTTG
>Ga0209401_1002083_pt1 | contig 13043 bp, 10 predicted proteins | sample M_140807_MF_Meta_FD_187318 | JGI IMG/M metagenome (GOLD analysis project Ga0209401, IMG submission 187318) | Freshwater microbial communities from Lake Montjoie, Canada to study carbon cycling - M_140807_MF_MetaG (SPAdes) (version 2) | ecosystem: Environmental > Aquatic > Freshwater > Lake...
TACTTCTAAAATGGCAGTTAGGGCCATGGTGGATATGGGAATGAAAAAAAAGGATCGTCAAAATAAAAAAATGGTAGACGAAATAGCTGCTACCATTATGTTACAGGAATATTTAGCAAACCGTTAGGGCCTATTTTTGTTGGTTGGCAGAATTGGGGGTATTTTTGCACGCTAATAGCCATTATTCAACAACTCAATTCTCATGATTCTTCCAATTGTAGCCTATGGGGCCCAAATTTTAAGAAAGGTTAGTGCTACTATAGACGCCTCATATCCGTCTCTTCCTAAATTATTGGAAGATATGTGGGAGACCATGTATTCAAGCAATGGGGTAGGACTTGCTGCGCCTCAAATTAATAAAGACATTCGTTTGTTTGTAATTGATAGTGCTCAAATTTTTGAAAGTTTAGAGCCTCATGAAATTGGTAAATATCCAGATGCACCTGGTGTAAAGCAGGTATTTATCAATGCAAAAGTGGTTGATTTGGCTGGAGAAGTTTGGTCTTACAACGAGGGCTGCTTGAGTATTCCCAATATTAGAGAAGACGTTTCAAGACATGAAACAGTAACCCTTGAATACCAAGACGAAAATTTTAATACCCACACCAAAACATTTAATGGCATCACTGCAAGGGTTATCTTACATGAGTACGATCATATAGAAGGCAAATTATTTATCGATTACTTAAAGCCTCTTCGTAAAAAATTATTGCAAGGAAAATTGAACGATATTTCTAAAGGCAAAACGCGCATCGACTACAAAATGATTTTTATTAAATGATAAAGTATACTTGGTTGTTGTTATTGTTTATGGGCGGGTCGGTTATTGCACAAGACACTACCATTGCCATAGGTAACCAAGCATTTACATTATCTGAAGTAGTGGTTCGAAACAATTTTGATTACAAAGAGGTGCTCGCTACTATTAAGCAAGACACTACTTTTTACAAGGCTTTCCGGAATCTGCGCATTATTGGATTTACTTCATACAACAGTATTCAAATGCTTGGTAAAGATGGTGCTATAAAAGCATCACTAACCAGTAAAACGCGTCAAAATCATATTGGTGCATGCCGTACCATGGATGTTTTAGAAGAGCAAACCACCGGCGATTTTTATACTGGTGCTGGTAAGTACAATTACTTAACGCCAGAACTATATGCAGGTTTATTTTTTACCAAAGGACAAATTTGTGGTGAAAATAATATTGTAAAGGGGCGTAACTTATTAACGAGTAATAAGTCAGGAATAGAAAAGCACAAAGACCAACTAAAAATGCTTTTTTTTAATCCAGGCAAAAAAATACCAGGTATTCCTTTTATTGGGGATAAGCTAGATTTATATGACGAAGCTGCGCATGAACTCTACGATTACCGCTTAGATGTTGTCGATTACAAAGGAACCCTTTGTTATTTATTTTCTATCAAACCAAAAGAAGATCTTGGTTATTTTAAAAGTGACCGCGTGGTGGTAGATCAAATGAATACTTGGTTTGATTTAAAAACCCTAGAAGTACTGAGTCGTAATTACGCCTTAAGTTATAAAGCTGGTGTTTATGACTTTGACGTTTCTATGGAAGTGGAAATGACCAAGTTTAATGGGCTTACGGTACCTAAAACACTGCGTTACAAAGGCAACTGGGATGTTGTTTTTAAAAAACGGGAACGCGCTATTTTTACGGCTACACTATTTGATTACAACAACTAATTACAAGTTGTTGAGTGCAGTGATGATTTCAGAAATTGTTTTTTTAGCTGGCTCAATTTTATAAGCAGAACCTTTAGCAACGCTACTAATTTCTTTTTCACCATAGTAAAAGCTATTGCCAATTTGCGATAAACTTACCAGTTTAACAGCAGCACCCACCGGAATATTTTTTGTCCAAAAACATCTTGATGCAGCATCTGGCGTCATGGCAACAACACTTTGCATATTTTTAAACACTAAAAATACAAGCGTGTTTTTGTTGGTAAAGTTTTGAGGTAAAACAGAATATAAGTTGGTCGTATTTGCAGATTTTTCAATAAAGCGAGAAGCGCCTAACCATCTTAATTGGTTGGTTCTTATAACATAGCCATACATGTTGGCGCCGTTCATTAAACCTTGCCAAGTAGGTAAGTAGCTGCTGTCTGCGCATCTATTCCAGGTGTGAGCGGTGTCAATTCTATTGCCCGCAGCAATAGGGTTTGATTCTTTGCCTTGGAATAGTTGTAGGTTATTTTTAAGGGTATAGTTTTCTCTAAACTTGATGGTAATAGCACTGCTGTTATGGATTGCATATTCTTGACCAGAATAGTAATGATACATTCTAACAAATACTTCTCCCGCAGATTCTAAAATATTATCGCCGCTAGTGGTTGCTTTAAAACATTTAATAAAATCTCCTTTTTTTCTAAGCCAAAGTAGTTCTACTCTTGCTCTACCTGTGTCTTGAGTTCTGCCAGCATTGTTTACTAAAGATCCTTTTGGTATTTCTATAGAAATTGGCTCATTAAAATTGATGGTATCGCCATTTCCGGCGTCAAATGATTCCCCAAAAGTAACTGGCGTTAACCCTTTTGCAAGATCTGCAAACTTATCCATATTGGACTTAGTAGCAGTCCATACTGTATCGTTTAACTCGTTGTTATTATAGGTATTAAACTGCTCAGAAAACTCTTTGTTGCAGGCCATTAGTGTAAGGCTGGCAAATGCTATCGAGATAATTTTTTTCATAAACGTTTCTTATAAAATGTAGATGCGGGTTTGCTACTTACCGCAGCTTTTAATCTTTAATTTTTATTCTCAAACCTACGTTAACACCCGTTACGTTTATTTTTTGGTTAAAAGAAGTATTGGGTGTGGTCATGTTTGAAAGGTTATATCTAAAATGTGGTTCTACAAATAATTGTGTTTTATCGTTAAGGTCTTTAGCTATTCTGAAACCAGCATAAAGCCCTAGGCCAATATTGGTTTTGTATACGTTATTGGTTTCTTTGTTGATGGTTATTGCAGTTAAGCTAGAATCATAAACTGCTCCTTCAAATCCATGTTTTACATTTACAATTACGCCTGCATTGACACCAAATTTTAAAGACCCTTTCCCAAATTCGTAGCCAATAATAACAGGAATGTCGAGTGTTTTATAGCGGTTTCCAACTATTGTATTTTTATAACCAATTTGTTGCACCGAGCTCGTATCAGAAATTCTTAAAGTATCTCCGGGCGCCCTAATAATGTTACGAACTGTTACAACCGTGGTTGTTTTAATTTCATTTTCTGTTTTGTAAGAGAATCGCTCGTTAATTTGAGATACCCAAACACCCGTTTTTAGAACAAAATGTTCGCTGATAGGCTTAACAAGGTTAACACCAGCAGCATAACCAATACGCATTCGCTCACTACTGTCTTTTTGTTGTAAGTAGGTGTTGGTAGCCGTATTATTCGTTATTTTTTTGAAACCGTAAATGGCTCCTGCAAAAGGCTCGATGTACCAATCTGTGTTAGGGTTTGAGCCAGGGCAGAGTATGCTTAATTTTAAATCGTTTAAATACTTATTGTAGTCTTTGCTATTAAATTTAAAATTGGTAAGCTGGTTGTTTTTAAAAAATGAAATGGTATTGGCAGCTGTAAACTTAGCAACGGTTTCATCTGCATCTAGGTTTGAACTACCATTAGCATTATAAACCGTAATATTATTAGTACTTGATTGAGTTGTAGGTAACTCAACAAAAGGAGTTAGAGATTTGCTAGATTCAATATTGATTAAAGTATTGATTGAATTTGTTTTTGTAACTAAAGATGCATTCGTAAAAACATCATTTTGGTCACTTGATGTAAAGGTTACAACTTTATTTACATTTTCGCCATCTACTCCAATTGTGTAACGCTTGCTATCAGCAACAACAAAACTACTTCCTAATCCTGCCATTAAAAACAGGGTGCTCAATCCCCAATTTTTTAATGCATTAAACTTTACAACTTTACCAGTAGGGATCGCATTTGCAGGGTTCACTTTATCCCATAAGCCCACAGGCACGGGCGATTCGTGATCTTGCATTTTTTCCCTGATAAAATTATCAAAGTAGTTGTTTTCCATTTTATACAGCAATTTTTTGCAGTTGTATAATTTGTTCTTGAAGCATTTTTCTAGCTTTTACCAATTGGCTTCTACTAGTACCAGGTTGAATGTTTAGCATTTCTGCAATTTCTTCGTGGTTAAATCCTTCAATCACGTGTAAATTAAATACCAATCTATATCCGGTTGGAAGTTGATGGATGAGTTTTAAAATGTCATCTGCTCCAAGGTCTGTGTAGGCATTTGCCGCCACTGCCGGACCCACACTCGCACTTTCATCAATCTCACTAAATTTCAACTTCTTTTTTTCTAGGTGCCTAATAGCTGTATTTACTACAATGCGCCTAATCCAACCTTCAAAAGAACCCTCAAACTTAAACTGCCCTAGGTATTTAAATACCTTGATAAAAGCATCTTGGATCATATCCTCGGCTTCCATACTATCTGTGGCGTAACGGAGGCAAACGGTCATCATTTTACCAGCAAACTTTTCAAAAAGTAGCCGCTGGCACTGATTATCTTGCCTGATACACCCTTTTATGAGCTCTTGTTCTGTCAACGCGATGGAGTTTAGGGTAGAGTTCCTTTCTATAGGATACGGGTTGGGGGTTAATTGTTGCCTAGTTTGTTAAAAATATTACAATAGATGCAATGTTTTACGTAACAAAATGCTAAAATTACCGGTGAACGAACAAGGTTTAGGCTAAAAATTGGTCATGTATATAATCCACTACTTCAATAAGACTTCCATTTTGTGCATATACTTCAAGTTGTCTATCTGCCCCTGTGCCAGCTTTAAATAGATCGCTAATTCCCAAAAGGATATCTCTACTGCCTAAATCGTTTAGGGTGTCGTCAACAAAGTCTAAAAGCTCATAAATAAGGGATTGGGTATTCACCTCGGTTTCTTTTCCAAAATCAATGAGGGTTCCTTCGATACCATACCTGCTAGCCCTCCATTTATTTTCATTAATGAGGGACCTTTGGTAATTCATGAAATTTAAATTTTGGTGACGAAGCTTGTAAATTTTAGCACATATGGCCTGAAACAAAGCTGCAATAATAGTAGTTTCCCTAATCGTAAGTGGCACGTCGCATATTCTAAATTCTATGGTATTAAAAACCGGATGCACCCGAACGTCCCACCATATTTTTTTTGCATTGTCTATGCAATTGGTTTTTATGAGCAGGTTTACATAGTTTTCATAATCCTCAATGGTTTCAAAATAATCGGGAATACCTGTTCGCGGAAATTTATCAAAAACTTTGGTCCGGTAAGATTTGTATCCAGTAAGCCGGCCTTCCCAAAAAGGAGAGTTGGTGCTTAGTGCATAAACGTGCGGCAAAAAATAACGTGCTGTATTGGCAATATGCATGGCCATTTTTCTATCCTCCATTCCCACATGCACGTGGAGTCCAAAAATTAAATTACTTCGGGCTGCATCTTGCAATTCATTTACAATTTGATTGTAACGCACATGATCTGTAATGAGTTGATGTTGCCAGTGGCTAAATGGATGCGTGCCTGAAGCGCCCACCCATAAGTTTAAATCGCTAGCAATACGCGCTACCATATTTCTGAGTGCCGTAACCTCTTTTTGAGCTTCTTCTATGTTGTTGCAAATGTCTGTTCCAACTTCAACAACTGCTTGGTGCATTTCGGCCTTTACTTTGTCTTTACCTATTTTTTGACCTTCTACTACAATGCGCTGTTCGTGACTAGTAAGCTCACGGGTTATTGGATCAATCACCATATATTCTTCTTCTACACCAAGGGTAAATTGAGCAGGAGAGAGGCTAGACATAGTTTATTATTTGATACTGGAATGTGTCTCTAAAAGTACCTCGTTTTTCTTATATAAAAAAAGGCCGAATCAATTAAGATTCGACCTTTTTTAAGTCTTCGTATTTTTTAACTACTAGAAGTTAAAACGTAAACCAATTTGACTAATCCATCTTGCAGCATAAGCAGCATTTGTAGATGTGCTCACACTCCAAGGAGTTTTAATAGTTGGGTTAAATTTAAAGTTAGTAGGTGTTAAATCTGTTGCACTAACATAACCACCAAAAGTAAGTAATGGGAAGTTATCGTTAGATTGGAAGTAGTTTCTACCCCAATCTCTGTTGATCATGTTACCTAGGTTAAACACATCATAAGTTAACTGGAATTGGTAACGCTTAGCACCCACTTTAATATTAAAGTCTTGTGCAATTTTTAAGTCAACAATGTTTGTGAACGGCGTACGAGAACCATTTCTTTCTGCAAATTTACCACGGTTGTTTCTTAGGTAAGGATTAGATTGAATAAAAGCTTCAAACGCATCTTTTTGTTGTTGAGCTGTATAAGTTGTAGATCCAACAGTGTTAGCAGCAAAAGTCATACCTGCTAAATCTGTAGGAGTAGGGATATAGATAAGGTCATTACTTTCTGAAGCATTAACGTCTCTAACTGGGCTACCAGAGTATACATAACTCATAGGAGAACCAGATTGACCAGTGTATGCTAAAGTAATAGTTGTTGCTAAAGTTTTCTTAGCATATTCAAATTTCTTACTTGCATAAGTAAAGATTCTGTGACCTGGGCTAAAGTCTGAGTTAGAACGTACAATAGCGTTACGGCCATTAACAGTTTCCATAAAACGCCATTGGCTATAGTTAACTGAGCTTGTACCATCGTTAACGGCAACTGCATTACCAAACATATAACTGATATCAAATGCGAAACCAGTGTTGGTACGCTTGCTAGCAGATAAAGTAAAGCTATAAGAGTAACCAGTTTTACCATGGTTATTACTTAACAATACTGCGTTATCGTAAGGATTTGAACCGTCAGCGTTTAAAGAGATACGACCGTTACCTGCAGGTGTTGTGTTAGAATAAACAGCTCTGCTACCAGCACCATTTGAAACCGATGTTGGAGGTAATAAGTTAATATTTGTATAGTAGATCTCGTTTAAGTTTTTGCTAAATACACCTTCTAAAGATCCTGACCAACCATTACCCAATTTCTTATCTAATGCAATAGAAGTTCTAAATAATTTAGGTGTACTAAATTCTGCAGCAACTAAGTTTAGAGGTCCTTTTGTTACACCTGCACCCACTTCAGAAGGGGTCCATTGTACAGCAGGGTTAGCTCTAAAACGAACGGTGTTAAGTTGTGTTGCAGTAGCAGAATAACCACCCACAAAAATACCGTTGTTGTTGTATAAACCACCAGGCCATACTAAAGGAATACGACCAGTGAAAATACCAACACCACCACGTACTACTAAATTCTCTTCAGGAATTTTGTACGTAAATCCAAATCTTGGAGAGAATGAAATAGGTACTTTAGGCGTTAAACCAGACTTAGCACCTTGTAAATCGTAGTATTGAGCAAACTTAGGGATAGCTACGTTATTGGTGTAGTCATCAGCCCAAGGCTTGCTTAAAAATTTGTAGTAATCGGCACGTATACCATAGCTTAAAGTTAAGTTGTCAGAAGGTCTGATTTCGTCATTTAAGAACATTGAACCTTTTGCAATTTTAAATTTAGCAGCAGCGTTGGTGTTATCACCTTTACCATTATCGATTTGAGAAAAACCATAGCTATAGGCACTTGGCTTAGCGTTGGTTAAGAAATCGTTTAAGTTAGCATAGGTATAGTTACCAAATGTGTTTTGGATGAACGCATTAAATACGTTGTTGTATTCATAATCAACACCAAATTTAACAGCGTGCTTACCTAAAGTAATTTTAAACTCGTCGTAGAAAGACCAGTTTTTTTGTGTTAATAGGTTTACAGTAGAACTGTTGTCTGGTCCAAAAACGATCGCACCAGAACCGTCGTTGATACGAACTCTAGGAAAATCTTGCCCCATTGGTTTACGATCATCTGTAACATCGGTATACGTTACAAGCATTTTATTGCTAGCATTTTTACCTACTAAACTTTTTAATTCTGCAGAAGTAGAATTTGTAGTAGTAGGGAATTCATATCCGTTGTTGTAGAAGTTGATGGTACCTGAACTTGAAGTAGACGTGTTTAAACGCATACCTTTTGTATATCTGTTTGAAACTGATAATTTGTGTTTATCATTGATGTTCCAGTCAAATCTAGCAGTGATACGATCTGCATTTACTTCTTCAGTGTTGTCTAAAAATCCACCAGCATCATAATTGTAGTTAGCTTTTAAGGTAGCAGCTAAACTATTTAAAGTATTGATGTCTTTTGTGTTACCAGCATATTGCGTAAAGTCAAATGGCTGAGGGCGGATATCTCTTTGTAAGTCTACGTTAATGAAGTAGAACAATTTGTTTTTAGTGATTGCACCACCTAAACGGAAACCATATGTTTTTTTAGTGAAGTTGTTAAGCTTTACTGCATTTTCTTTTAAACCTGTTGGTGTTTTACCAGATAGATCTTGGTTTTGTAAGAAATAGTAAACAGAGGCAGTTGTTTTGTTGGTACCTGATCTTGTAATAGCGTTGATACCACCACCTGTGAAGTTACCTAAAGATGCATCAAATGGAGAGATTACAACTTGGAACTGATCAATTGCATCAATAGATAATGGAGCGATAGCAGCTTGACCACCATTGGTACCTGAAGCAGATAAACCAAATACGTCGTTGTTGATAGCACCATCCACATAGAATGCGTTGTATCGGTTATTTTGACCTGCAATAGATACAGCGCCTTCAGAACCGTTTATTAATTTAGCTTGAGGAACTGCACGTAAGTAATCGTAAATGTTACGACCTACTGTAGGTAGGTTTGCCATTTTATCACGACCAATTGTGGTTTCAGCGCCACCTTTACCAGAAGATTCAGTAGTCTTACGTAAAGAACTTACTGTAACGTTTCCGAGGTTATTTACTTTAGAGGCAAGTGCGAAATCAACTTTTAACACATCTCCTAAGCTTAGGTAGAGGTCAGTCTTTTTTTCGTTTGCATAATTTAAAAAAGAAACTTCAACAATATATGGACCACCAGGGTTCATATTGCTGATGTCGAAACGGCCACCTGCACGGCTCTGAACACGGTAGGTTGTACCGGTAGGTTCGTGGATTGCTGTCACGGTTGCGCCAACTAATACCTCACCGGTATTTGTTTTAACAGAACCACTCAGGCTACTGGTGGTGTTCTGTGCTAGTGCAAATGCAGGTAGGATGATTACCGCAAGTACAAATTGCAAGAGTTTTTTACTAAGCATAAGTTTGATTTTTCAGATGCAAAGAAAACGAATATTCCGCTACTAAATTCAACAGAGTATTAACAATTAGGTACTTTTTAGGTAAAATCCCTCTTTTTTAGCAAAAATCCCCCTTTTTGAGGGGGATTGGGATCGAAAATTAGGATGGTAGAAGGTAGAATTGGCTATTTTTTGCCATAAGCTTCCTCTTCTTTTTCGTGTTCTTTATCGTATGCCTTAATGATGGCTTTTACCAATTTGTGCCTTACAACGTCTTCTTCGGAAAGAGCAATATGAGAAATACCTTCAATATTTTGCAAAATGCGACTTGCTTTTTCAAGTCCGCTGCGCATATTACGAGGCAAATCAATTTGAGTGGGGTCACCGGTAATAATAGCTTTTGCATTAGCGCCAATACGCGTTAAAAACATTTTTAATTGTAGGTCATTGGTATTTTGCGCCTCATCCAAAATAATAAATGCATTGTCCAAGGTTCTACCTCTCATGTAAGCGAGTGGTGCAATTTCTATGGTGCGCGTGGTCATGTAGTAGCCTAATTTTTCGGCAGGAATCATGTCGTCAAGTGCATCATACAAGGGGCGTAAATAAGGGTCAATTTTTTCTTTTAAATCGCCGGGTAAAAAACCTAAATTTTCGCCAGCTTCAACTGCAGGGCGCGTTAAAATTATTTTTTTAACCACTTTGTTTTTTAATGCACGAACTGCAAGTGCAACGGCGGTATATGTTTTACCGGTACCAGCAGGTCCAATGGCAAAAACAATGTCGTTTTTATCTGCGGCAGTCACCATCTTTTTTTGATTGGTTGTTCTTGCTCTAACAGTTTTTCCATTAGGTCCAAATACTAAAATATCGTTTGGATTTTTATCCGCAAAGTTGTCGGTCACTTCGGCGTCATCACCACCTAAGATTTGCTCGAAATAAGCTTCACTTAAATGTCCATTACGCTCTAAAAATTGCAACACTAAATTTACTTTTTCTACTGCAGTTTCTATCTGTTCTGGCGCACCACTTAATTTAAGCTGGGTACCACGCGATAGAATTTTTAGAAGGGGAAATTTCTTTTTTAATACGTCTAGTTTTCCGTTGTTAACGCCAAAAAATTCGATGGGGTTTACGGTATCGAGGTTAATAATTGTCTCTGTCAACTTACTTGGTTTTAGTGAAGTGGTTATCCAAATTTAAACAATTGAACACCACTTTGCCAAGCCTTATTTATGAACAAATTGTGAATATTTCAGAAAGCCCAGTTTATCAAAGTGCTTTTAGTGAAGCAATTGTTTGTGTTGGGTTCTCAGATTTAAAAACGGTATTGCCAGCAACCAAAACATCGGCACCAGCAGCTAAAATTTGCGGCGCATTTTGAAGGGTCACACCACCATCAATTTGAATCAGGGTGCTTGCGTTTTTTTGGACAATCATTGCTTTTAGTTCTGCAATTCTTTGTAGTGTTTGTGGGATAAATTGTTGACCACCAAATCCAGGATTCACACTCATTAAACAAACTACATCAATATCCTGTATCACATCTATGAGAGATTGAATAGGCGTGTGCGGATTGACTGCCACACCGGCTTTCATGCCAAGTTGTTTTGCTTGTTGTAAGTTTCTATGTAAGTGCGGACATGCTTCTATGTGAACGGTGTAAATGTCAGCACCAGCTTTTTTAAACGCTTCGGCATATTTTTCAGGTTCTAAAATCATTACGTGCACATCGCAAATTTTAGATGTTGCTTTTCTGATTTGTTCGATAATGGGAAAACCAAAACTAATATTGGGAACAAACCTTCCATCCATCACATCGAGGTGAAACCAATCTGCGACGCTATTATTGAGCATATCGCAATCTTGTTGAAGAGTTAAAAAATTGGCGCTTAAAAGAGATGGAGCAATGATGGGCATATCTTGATTTTGTGCAAATTTCTGCTTTTTTGAGCAACCGAGCTATTTTTTTGCAGCTTTTATTCGAGAAATTGCTGCTGTGGCTTCAGTTAAGCCATTGTCTAATTTAGCAGCTGTTTCATAAGCGCTTAAGGCTTCTAGTTTTTGCCCCTTTTTTTCCAAACATTTTGCAAGCCAATAATGCGGCGCTGCTTCTGTGGGTTTAATGGCGATAGCTGTTTCAAAAACGTCTCTTGCTTTATCAATTTTTTGTTGATCAAAATAAATCCAACCTATTTCTAAATAGGCGTCTAGGTAATTGTAATTTTTTTTAATGCAAGCATTAAAATTTTCAATGGCAATAGTTGTATTTCCTATATTTTCATAATAGAGTCCTATCACATAATAGCTATGTGCAATATAGGTCCTGTCTGGTTTTTGTGCAATAACTGTATTGCATAATTGAAGTGCTAAATTATTTTTTTGTGCAGCGTATAAATTGGCAAGCGTTAGTAAAACATCTGGATTAGCATCGATATTTGCTGCTTGTGAAAAACTTTGAATGGCAACTGCAGTATCTGCAATACGTATAGCGAGTTCTCCTTTTCTAAACCATACCCCATAATTGTTAGGGTCCCTTGCAATAAAGCTATCAATTTGAACGAGTGCTTCTTTGATTAAAAAAAGGCTATCCATCGTATCAATTACTTGCACTCTAAGTTCGCTGCTATCTGGATAGCGTTCTATTGCTTTTAATAAGTCATTTACATAACTGGGGTAGGGGCTATTTGTTGTATCTGCGTTTGCATTTTTAGCCTTGTTGTTACAAGCAAATAGCAGGGTTAAACTAAATAGTAGTAGTATAGGGCGCATAGGCAAAAATACTCCCATTTTCAATTATCATGACAATGTCCTGACAATAAAAGCACCAAACATGCCTACTTTTGCAACCTCTTAACACCTAATTATGAAATTAACGACTGCATTTTATTTGTTGCTTTCAACCCTTTTTGTGTCTCCTGTTATGGCTCAATACGCTACCCAAGACACAGTGCATTTTGCTGGTGAAAAACATTTCAAAAATATTAAGCAGTTAACTTTTGGTGGTGATAATGCAGAAGCATATTGGAGTTACGATGGTAAGTCAATTGTGTTTCAAAAAACAAATCCAAAAGAAGGACTTTTTTGCGATCAAATATTTATGGCAAAAGTTCCTTTTAACAACGACGAAAAATTCACTCCAAAAATGATTGGAACGGGAAAGGGCCGTTCTACTTGTTCTTATTTTTTACCAGATGGCAAGCATATTATTTATGCATCTACACACCTTGGTGCAGATACTTGTCCGCCAGTTCCGGATAGAGCAAAATATGGCAACAAATATATTTGGCCACTGTACAATAGTTACGACATTTTTATGGCAGATATGTCTGGTAAAATTGTAAAACAAATGACCAGTGCTAAGGGATATGACGCCGAAGCAACCTTATCGGCGGATGGTAAAAAAATGATTTATTGTTCTGACAAAAGTGGTGATTTAGAACTCTATGTGATGGATCTAAAATCTGGAAAAGAAATACGTGTTACCAATGAACTAGGGTATGATGGTGGTGCATGGTTTAGCCCGGATGGCACTAAAATTGTTTGGCGTGCTAGCAGACCTAAAACACAAGAAGCGATTAAAGAATACAAAGAATTATTAGCAGAAGGTATGGTGGCACCTACCAATATGGAGGTATTTGTGGCCAATGCTGATGGGTCAAATCCAAAACAAATTACAGCATTAGGTCAGGCCAATTGGGCACCTAATTTTACGCCCGATGGCAAGCATATTATATTTTGTAGCAACCACGAATACAAAAGAGGATTTCCATTTAACATGTACCTCATCGATTTAGAAGGGAAGGGTTTAG
>Ga0209401_1002084_pt1 | contig 13042 bp, 16 predicted proteins | sample M_140807_MF_Meta_FD_187318 | JGI IMG/M metagenome (GOLD analysis project Ga0209401, IMG submission 187318) | Freshwater microbial communities from Lake Montjoie, Canada to study carbon cycling - M_140807_MF_MetaG (SPAdes) (version 2) | ecosystem: Environmental > Aquatic > Freshwater > Lake...
CCCGCCAGATTGGGGTCCGGGCAAGAAGATTGGCCGTATGCGTCAGGGCGACTACGAATGGGGTCCGACCCCAGCGTACAATCCCGGCAGCGTGGAGATGGAGCAATCCCTTCTTGCAAGCGCGGACAAGTTAATGGGGCTCGACATCAATAACCCCCTTTCCGCTTCCCGCCGTCAGTATTTCGTGGATAAGTTCCTTGCCCACGTTCAGGGAGTTATCAAGGCAGCGTACAATGCCTATCAGCGGTTTGGGCCTGAACAGCTCTATTTTCGCGTGACGGGCGTGCCGGATGCCCAGACCTACACAAAGGGCGACCCGGATGCGGACGTTGACATCATGATCTCGTTTGATGTTCAGAATACGGATCCAGAGACGGGAGAGAAGCAGATTGAGCAGCTTTTGGCTCTCGTCCCCTACGACCGTAGTGGCCGCATTAATCTGGACAGCGCCATTGAGTTTGCGGCTAATGCTATCAATCCAATGCTGGCGGACGCGATTCTCCAGCCTGTGGAAGCTGCACAAGATAAGATGGTTAAGGATGTTACGGACGATCTCACCAAGATTTTCTCTGGCATTGAGGTGGGCGCACGGCCCAATGGGGCAACTTCGGCCTTGGACATTATCAAACAATACGCCGCGCAGCCTGACATCACCCAGCGTTTGCAACAGGACGAGACGTTTCGCGCCCGCCTAGAGAAGTATTCTGCCCAGTACTCCTTTGCTATTCAACAGCAACAGAATGCTGAGATTGGTAAGGTTGGCACTGCTCCGGCAAGCATGGGAAATGTTGCTACGCAGCAGGCCAATACGGTGAACCAGTAAAAGATTAATGACTCAGGACGAAAAGGACTTGGACCACCTTGGGCATATTGAGGCGTTTCAACGCTTTATGGCCCAAGTGCATGTTTCCCGCGAGACCTCTATCGGAGACTTGCGGGGCGCTACTACGGATCAGGTGCAGCAGATTGCTGGGCGCATCCAGGCTTACGATGACATCCTTCGCTACGGCGATTGGGAAAGCATCCGTAAGAGAATGCAGTAGGCGGGCGGGTCGTTAATCCGCTACCCTGAGTAGGGCCGTTGACACGGGTACGAGTTCTACATGCTGCCGCCTAGACAGGCAATAGAGGGCGTTTACAGGGCTTTGTCAAGCATATGCCCTACAATGCCTCCATCGTAGTCGCCATGACGTTAAGTTGGCGGAACCAAATATGTCTGAACCAGAATCAGGGTCCACCGCTACGGCCCCAGAAAAAGTAGTGAAAACAGATAACATGTCTGAGGGTGATTTCATCCAAAGACGACTCGCCGGTAAGGGTACTGCGAAAGCAGAATCCGGGACCGAAAAGCAGAAGGAGGCTGAATCTACGGAGAAGGCTGAAAGGCCAGAAGCCAAAGAGGAAGCGCCGGAAGCTAAGGAACAGGACGTTCTTTCAAAGGCTAAGTCTGGAAACTTGGACGACCTTTCGGAAGATGAGCTTAGTCAACTGGCTAAGTCCATTGGAAGTAAGGCGGTGGCTCGCTACGGTGAGCTAACGGCAAAGCGGAAATCGGCTGAGGAGCGCGTGCGCTTCTTGGAAGGTGAGCTTGCCCGTCGAAGTGATAGCACCGTTAAAGCGGTAGAAGAGGTGAAGGACAACCCATTTGCGTCTATCAAGGATGCGGCTGGGCTCTCCGAAAAGGCCAAGGAAATCAAGGAAGTGATTGAGTTTGCGGAAACGCGGCTTGATGACGCCTCTGACATCGGCCCCGACGACATCGCTGCTACGGTGGATGGGAAGGAATACACGAAGCGTCAGCTCCGTGAGACGTTGCGAAGGGCACGCAAAGCTCGGGATGAGTATTTGCCAGATGTCGGACAACGGATCGCGGCTATTGAAAACAGCAAGAAATTGCGGGTGTCGATGGACGAGCAGACGCGGAAGGAAATTCCTTGGCTGGAAGATGTTAGTGACGAAAGGAAGAAGCAATATGACGCCATCATTGCCGATCCGCGACTCAAGAAAATTGAAGAGTTTGCGCCCGACATTGCGGCTCAGTTGCCCTATTTCTTCGCTCACGCCTCTAACAGCATCTATGGCCGCAAGGAGTTTGCCCTGTCGGAAACGACGCCGGGTAAGAAACCTAGTCCAAAGCCCCCTGAAAATCCTGAGTCTGGTGCGGCTACAAGCCGTAAGCCGGAAAGTGTCCAGGCCAAGCAAATTGGAGACCTCCAAAGCAAGTTCAAAGCGAGTGGTGATAAGGGCGACTGGCTCAAACTCCGAACAGCACAAATCTCAAAACGTAAAGTACTCTAACTCCGCCTAACATGGCTTTTTCAAACACCTACGATACCACGAACCCCGGCTCTGGGGTTAGCAACCGCGAGGATCTCCTCGACGTTATTACGACTCTTGCTCCGCAAGATACGCCTATCCTCTCGATGGCCCCGAAGCGTAAAGCTACGGCGACCTTCCACGAATGGACCGTTGACAGCCTGGCTTCCGTCTCGACCACGGGCGTCTCTGAGGGTGCCGACGTCACCGCTTACACCGATAAGTTTGCTGGCCGGGCGCGTTTGGGCAATTATGTCCAGAAGCTCCGCCGCTCGTTTATGGTGAGCGATTTGCAGCAGGCCGCCGATAGCGTCGGTCCCGCGAAGATTGCCGCCGCCGAGATGAAGGCTGTCAAAGAACTGAAGCGCGACATCGAAGCCACCATCTGCTCTACCAATGACCGCTCGGCGGAAAACGGTGGCGGCACGGCCTACGGACTGCGTGGTCTGGGCGACTGGATCGACAGCGCCGGGCCTTCGGATGTCCCTTCGGCGTTCCGTACCCCGTCCGGTTCTATCCACGCTTCCGGCACGTTCACCGAAACCGTCCTTAACAACCTGATCACCTCGATCTACCGCGTGAACGGCATGGCGAACGATCTGACGCTGGTTGCTGACACGGCGCTTCGGGCTGTCATCGCTGACTTCGCTCGCACCTCTGGCTCCACCAACACGGTGTATCGCCAGATTCAGCAGAGCGCGGATAGCGCGACGATCAAGCTCACGGTGGACTTCTACGAGTCCGACAACGGCATCGTGTCCATCGTGAACATGAACCCGGATTGCGCTCCTGACACCTCGGCCAAGGACACGGGCTACATCCTCAACCCTGATTACATGGGCGTTGCGGATCTCATCCCGCTTGGTAGCTCCCGCGTCCCAAATCTGGGTGGCGGCGACCGTGGCTATGTGGACTGGACCGGCACGCTTGAGGTGCTGCATCCTGGCGCTCATGGCAAGATCACCGTTCTCACCTAACCCCTAGACGACTACTAACATGGCTAAACTTAGCATTAACGAATCTGCCAACTCCTTCTGGACGGACGCTGGTACGGTTGATTTCAACGACCTGATTACCCTTGGAACGGGTAATAAGCTCACGATTGCCAACATGCCCGTCAATAGCGCGCTGGAAGCGGCGTGCGTTTGGAAGATTACGGCTGCGGCGGGCTCTACGTCCGTCGTGTTCGACATCGGCACTACCTCGGGCGATCCCGACGAGTTCATCGACAATCTGGATGCGGACGCGATGACGGTCCCTGTGTTTAACACGGGCGATCAGTTTACGTCCAATTACAGCAAGTTTGTGAGCGCGACGGTGACGGCGGCTCCGGTGTATCTGAAGCTCACGGATGCGGCTGTTTCGTCCCTGACGGCAGGTAAGTGGGGCTATGCGCTCCGCATTATCGACCTCGGCCAGTACAACGGCTAACCCGTAGCAGGTAGGCTAGAATCATGGGGCATAGGGCTTCGGCCTTGTGCCCCTTTTTCATGGAAATTATCATCCCGCCCAAGAGGTTTAGTGTTGGCGATAGGTGGAAGGCTATTGAGCGAGAGTTCCGCACAGGGGTTGAGCTAAAGAAGGCAACGGAGGCCAAGCGCGAGGAAGTGGCACGCCAGTCGGCACAATCTATGCGGGGGGCTGGCAAAGTGGCTGGATTGGGCAGGAATGTGGGTGTAATGCCCGATTGGGAGTTCTTCCGCCTTGTTCAGAAGTACGGGCATAAGGAAGTGCATTCCCGCGAGTTCCTGAAGCATTTCCAGAAGAACAACCCTGACCTAGTGGTACACAAGCTCTAATGCAAAGCGGAACCTACGCAGACCTCTTGATTCGTATCCGTGCCCTTGCTGGCGTAGATGCATTTACGACTAGCGAAGATACGCTGATTAACAGCTTTATCAACCGCCGCGGCTACCAAGCCTACCGGGAGAGCAATACTTGGGCGCGGTTCATTGTGGCAGCGGAGGCCCGTCCCGGCCCCCTGAACATCATCCCTTTTAGCTACACGGCGGCAGACGGCAATCGCTCCATTTCCACGGCTACCCGTAGTGGCACCACCGTAACGGTAACGACCACGGCCAACCTAGACGGGGACATTGTTTCTGGGCAGTACGTCACGATTGCCGCGCTGTCCTATTCTACGGCCAATCCTAATGGCGTGCAGCAAATTACGGTGAGCGATGATGCCGTATTCACATTTGAGCTGTCAGACGACACGTTGACGGGCACAGAAACATATTCGGGCTCTGGCACCATAGTTCCAGTAGCCTTGAACGACGTAGATAGCTTCATCCGCATATTTAACGGCTTTCCCTACAATGTTACGGGCACCGGGGAATACACGTTTTACGTTCAAAGCGATGGATGCCACGTTGTAGCCAATTACACGGAAGCTGCTGGTTTTTGGGTGTGTTACAAAAAGCAATGGGATGGTCCATACGACGGCACCACCAATACGGACGTTCCGTTGGAGTTCTTCAATTACATCGCGCATGCGACTTACGCCGACTTCCTTCGCATGGATGGCCAGCTAGATAAGGCTTTGGCCGAAGAACAAGTGGCAAAAGAATACCTCTTCATTGAACTGACGAAGCCTCAGAACCAGGCTAACGGTCAGATTCTATCACGTTTTCAGTCTCACGGCACCCGCCAGAACCGTTAACCGCATAGTGTAAAATCTCCCCAACATGGGCCAAGCCACCGTCAATCTCCAGAATCTCGGACAGAAAGTAAGTACTAGCAACCCCCTGCCGGTTGTTAACTCTTCCCCTACGGCTACGGCTACGGCTGGGGCAGTGTCCACCGTATCGTTTGCGCGCACGGCAGACGTAAACGCTTACACGGCGGGCGATGTCATTGGCATCAATGCGGCGGGCAGTCCGGGTAGCGCGATTCACACGTTTACGAGCGCGGGACCGGCTGGTGGTGTGGTGTTCATCACGGGCGCAGACTTGGCTATTGACCTTGCCTCTATCACCTCGGGCATGTCCTCGTTCCGCCTCCATCTTTACAATGCCAGTCCCACGGCCATTCTGGACAACGCGGCATTTAACTTGGTGAGCGCAGACATCGCCAAGCATATTGGATTCATCGACTTGGGTTCTGTGGTGGACTATGGCTCGCAGTTGTTCACTTCTGTAATGAACATCAATCTGGAATGTAAGTTGGCAACCAGCGTTAACTCGCTTTATGGTGAATTGGTGACGGTTGGGGCTTACACCCCAGCCAGTGGTACCACCTATCAGATCCGCCTTCGCACGTTGGCGATTTAAGAACATGACGCCTTCTGTGGCATATGTTATTCTTGAGGGGAGTAACGTTGCCGAAGTCAGCACGGTAACGTTTATCCCTAGCGGCAATCTTGGCAGTTACATTCTCGGAAATTACTTTTTGATCTCCGACAGCGTGGGCCGGGTTTATGTTTGGTTCGACCGAGATGCCTCCTACTCCGATCCCGGCCCTGTGGCTGGAACCTATCGCGGAATACAGGTAGACATTGGAGAAAACGATCCCAACACCGTTAGTTTTTACGTTGATGCACTACAATTTGTGATGCAGGCCGACGCACAGTTCAACGCGACGAAATCCGGTAACACCGTCACAATCACCAATGCCGCGACTGGTGCGCGAGTGGACATCGCGCTTGGCACCCTTTCGCCGCTCAGTGCTAGCGTCGCCGTGATCACTCCGGGCTCGTAAGCATATGCTATCCACCTCCGACCTAATCGGCCTGCCGGAAGACTTCCCGGAGCTGGTGCTAGTTGAGGACGCAAACGAGGAATGGACAATAGCAATGCCGTCCCCTTAGAAATCTCAGTTATAATTCGGGGTTAAATGATTTACCGTCGTTATCTAGCACCTGAAGAGAAAAAACCAACAGTGGTAGCTGCGGCCAAGTCGTTAGTTGACACCGTTCCAATTGCTAGTGGCGGAACGGGACAAACCACGGCCAACGCCGCGCTTAACGCCCTGCTCCCATCTCAATCTGGTGCTAGTGGCAAAGTGTTACAAAGCGACGGAACAAACACATCATTTGTTACTCCTGGCGGAGGTGGTGGGAGTGGAACAGTAACTAGCGTATCCGTAACAACCGCAAACGGTGTCTCGGGAACGGTAGCAACCAGCACGACTACGCCCGCAATTAGCCTGACGCTCGGCGCCATCGTGCCGACCTCGGTCAATTCCGTCGTCGTCTCTGGCGCATCCACTCCAACGCTGGCAGTCACCGGCACAACCTCAGTGTCTGGAGCCAACACGGGCGACCAGACGATCACGCTGACCGGAGATGTAACCGGAACAGGAACAGGTTCTTTTGTCACCGCAATCGGTTCAGGCGTGATCGTCAACGCGGACATCAACGCAAGCGCGGCCATCGCGGATACGAAGCTCGCGACCATCTCGACTGCTCTTAAAGTCTCAAACAGCGCGACGACCGCTGCCTCTGCCAACACTGCCTCGGCAATTGTAGCGCGTGACGCATCTGGTAATTTCACCGCTGGAACAATCACGGCCAATCTTACTGGCAACGCCAGTGGGTCATCTGGCTCGACGACGGGTAACGCGGCCACTGCCACGGCTCTCGCTACTCCTCGCGCGATCAATGGCGTCAATTTCGACGGAACGGCGGCTATCACGGTCACTGCTGCCGGAAGCACGCTCTCGGACACGGTGACGATTGCCAAAGGCGGAACGGGTCAAATCACGGCTAACGCTGCTTTGAATGCGCTGCTTCCATCGCAGGTTGGCGCGAGCGGCAAGGTGCTCCAGAGCGACGGCACCAACACTTCCTTCGTCGCGGTTGGAGGCAGCGGCACAGTCACAAGCGTGTCAGTGACCACGGCAAACGGAGTGTCCGGCACCGTCGCGACCTCGACGACTACGCCCGCAATCAGTCTGACTCTCGGAGCGATCGTTCCGACCTCAGTCAACTCGGTTGTCGTCTCAGGTACATCGACTCCGACGCTTGCGGTTACTGGCACGACCTCGGTATCGGGCGCGAACACCGGGGATCAGACTATCACGCTGACTGGTGATGTGACCGGAAGTGGGACCGGTAGTTTTGCGACTACGTTGGCGACTGTCCCGGTGGCAAAGGGCGGAACAGGACTGGCTACGCTGACCGCAAACAATGTCCTCCTCGGTAATGGCACCAGCGCGGTGCAATTTGTTGCCCCTGGAACAACGGGGAATGTGCTCACCTCAAATGGCACGACATGGGCAAGTTCTACACCTTCCTCTGGGGGAGGGGGTGGGGCAGGCAATAACATTTTTTTAGCTCTTAACTTTGGAGGGTTTTAATTTATGGCCGTTACATCAACCCCGATTTTTGCACAGACCCCGTATGCCAAGACGCTGACGCTGGTGGCTCAAACTGCCTGCACGACTCGCGCGCCCACGGCGACAGCATCGTTGGCCGCAGCTAACATTACAGCGTTTGTTCCCGCTTCAACAAACGGGCTTCGAATTGATTCGATCCAAGTGAACGCCGCTGGCACTGGCATATCGACCACAAATGCCGCAAATCTTGTGGACATTTGGATGTGGGATGGAACGACTGCATTCATGATTCTTGAAATTCCTGTTACGGCAGTAGTCCCCACCACAACCTCTGCGGCATTTACAACGACCTACACGTTTCCGGTTCCGTTAGTCCTTCCCGCTGCTTTTGCCTTGTATGCCTCAACGACGGTGACCACCACGGCAGCAGGCACCGCTTTGCAGGTTACAGCATTCGGCGGAGCCTACTAAAATGATGCGGTTGCCTACATCATTTAGGTACAGCTCAACCAACGTACCTCCGCTCGGCATTCCGAATGCTTTTTCAACGGTGTCATCTGGCTCGTATGTCACCACTGAAAATGCTTTTTATGAAGTTGCCGCGATAGGTGCTGGAGGAAGCGGTGCAGTGTATGTTGATTTTACAACTCTTCCATGTGCATCGGGTGGGGGCGCTGGCGGTTTTAGCAAAAAAACTATGTTTTTGCCTGCTAACACCACGCTCACCATAACTATTGGTGCGGGTGGAGCTGCCCGGTCAACTTCTGGAAATTCGGTCGGTTTAGCTGGTGGAAATACCTCAGTGTCTTGTCCCTATTTTTCGCTCTTAGCTAGAGGCGGCGCTGGGGGTTCACTGGCGCAAGGAAGTACTGGAGGAGCACTGGGAGGCAAAGCATCGGGCGGTGACGTTAACTACACAGGAGGAGGCTCTGGTGCTTGCTCAACCGGAGGTGCTATCTCTTGCGCGTCAGCATCCGGTGGTGGTGCTGTTGGCATCTATGCGACTGGATTCTCATCGGGTGGCGCTCTAAATGTCGTTGTAGCAGATAATGCGAATTGTTCCACTGGCGGTGCTGGAACAGGAAGTTCCTCCAGTACTTTGGCTACTGGAACTTCAAGTGCTGGAGGTGGCTCTGCTTTATTGGGAACTGGCACCGTTAGTTTTTTGAGTCTTATTTCTGGCGTCGGTGCTACCGGCGGAGCAAATGTAACCAGTCCCGGTGGAGGAAGTGGTGGTTCAAGCGGTGGCACAAAACCGGGCACAAGCGGTGACCTTGCGGGCACCGGAGGTTATGCATCAAGCACCCTTGCTATCGCCGGAAACACCGCTGGCATCGGCGGTGGTTCAGGAGGTTTGGCATGTTCTGGAGCCGGTACTGCTGCAAATGGAGCAGGTGGTTCAGGATGTGTATTTATAACGTGGGTAAAGGTTTAACATGACCAAATACGAAATACTTGATTCAAATGGGGAGGTTGAAAACACCATCAACGCTGACTTGTCTTTCGTGGAAACCCATTACGCTGGAAAATTCCGTGAATTTATTGACCCAAATGCCGAGGCACTAGCTGCAAATGCGGTTCGAGTTCAGCGTGATTTACTGATCGCAGAGACTGACTGGACTCAGTGCGCGGACACTCCTCAAGCGATCAAAGACAAGTGGGCTCCGTATCGCCAAGCATTACGCGACGTTCCGCAGCAGATTGGTTTTCCGTTTAACGTAATTTGGCCAATATGACATCAATCTTAGACTTCTTCTCGTCGGCATTTGGTGGTGGAATTGTGGGATCAGCCCTACATCTTGTCACCGACTGGGTGGACACAAAGAACAAGATTGCGATGATGAAGGCGCAAACGGAGAGCGCTGAGAAAGTGGAAGCATGGAAGGCGTTCACGGCAGCCCAACAGAGTAATGCGCCGTTCACCGTGCCCGCAAACACCCCGGCATGGGCAGCAGCCCTCTACACCTGCGTTGCAGCCCTAAAAGACGCCACGCGCCCCCTTTTGACATGGGCAGCCGTGGTTCTCATTTACACGGCCTACAATCAAGCTGTAGGGGCTACTAAAGACGATTTGGGCAGGGAATTGGTGTTTGGTGGTTTTACGGCCATCACCTTCTGGTTTGGTAGCCGGTACACACGCAAATGACCGACTTTAATCCCAACTCCACCGATGCAATGTTGGCTAAGATTCTTGCCAACCAAGAGGAGCATGGGCACATCTTGAAAGACAACCGGGAACAGATTCTTAGGACTAAGGATCGCGTGGCGGAACTTGAAAAAGAGAAATGGTATGTTCGTGGCATCACAGCCTCTATTGCCATTTTTGCCGGTGGGTTATGGCAGATTGTTCGTGATAAAATGAACTAAATGGCGCGGTACAACAACTTTGGAGCATTAGACACCCAGATTGCCATTGCTGGGGATACGTTTTTCTCTGGTTTTAATTCTCGGTTGCGTCCCGACCAGCTTCAACCAGGGGAATTGGCATACAGCCAGAATGGGCGCATGGACATTGATGGAGCGTGGCAACCACGCAAGGGCATCAATTATTTTGGTGGTACCGTGGATGCGCCTTCACTTGGGCTTGTTATCCCGTTTTATCTTTACGCCTCCAAAAGCATCACTTCGGCCACGCGATCCACAACGACGATAACGGTGACAACCTCTTCGGCGCACAATTTCACCACATCAACTCAGGTGGGAATTGCTGGGCTTACGGGCACGGTTGATCCAAATGGCAACCGAACAATCACCGTAACGGGGGCCACAACCTTCACTTTTACGATTGCGGGGGCCGGAGGAAGCGAAACCTATGGTGGGACAGGGACTGCCGGTGCTCCCTACCTGAACGATCAATTTATTAACGCGGCATGGGGGTCGTGCTTGTTTTCCGACCCAACGAATAGCAGCGCGGAATACATGATTGTAGCGTTAAATGCTAATGCCGTAGCCATAAACCTATCCACGGCAGCATCTACGACCATTGCCTATCCTACGGGGGTGACAATTTCAGCGCCCGTGTTCATGCTTCAAGCATTTACCAAGGTGTATTTGTTTCGAGAAGGGGCAACAGCCCTGTCTTGGGATGGGGTTTTAACGGGAAGTCCTGCTTTTGCAAAGGTAGCCAATGGCTCCTACACCCAACCCAAGGTGTTTACGGCAGCTACTAATACGGCTTGCACGGCTGGCGTCGTTACGGTGACGGAAGCCACGCATGGCTTGGCCGTTGGGGACATTGTTCGTATCTTTGACAAGGGAAGCTCTCCCTTTACAAACGGCGATCAGTATGTCGTGAAGAGCGTGCCCGGTAGCGGTTCCTTTACGTTCTACGCCAATCTGGACGACTTTGCGGCTACGGCAGTGGTATTGGGCGAGGATCAGAGTCTAGGGCTAGGATTCACGCATATGCCCGCCCCCCCCTGGGGTGTCTATCACCAGCGCAGGCTTATTTGCCCGTTCTTTTACACCACCAGCGGAACTTCTGGTTCTGAAACCGTTGCCACCCGCAACATTAAGGACGAACTCATCCTTTCTGACATTTTTGACGGAGACACTTACGACCAGATTCAAGATCAGCTTAAAGTGACGGCGGGAATCGCGGACTACCTCCAATGGGTGCATCCATTTACGGAAGATAATGCCATCATCTTTAATCGTAACAGCATCCACCTTTTAAGCGGTTTGCAGGGCAGCTTGAACGATACCACCCTGAAGGAAATCACCCGTGAGGCAGGCTTAGTAGCCCAGAAAAGCGTTGTTACGATTGGCAGCAAAATCTTCTTTCTTTCTGACAATGGGGTGTATGCCACGGAGTTTGGAGATCTTTACAATCTGCGCGGGGCCGGGTTGCCGCTGTCTGATTCAATTGACCCCATCATTAAGCGCATTAATACCACTTATGCGGAGAATGCCGTAGCTTGCTACCACAATAACCGCTATTACCTTGCTGTTCCGTTGGATAGCTCTATTGAGAACAACACGATTTTGGTGTTCAATCTGCTTAACCAAAAATGGGAAAGCGTAGATAATGTGGGTACGGCTGGCTGGGATGTGTCTAATTTGATTAGCACGGGGGCTGGAGGGGTGAATAAACTCTATGCCATCAACCGTTACGGCGGCATTCATATCCTGGAATCTCGCGATGATGATGTGGATTACGTTGCCCTTGGAGCCGGTGTGCCAGCTTATTCTGTTAGGCCCACCAGCTATTCTACCTCTCGGCAGTACATCTTTAACACTACCGACCGAAAGAAGTTCAACAGTTTTGAGCTTCACGCCGAATCCTCGGCCACAAATGCTTCAAATGCCGACATTGAGGTAGAAACCGAGAACGTAGATAGCGTCACCACCCTTGGCACGCTAGCGGGCTATTTGGGCTCTACGCTGGCTATTTCAGAGGATGCGTCCGTGCGTGGTAGAATTGGCAACATGCGAGGCTACGGCATCCAGCTCTCTTTCACTCCTACGCAGGGCAGGCCCAAGTTTCGGGCCGTGCGTGTCAATGCCATGATGGCATTCAATAGCTTAACTCAGGCTTCCTAATGGCGATTCTAGTAACGGGTAATACCTTTGTGACAGGCAATCAGGTGACGGCGGCAACGCTTAATGCTGCCGTTAATTCGTCCACGTTTGATACGGGAGCCGTGGACAACAGCACTACGGCTGTCTCTGGCGGGGCTATCATTGTAAAAGATGGTGGTGTGACGATGGCAAAGCTGGCTTCTGCAAGCAACGGCCAGATTCCGGTTGGTAATGGTTCTGGTTTTACGGCTGCTACGCTGACAGCGGGAACGAACATTGGAATCACTAATGGGGCGGGCTCTATCTCCGTTGCGTTTTCCGGCGTTCTTCCAGTGGCAAATGGCGGAACGGGAGGCACGCTTCCAGTGGCAAATGGTGGTACAGGGAGCACAACGGTAGCAGGTGCTCGCACGGCGTTTGGCATAGAAACCCCGGCCCGATGCACGGCCACGCTCAACAGAACCGACGACACTTTCACGGATGTTGCCGGAATGAGCGTCACCCTCACCAGCGGGACCACCTACACGCTGGAGGCTATCATTTCCTTTGCACAGGGGTCTTTTTGCATCCCCACCTTCCGGCTTACGGGCACGGCAACGGCTTCGTCCCTAGACGGGGTGTATTCCTTGAATTACACCGGGGGTTCTTTGAGCTCAGCGGCGGCTACGGGAACGTCGCTGCCAGTTGATGTGGCCGGGGCTTCCACCGGCTCCGTCATTTCCGGGGCGATGGCTTTCATTGCTGTTACGCTTGTTTGCAGCGGAAGCGGCACGCTCAAGCTGCAACTAAAGGGTGAGGACGCTACAAGCGATGTGACGGTGAAAAAGGGCAGCTACATAAAACTCTTCGCCTACTAACATGCCCGCTCCCACTACTGGAAACATCCTTAATGAGGCAATTGCAGGCTACGGGCAGACTGCGGATGCCA
>Ga0209401_1002087_pt1 | contig 13032 bp, 11 predicted proteins | sample M_140807_MF_Meta_FD_187318 | JGI IMG/M metagenome (GOLD analysis project Ga0209401, IMG submission 187318) | Freshwater microbial communities from Lake Montjoie, Canada to study carbon cycling - M_140807_MF_MetaG (SPAdes) (version 2) | ecosystem: Environmental > Aquatic > Freshwater > Lake...
AATAGTGTTACTCAAAAACATAATTTTAGTTCAATACATCATGCGCCTTTTCCTATTGCAGACAAATCTCAAATAGATACTGCTTTAGAGACAAGAATGCAAATGGCGCAGGATATTTGTTCTTTGGTTTTATCTATTCGTAAAAAAGTGAATATCAAAGTACGTCAGCCTTTACAAAAAATACTCATTCCTGTTTTAGATCCAGCTACGAAAACCGCCATTGAATTAATGGAAGAATTAATACTTGCCGAGGTAAACGTTAAAGAAATTAATTATATAACGGAGACCGAAGGGGTGATTAGTAAAAAGGTAAAAGCCAATTTCAAATTATTGGGTGCCAAGTTGGGTACCAAAATGAAACAAGCTTCTGCTGTTATAGCCAATTTGACCCAGGTTCAAATTACAAGTTTAGAAAAAGAGGGAAGATTAGCCTTAGACATTGAATCAGAGACTATCGAGTTGTTAATCAATGAGGTAGATATTATAGCAGAAGATATACCTGGATGGAGCGTGGCTGTCAAAAATGCCTTAACCTTGGCCTTGGATATAACCATTAGCCCCGAGTTATTGAAGGAAGGAAATGCACGTGAGCTGGTAAATAGGGTCCAAAACATCAGAAAAGAGAGCAATTTTGAGCTTACTGACAAGATTTTGCTTGAAATTGAGGATAATACGGACTTGAAGGAGTCCATTATTCAATTTTCGGGGTATATTTGCCGCGAAATTCTCGCAGTCCAGATAGACTTCCTACCGGTCTTGAAAGAGGGGGTAGAAGTTGACATAAATGATCACAAATTAAGAATTTCAGTTAGACAAAAAGGATAAATATGCCTACAAAAAAACCAGCACCCAAAAAGGCGGCTCCTGCTAAGAAAGCAGCTCCTAAAAAAGCGGCACCTGCAAAAAAGGCGGCTCCTGCTAAAAAAGCAGCCCCTGCAAAAAAGGTTGCCCCTAAAAAAGCAGCACCTGTAAAAAAGGTAGCGCCTGCTAAAAAAGCGGCTCCTGCTAAAAAGATAGCACCTGCTAAAAAAGCAGCACCGGTAAAAAAGGTGGTTCCTAAAAAAGCAGCACCTGTAAAAAAACCGGTACCCGTTAAAGCACCTTTAAAAAAAGCAACTCCTATTAAAGCGCCCCTAAAAAAAGTAGTTCCTGTAAAGGCAGCTCCAACACCAATTGTTAAACCTGTCGCTAAGCCAGTTGAAAAATATGTTCCTCCTGCAAAGCCGGTTCCAAAAATTCCAACGCCTCCAGTAAAACCTGTGCGTAAAGTGGCAGAACCTATCAAGGATATTAAAGTTCCAAAAATTGGCGCTAAAAGTAGCGTACCTTATCAACCAGGTTATGTTCCCATGGAAAGAAGAAAGGAAGTAGAAAGATCTACCGAGACTTTAGTAAAATACTCTGATGCAGAATTAAAAGAATTTAAAGATTTAATTTCTAAGAAATTAGATGCTGCTAAGAAAGAGTTAGTTTACTTACAAGGTATAATAACACGAAAGGACGAATTAGGCGGAGATAATGACGACGCTCGTTACATGACCATGGAAGATGGTAGTGTTAGCATGGAAAGAGAGCAGTTAGGTCAAATGGCTTCTAGACAAATTACTTTTATAGACCATTTAGAAAAAGCCTTAATGCGTATCGAAAACAAAACCTACGGTATTTGTAGAGTAACAGGTCGCTTAATAGACAAAGCACGTTTACGTGCGGTGCCTCATGCTACTCTTAGCTTAGAAGCAAAATTGGGGTATGTAAAAAATAGCAGCGATCAGTAATCATTATTAGTAATAAATTATTATAGTAGCTATTTATAAAATATACATTCAAGATATATTATATAAAAACCCCGATAAATTTTATCGGGGTTTTTGATTTCTACTTATTTCACTTCTTGCATTTCAATCAGCTTGCGGTAGTATCCATCTTGTGCAATGAGTGCCTCATGATTTCCTCTTTCAACAATAACTCCTTTCTGAAGCACAATAATTTCATCTGCGTGTCGAATAGTTGATAATCGATGTGCAATCACAATAGAGGTTCTGTTCTGCATCATATTATTAATGGCTTCTTGTACTAACTTTTCACTTTCAGTATCGAGTGCGGAAGTGGCTTCATCTAAAATTAAAATAGGAGGGTTCTTTAAAACAGCTCTAGCAATGGTTAAACGCTGGCGTTCTCCACCACTTAGTTTGCTACCTCTATCTCCAATCAAACTTTGAAAGCCACCTTCTTTTTTAATAATAAATTCGTAGGCGTTCGCAATTTTCGCAGCTTCTATAATTTCAGCTTCCGTGGCACCTGGTTTACCTAAGGCAATGTTGGCTGCAATGGTATCATTAAATAAAATAGGCTCTTGTGTTACAATGCTTATCAAATTTCTTAAACTATGTAAGCTATACTCTTTTATATTTTTTCCATCAATATATAAATTACCCGCAGACACATCGTGAAAGCGAGGTACTAAATCGGCTAAGGTACTTTTACCCGCACCGGATGATCCCACTAGTGCTACCGATTTACCTTTTTGAATAGTTAGGTTTATATTTTTTAATATACAAACGTCTTGATATAAAAATTGTACATTTTCAAATTGAATAGACTGTTTAAAGTCGGTAATTTCAATTGGTTTTATAGGCTCTTCCACTGTTAAAGGGGCTTCTAAAATTTCATTCAGCCTATCCAAAGTAGCATTACCTCTAGTTACATTGTAAGCTGCTTGGGATAAGCCTTTGGCAGGATTAATAATTTGAGAGAACAAAGCCACATAAGCAATAAAGGAACTGCCTGAAAGTATTTCCCTACTTAAAACCAATTGACCTCCAAACCATAAAACCCCACATAAAATAATCACACCTAAGGTTTCAGAAATAGGAGAAGCCAAATCACGCCTATTCAATATTTTATTTTTGATATGGAAAATTTCATCCACCAATCCAAAAAATTGTTTCTTCACTCTTCCTTCTGCATTAAAGGCTTTGATAATTCTTAAACCCGTTAAAGTTTCTTCCATCTGAGATAAAATCTCACCCCATTTTACTTGGGCTTTATTGGTATGTTTTTTCAAACTTCTACCAATGCGTCCTACAATGAGTCCAGCTAAAGGAAGTAATATAAAAACAAACAAAGTAAGTTTCACACTTATAATAAATAAGAAAATAAGTATGCCTATAATATTCAAAGGCTCTTTAATGATTCCTTCTAGTGCGCCAATGACTGAATTTTCTAGTTCAGTGATATCATTGGAAGACCTACTTAAGATATCTCCTTTGCGTTGTTCTGTAAAATAGCCAATAGGCAGTTGTAATATTTTTTCATATAAGAGTCTGGAGTATTTACGTGTTACTCCATTTCTTATAGGCGCTAAAAAATAAAAAGATAAATAAAGAAAAGTGTTCTTTAAAAAAATATTAATAATGATTGCTAAGCAAATCCAGCCAAGGGCAGTAACTTTCCCGTGGGTATCAATGATTTGTTGTAAGTAGCCATAGACTATCTCTTTAATATTGCCAGAATCGCCAGAGGCAGTGGCTGTGTTTATCACACCAGTCAATTCTCCTTTTTCAAATATAAGGTCCATAAAGGGCATGAGCATACCCAATGAAAACAAACCAAACACTATAGATAAGGTAATAAATAGGCTATACCAAGCCATATAGGCCTTGTATTCTCTGATATAACTTATGATGCGAATAAATTTCTTCATATTCAAAATTATTCCCGCAGAATAATGAGCAAAGTAACTAATTTTACAGCGAATCAACGATTTTGATTATGGAGGAAGGAAAAAGACAAAAACAGGTAGCCGGGGCCATTCAGAGCGCCCTTAACGATATCTTCTTAAAATTAGGGCTTACTAATTTACAAGGGGGGATGATTTCCATCTCTTCTGTGAAAGTGACCCCCGATTTACTAGAGGCTAGAATTTATTTGAGTTTATTTCAGGTAAAGGATACAGAAGCTTCTTTTAAGAAAATTCAAGCACAGGCATGGGAAATCAAGAAGCATCTTTCTGATACCATGAAGCATCAATTAAGACGCATTCCTGTATTGCATTTTTACTTAGACGATACATTGGATTATGTTTTTAAAATGGATGAGATTCTAAAAAATTTATAAGTGCATTTTTTATTTGCATGGCGTTATTTTAGAGGAAAATATAATTTTCAAGCAATTCAAATGATTGCTTGGGTAAGTGTTGTGGCCATTGCAGTAGGCACCGCTGCCCTTATTATTGTACTAAGTGTTTCCAATGGATTTACAGAAGTTGTTAAAAGTTTGTATGCCGACTTTTACGCCGATGTACGCGTAACACCGGTGGAAGGAAAATTTTTTTCCATGCGGGACGCTCCTTATCAAAAATTAGCATCTATAGAGGGTGTAGGGGCTACTAGTAAAGTGGTCGAAAGTAGAGCCTTACTGGTGAAAGATGATTTACAATCGGTGGTACTTGTAAAAGGAGTAGATAGAAATTACAGCAAAATAAATAATGTAGCTAAGTATATGAAGCGGGGCCAATACATTATGGGCGATATGGAAAATCCCATTTTGTTATTAGGTATTGGAGTTGAACAGAAGCTGGGCTTGTTTCGTTCTTTTATTGGTGACACCTTACAACTTTATGCAGTCAATAGATCGGGCAAGGCCTTTACCGATATCAATCAATTAAATAATTTAACTGCAGTGCAAGGCGGCGCTTTTTCAGTACAACAAGAATTTGACGACCAGTATGTTTTCACTAATTATGCTTTTGCCCAGTATTTATTTGATTTAGACACTAACCAGTATTCGGCAATTGAAATGTCTGTTCTGCCCAACAAAAAAGAGCAAGTAATAACTGAATTAAAAAAACAATTAGGTACCGGGTTTCAAGTAAAAGATAAGTACCAACAAAATGCCGATCTATATAAAATTATGCAAATGGAGAAGTGGATCATCTTTGCCATACTTGCTTTAATCATGATAGTGGCTTCCTTTAATTTAGTAGGTGCTTTAACCATGTTGGTTTTAGAAAAACAAAAAGACATTCACGTGCTGCATGCGATGGGCGCAAGGCCTTGGGATATTCAAAAAATATTCTTAATGCTATCGGGTATCATGGCCTTTATGGGCGCCTTTATGGGCGGGGGCTTGGCGAGTTTATTTTGCTTCGTTCAAAATAAATATCATTTTATAAAACTGGGAGGTAATTCTTTTGTCATTGATTATTATCCTGTAAAACCTATGGCAGAAGATTATGTAGCCATTATACTTTTAATAATGGTGATTGCTATTGCAGCAGGTTGGATTCCAGCGCGCAAAGCTTCGGCTCGTCTGTTCGAAAAAATAAGTTAAATTAAAATGACATAATAAATTATTTATAATTTATTATGATGAGAAAAAGTAAAAAAAATCAATAAGAGAGATTTATTCTAAGATTTATATTTTATAAAATCTTAGAATAAATTAATAATCGCCTAAGGTTTCTTCTAGTTGTCCTAATGCTTTTGTAAGTTGCTCATCGTTTGGTGCAATGCCATGCCATTCGTGGCTGCCTTCCATAAAGTCAACACCCTTACCCATTTCAGTTTTCATTAAAATACAAATTGGCTTGCCTTGTCCTGTTAGAGATTTAGCTTTATCAAGTGTAGTAACTATATTTTCCATATCATGTCCGTCCATATGTAAAACGGTCCAATGAAAGGCCTTGAATTTATCTTCTAAACTATCCAATGATAATACTTTACTTAAAGGGCCATCAATTTGTTGACCATTCACATCCACTGTAGCAATTAAGTTGTCTACTTTATTATGTGCAGCGAACATCACGGCTTCCCAAATTTGCCCTTCTTGTAATTCACCATCGCCATGAAGACTATAAATAGTTCTATTGTCTTTATTGTATTTTTTAGTTAAGGCTGCACCAATAGCTACGCTTAATCCTTGTCCTAAAGAACCACTGGCAATTCTAATGCCTGGTAATTTTTCATGTGTGGTAGGGTGGCCCTGAAGTCTTGAATTTATTTTTCTAAAACTGGCTAATTCTTTTACATCAAAATAACCAGACCTAGCTAGTACAGAATAAAATACTGGAGAGATATGACCATTCGATAAAAAGAAAAGATCTTCGTTGATACCATCCATAGAAAAATTAGTATCAATTTTCATTATTTTAAAATATAGGGCTGTTAAGAAATCGGCACAACCTAATGAACCACCTGGGTGTCCGCTTTGTTGCGCATGTACCATTCTTACTATATCTCTTCTAATTTGAGAGGCAATCTTTGTTAATTCTGCAGTTGATTTATTCATAGCTATTCAGTTGGGGGCAAAGATAGAATTCATAGGCTAATTTGCACTGAAAATTTAGGAAAAAGCCCAAAAAAAGACTCATCAACAATAGCTAGGATTTATTAGCTTTGTATCCTCAATGAATTAGTATGTCAGAAGAATTAAAGAAAGTAACAGTTAATGCCGAGGCAGCGATGAAAAAGGCCATTAATCACTTAGAAATAGAGATTTCTAAAATTAGAGCAGGTAAAGCTTCCCCTTCCATTTTAGAGGGCATCAATGTCGATTATTATGGTACACCTACGCCTATTAGTCAAGTGGGTAATGTACAAATATTAGATAGCAGAACACTTAGTATTCAACCCTGGGAAAAAAATATGTTGGCCTTAATTGAAAGAGCTATTATGGCTGCCAATATTGGTATTACGCCTCAGAACGACGGAGTTCAAATTCGATTGTTTACACCACCCTTAACGGAAGAGCGAAGAAAAGAATTATTCAAAAAGGCAAGTGCTGAAGGGGAAGTGAGTAAAGTATCTATTCGTAATATTAGACGTGATCATATTGAGCAAGTAAAGAAATTACAAAAAGACGGTTTGAGTGAAGATATTTGTAAAGGAGCTGAAGAAGAGATTCAAGTGATTACAGATAAGCATATTGCACTTGTAGAAAAACATTTAGAATCGAAGGAAAAAGAAATTATGACGGTATAATAACCTCCAATTCACTCAAGCTTTATAATTTAATAAGCCCTAACATTAAGCCTGTTGGGGCTTACTTACTATATACACGCCAGCTAATATAATGAGAAGGCTACCCACTTGTAATAAAGAAATAGACTCGCCAAAATACACACCCCAGGCCACTGCTATAACAGGAATACCATAAGTAACCATGGAAGCAAAAACAATGGTAGACCTTTTAATAAGCATATAAAATAAAATAGAGGCAATAGAAGTGCCGATGACTCCAAGTACAATACTTGCCAAGGTGGCTTGTTGAAAATGGGGGTTATCAAATGACATACTAAAATAACCGCTTATATAAAGTATAAGGGCACTTGGTATAATTAAAAAAGCAAAGGCTACTGAAACAATATCAATAGCTCGAATATTTTTTAAATACTTACCTACTACATTTACATTCAAGCCATAAAAAAAAGTGGCTACTAAAACTAAAGAGGCAAAACCTAGGTTTTGAAAGCTTATATTTTTACCTGCTGCAAAAAGTAAACAAAGGCCAATAAAGCCAATAATAACGCCTATCATTTTTTGTTTATTGATAGTTGTATTAAAAAAAGATAAACCCACTAGTATCGTAAACAAGGGAGTAAGTGAATTTAATATACCTGCTAAAGAACTATCAATATTGGTTTCTGCAATGCAAAAAAGATAAGCTGGAATAAAGTTTCCTATAAATCCAGCTAAAAACACAATGCCCATTTTTTCTTTGGGAATTTTTTTAAAGGCGCTAATGGCAAAGGGTAGTAAAACAAGACCGGAAAATAACATTCTTAAGGAGGCTACTTGATAGGCAGAAAGTGCAGTGAGCCCTTCTTTCATAAGGACGAAGGAACTGCCCCAAATAATAGATAGGGTAGAAAAAATAGCCAGATTAATCAGCTTTTTGTCCATGCACAAATTTTTGGGTAAAGATGCTTCATTTTAGCATAAAAGTGGATAAATACTTGGTCAATTGACTATAAATTAATCCCAATTCCTTTTCTTTGTAACAATGAACCAGCCAACTAATTATTCGATTAAGGTAGACCAATTTGAAGGGCCTTTTGACCTCTTGCTTTTCTTTATTGAAAGAGATGAAATGGATATTTATAATATCCAAATTACTAACATCATCAACGATTTTTTGCATTTTATTCAAGAACAAGAAAAGGTAAATATTGAACTCAGCAGTGAATTTATTTTATTCGTTTCTACTTTAATGCGTATTAAGGCCAAATTATTATTACCAAGAAAAGAGTTGGATGCCTTAGGCAATGAGATTGATCCGAGACAAGAATTAATTGATAAAATTTTAGAATACAAAAAGTATAAGGAAGCAGCCGTTCAAATGGCCGACTTAGAAGCGCTTAGAATGTTAATGATGAAGCGTGGTAATATTCAAAAAGAAATGTCGCTTGTAGGTGAGGAAGCAGCGGAAGGGACTGAATTACAAACTGTGACTTTATTTAAATTAATGAAGTCATTTGAGAAAGTAATGACTCGTTTACAAGAGCGTCAAAATAAACCTGTGCATACGGTGGTTAGGTATAATTATACCATGGAAGGCAGTAGGGCTTATTTATTAGATATCGTAAGAGAGGGTAAGACAGTGGCCTTTGAAAAAGTGTTTGATATTTGCCAAGACAGAGTGCACGCCTTATTTTTATTTTTATCCATACTTGAATTATCTCAACAAAAATATATGAAGCTCATGGTGGGTGAGGGACGTAATAATTTCATCATTGAATGGAATGAAAACAGAGAAGATGATTTAGAGCCAGGTTATGTAGATAATTTTGATTCTTACGAAACGCCTAATTTAGAATCTTTTAAAGAAGATCCTATTCAAACCGATGAAAGAGAAGAAAATTTGGGAGATTTTGATCCAAGTTTGAACTAATGATTCGAAACTAAATTGCAATAAATTTTCTTAATAAATTTGTAGCAAATTTTAGACTTCAGACATAATCTGCTTACCTAGTAAAGCTTTCACGGCATCGGCAATAGCTAATGCATCATAATGACACTCGTGGTACAATTCTTTTAAGCTTCCGTGTTCTACAATACTATCAGGAATACCTAGCATGGTAATTTTGCTATGGTAATTATGTTCGTTCATGAATTCTAAAATGGCAGAGCCCATACCACCAACAACAGTGGCATCTTCTACAGTGATTATCTTATCATAGTTTTGAAATACTTCATGTAATAAAGCTTCGTCCAAAGGTTTTACAAAACGAATATCATAATGCGCAGGGTCAATGCCTTCTTCTCTTAAATTTCTAATGGCTGTTTGCGCGAAATTACCAGGATGACCTAAAGATAAAATAGCAATCTCTTTTCCGTCTTTTAATTTTCTGCCTTTACCAATGGTTATTTCTTCGAATGGTTTTTGCCAATCTATGGTAACGCCTTCTCCTCTCGGATAACGAATGACAAAAGGCGATTGTATAGTAGGAAGTTGAGATGTGTACATGAGATTGCGTAGTTCAATTTCATTCATGGGCGCTGCAATAATCATATTAGGAATACATCTAAAAAAAGCTATATCATAACATCCATGATGTGTAGGTCCGTCTTCTCCTACAAGGCCTGCTCTGTCTAAACAAAATACAACAGGTAAATTTTGTAAGGCTACATCGTGAATGACTTGATCATAGGCTCTTTGCATGAAGGAAGAATAAATATTACAAAATGCTTTAATGCCTTGTGTGGCTAAGCCAGCACTTAGGGTAACTGCATGTTGTTCGCAAATACCTACATCAAAAGCCCTGTCAGGCATGGACTCCATCATAAATTTTAAAGAGGAGCCACTTGGCATAGCTGGGGTAATACCCATGATAGATTTATTCTCTTTAGCTAACTCCACAATAGTATGTCCAAATACATCTTGGTATTTAGGAGGTTGAGGGGTTTCAATTTTTTTCTTAATAATCTCACCCGTTAATTTATCAAATAACCCTGGTGCATGCCACTTGGTTTGATCTTTTTCTGCAAGTGCATAACCCTTGCCTTTTACGGTTAGAATATGTAAAATTTTAGGACCTGGTATTTCTTTTAAATCCTTTAAGATATCTACCAAGTTAGAAATATTATGTCCATCAATAGGACCAAAATATCTTAATTGAAGTGCTTCAAATAAATTGCTACTTTTTGAAACCACTCCTTTTAAACCTGCTTCTACTTTAGAAGCCATCTCACGGGTAAATGTTTTACCAATGGGTAGCTTACCCATTAACTGCCATAGTTCATCTCTAAATTTATTATAAGTAGGAGAAGTGCTAATATCGGTTAAGTATTCTTTTAGGGCGCCCACATTGGGGTCAATGCTCATGCAATTATCGTTCAAAATAATAAGTACATCGCTATCTGCCACACCTGCATGGTTCATAGCTTCGAAGGCCATACCCGCTGTCATAGAGCCATCACCAATAATGGCTACCGACTTTCTATTTTCTTTTTTATACTTAGCGGCCATGGACATACCTAATGCTGCAGATATAGAAGTAGAAGAGTGACCTACGCCAAAAGTATCATACTCGCTTTCGCTTCTTTTAGGAAATCCACTTAAGCCATTGTATTTTCTATTGCTTATGAACTCGTCACGACGACCTGTTAAAATTTTATGTCCATAAGCCTGATGACCTACATCCCATACTAATTGATCATAAGGTGTATTGTATACATAATGAAGGGCTACGCTTAGTTCAACCACACCAAGGCTGGCTGCAAAGTGACCTCCATGAACGGAAACCACGTCAATAATGTACTGGCGTAGTTCATCACATACCTGATGCAGTTTCTCCCTGGAAATATCTTTTAAATCTTCCGGAGAGTCAATAGTTTTTAATAATGGTCCAGCCTCAATATGCATCAGTTCTAATTAGAGTGTAAAAGTAAATTAATAACATAAATATACCGCAAAAGTTTAAAGAGAATTTAGGGCTTGCCGTATAGCCTAGAAATAGACCATTAATCAATTAAATAGTCTCAAAACCTAGTTTAAAGGGGTAAATTTGGATTCAATGAAAAAGCTTAGCTCATTATATTGGATTTGTCAAATTGCAGGCTGGTTTAGCTATGGCCTCACTATCTTATTTTTTGCCTCTATTTTAGATAAAGAATTGAATCCCATTTTTTATCCAAGGCTAGCATTAAACTTAACTATTGGCATATTAATAACGCATTTATTAAGAGAGACCATGCACCGTCTTTCCTTGCGTCCACCTATGCCTACTAATCAATGGTGGAAATTAGTTTTATTGTTATTTGCTTTCTCCATTGTCAATAGTTTTTCTACAAGTTATTTAGCAGATGTATTAAAACTATACGAGCCAGATAGAAATATTGCTTTATCAAGAAGGTTTTTATTTAGTATCATTTTCGATACCCCCATTTTTCTAGTATGGATGTCTGTATATGTATTATGGCATTACATTGAGTTTACCAATACAGAAGAAATTAAGAAAGTGAGGTTGGAAACCATGATTAAAGAATTGGAATTAAAAACAATTAAATCTCAAATTAATCCACATTTTATATTCAATGCTTTAAATAGTATTAGGGCCTTAGTGGATGAAGATCCGCAAAGAGCAAGACAGGCCATTACAGAGCTGAGTAATATTTTAAGAAGCAGTATTCAAGTAGATAAAGTAGAAATTACTTCTTTAGAAAAAGAGCTTGATATTGTGAAGGATTATTTAGCCTTGGAGTATATTCGTTTTGCAGATAGATTAAAAGTGGTATATGAAGTGGAGCCTAAAACTTTATCTCATCAAATTCCACCCATGATGTTACAAACCTTAGTGGAGAATGCCATCAAACATGGACTAGGCAAGCAACCTGGCGATTGCACTATTAAAATTATTTCTACAGTAGAAAATGATAAATTAGTTTTAATTGTACAAAATACAGGATTGCTTCAAAAAACGGAGAAGGATGGCTTTGGTTTGCAAAGCACACGTGAGAGATTAAATATTTTATATCGTGGCCAAGCTATTTTTGAAATATTTCAATGCGCGCCCAATGAAGTAACGGCTAAATTAGTGATTCCTATTTCACATTAAATTATTTAAGTTATGCCCATAAAAGCCATTATAATAGACGACGAAAGATTAGCCAGAAATGAGTTAAAAAAATTATTGGAACAACATCCGGAAATTCAAATTATTGATGAGGCTAGTAATGTAGATGAAGGTGTAGAAAAAATTGATTTAATGTATCCTGAATTAATTTTTTTAGATATTCAAATGCCAGGAAAAACAGGCTTTGACTTACTTTCTGAATTAGAAAAATCACCTAAAGTAATATTCACCACCGCTTATGATGAGTTTGCTTTAAAAGCATTTGAAGTAAATGCATTAGATTATTTATTAAAACCTATCGACCCAAAACGTTTAGCAGACGCCATTCAAAAATTACAAGCAGAGATTGAATTAGAACGTGCAAGTTTATCGGGTAATACGCGTGGTCCATTGTCAGAGAGCGATCAGGTTTTTGTAAAAGATGGAGAAAAATGCTGGTTTGTTAAACTAGAAGAAATAAGATTATTTGAAAGTGTAGGTAATTACGCGAAAGTTTATTTCTCTTCCAATAAGCCACTTATATTAAAATCATTGAACGCTTTAGAAGACAGATTGGATGAGCATGTATTTTTCAGGGCCAACCGCAAACATATTATTAACCTACATTGGATAGAAAAAATAGAGCCTTATTTTAATGGAGGCTTGTTAGTGGAGTTAAAAGGTGGAGAGAAGATTGAAATTAGCCGAAGACAAACGGTGAAGTTCAAAGAAATGATGAGTTTCTAGTTTAAGCTGTGAATAGCATCGGCCATGGCCTTAATTAGACTTGGGTCCTTTTCTACTGCATTCCCAATAACAATAATATCGGCACCTGCTTTGCAATTTTCTATGGCTTTCTCAGCGGTAGTAATACCACCACCAATAATTAAAGGCGCTTGAATATGTTTTGCCACTTCTTGAATCATAGAAGTAGGAATGGGTCTTTGCGCACCACTGCCTGCATCCATATATATTAATTG
>Ga0209401_1002090_pt1 | contig 13031 bp, 13 predicted proteins | sample M_140807_MF_Meta_FD_187318 | JGI IMG/M metagenome (GOLD analysis project Ga0209401, IMG submission 187318) | Freshwater microbial communities from Lake Montjoie, Canada to study carbon cycling - M_140807_MF_MetaG (SPAdes) (version 2) | ecosystem: Environmental > Aquatic > Freshwater > Lake...
GATTCTATATTTCGCTCATGTAGTTTTTTTTGAACATCCAAAGCAATTTCCACTTCAGATCCAGTTGCAATTATTGTTAGATTACAATTATTTTTTTTTGAATCACTTAATATGTAGCCACCATATCGAGTTAAATTTTCTTTAGACTCTTTTTTTCTTACCATTGGCAAATCTTGTCTTGTAAGAGCAAGAACGCTAGGAGAGGAATTAGATTTTAAAGCTAACTCCCAAGCTTCCAAAGTTTCTATTGAGTCAGCTGGTCTAAATACATTTAAATTTGGAATTGATCTTAAGCTAAATAGTTGCTCTATTGGTTGATGTGTTGGACCATCCTCTCCAAGACCAATAGAGTCATGAGTTAATACATATATAACTCTTTGTTTCATTAAAGCGGCTAATCTAATTGAAGGCTTGCAATAATCTGAGAATATTAAAAATGTTCCACCATATGGAATAGTACTTTGATCTAGAGCCAAACCATTCATTACTCCGCACATACCATGCTCTCTAATTCCATAGTGAATGTATGTCCCCCTAAAATTATTGGCTTTAATTATTTTTTGTGATGTTGATTTTGTATTATTAGAACCAGTTAAATCTGCAGAACCCCCTATAAGTTCTGGAATAAACGTTGTAATTGCTTCAAGACATGCTTCGGAAGATTTTCTTGTTGCAGTTGGTTTTGAATTTTCAAAAAATTTATCTTTAATTTGACCAATTTTTTCATTAAAGTTTTTTGGTAAGTGACCAGACTTAATTCTTAAAATTTCTTCTTTTTTATTTTTTTCTAATTTATCAAAATTCTTTTTCCAATTTTCTTCATGTTTTTTTCCACTTATAATTAATTTTCTCCATTCTTTTAAAATATTTTCAGGGATCTCAAATGGTGCATATGGCCATTTTAATTTTTTTCTAACCAACTCAATTTCAGCGCCTCCCAAAGGACTTCCATGAACAGACGCTGTATTACTTTTGTTTGGAGAGCCATAACCAATTATAGTTTTGCAAGATATAACCGTCGGTTTTTTTGCTGTTCGTGCTTTACTAATAGCCTTTGAAATTTGATTATGATCATGACCATTAATTTCAATCAAATCCCAATTATACGAAGAAAATCTTTTTTTATAATCATCAGAAATACTAAGATTTGTATTTCCATCTATAGAAATAGAATTGTTATCAAAAAATAATATTAAGTTTTTAAGCTGTAGGTGTCCGGCAAGACTCATTGCTTCATGACTAATACCCTCCATTAAACAACCATCACCTGCAACAACATAAGTTTTATGATTGCAAATTTTATCACCAAATTTTTCTCTATTAATTTCCTCAGCTAATGCAAAACCAACCGCATTAGCTATACCTTGTCCCAGAGGACCAGTTGTTGTTTCTATTCCAGAATCTTTTTCATATTCAGGATGTCCAGCACAAATAGAATCTAATTGTCTAAAATTTTTAATATCTTCAATATTAATAGTTTTGTATCCAGACAAATATAAAGCAGAGTACAACAACATTGAACCATGACCTGCAGATAAAACAAATCTATCTCTATTAAACCAAGAAGGGTTATGGGGATTAAATTTTAAAAATTTATTAAAAAGAATCGTTGCCACATCAGCCATACCCATAGGCATACCAGGATGACCTGAATTTGCTTTTTGAACAGCGTCAATTGACAAAAATCTTATTGCATTAGCTAAATCTGCGTAATTATTTTTGGCCATGAAACATAGATAGACTTGGATTGCAGGAATTATTATTATGTTTAAGATGCAAATTAAACAATTTTTTTCAGTTTAATGAATTTAAAAAATAAAGAAACACAGCTATTCGAAAGTTTAAACAAACTAGATTCAATCGCAGATTTAATTAAAAACTCCAAGGAAGAAAGCAGCTATTTGAAAAAGTTAAGTTCTCAATTAGAAAAAGAAAAAGAAGAATTAAATCTAAAGTCAAAAAATTTAGAACAAGAAAAAGACAGTATTATTAATGAGTTAAAAGTTTTTGAACAAAAACTAAATAATCAAGATTCAGGGAATCGGGAGCTAGTAAATAAAATTGATTTAATCGAAAAAGAAAACCAAACTATAAAAGATGAATTAGCTAAAACGGAAGCTGAATTGGAAGAGTCTAGATATAAGATTACCGAAACTGAGAATATAAATAAAAATTTAAAAGAAGAGGTAAATTCTGTACAAAGTGAATTGCATTCAACAAAAGAACAATTAGAGCAAATATTAAAAAATAAAAAAATGTTTGTAAAAAAAATTGATGAATTAAGCCAAGAGACAGATGCAATGTTAGGAGAATTTGATAAATGGTAAATGTAACTGTTAAGTTTAATAGTCGAGATTACATTCTTTCTTGTGAAGATGGACAAGAACAGGAATTAGAAAAACTATCCTTACATTTAAATGAAAAATTTGAAAAACTTAAAAATGATCTTGGAAATATTGGCGAAAGCAAACTTTTATTAATTAGTTCAATTCAAGTTATTGATGAGATGTTTACTATTAAAGAATCTATAGAAAAACTCAAAAATCAGAACAAAACTTTACTTGAAAAATTTAAAGAAATTAAAAGTTTATCAATTTTATATAAAGAAGATAGAGAAAGAGAGATTCAAAATCTTCAATCAGAGTTACAGGAGCTTAAAAGTAAAATTTCAGATAATGAAAAGAATTATTCAGAATCTTTAGAAAAAGTTTCAAATTCAATAAATAATTTTCTAGAAAAGATTAATTAATTTTAATGAAAGAAAAGTTAAGGAAGTATTCTTTTTCCTTAAGAAAAAAAAAATATTTTAATTTAAAAGAAAAAGACTTTAATCCTTTACTTTCTGAGATTGCGAGACATAATAAAAATAGTATTGTTGGCTCGTATTATTCCATAAACTTTGAATTAGATTTAAAAATTTTAAATAAATTATTACTTACAAAAAGATTTTCATTGTCGCTACCATTTATTCATAAAGATAATGAACTGATGGAGTTTAAAGAATGGAATTTGAGTGATGTTTTGCAATTAAATAAATATGGAATACCACAAATGTTTTTAAATTCTAAAACTATAATACCTGACATTTTTTTAGTCCCACTGCTAGCTTTTGATAAATATGGTAATAGGCTCGGTTATGGATCTGGGTATTATGATAAATATTTTAATATGTTAAATAAAACAAAAAAAAAATTTAGAACAATTGGAGTAGGTTTTTCTTTTCAAAAAAAAGATAAACTGCAAACATTAAAGACAGATTTTTGTTTAGATGCTGTTTTTACAGAAAAAGGATTTTTAAATATTCAATGAATTTTTTATTTTTAGGAGATATCGTTGGAAGATCTGGCAGAGATATAGTTTTATCTGAATTGCCAAAAATAAAAGCCAATGAGGAAATAGATTTTGTTATCGTAAATGGTGAAAATGCAGCCGGTGGTTATGGAATTACCAAAAAAATTTGCGATGAATTATTCTCAGTCGGTGTTGATGTAATTACTTCTGGAAATCATATATGGGATCAAAAAGAGACGGCAGATTTTATATCTGAAGAAAAAAGGTTATTAAGACCATTAAATTTTATGGATGGGACCCCAGGATCGGGTTGTGAAATTTATTCTTTAAAAAATAATAAAAAAGTAGCTGTAATTAATATTATGGGAAACATTTATATGAAAAAGGCAGATGATGTTTTCAACTGTATTGCTATTAAACTACAATCATTAAAATTAGGTAAAGATGTAGACTTTATTATTGTCGATATTCATGCTGAAATAACTAGTGAAAAAATGGCTATGGGTCATTATCTTGATGGCCAGGTAACTTTAGTTGTTGGAACCCACAGTCATGTTCCTACTTATGATTTTAGAATTTTAAATCATGGAACCGCATATCAAACCGACGCTGGAATGTGCGGTGACTATGATTCCGTAATAGGAATGAATAAAGACGCAGCACTAAAAAAATTTTTAAAACAGCCAAATTTAGAACGTTTGTCTCCAGCATTAGGCAAAGGGACCTTATCTGGAATAAAAGTTATTGCTGATGAAAAAACGGGTCTTGCAAAAGATATAAAACCCATCACAATTGGCGCTCATTTTAATCAAAGATCATTTTAATAGCATGGCAGGTCATTCGCATTTTAAAAATATGATGCATAGAAAAGGACGTGCAGACAAAATACGTTCTAAGATGTTTACAAAACTTTCAAGAGAAATAACTGTTTCAGCAAAACTTGGAACGCCGGATCCAGAAATGAATCCAAGGTTGCGAGCCGCTGTTCAAACGGCAAGAGCAGCAAATATGCCAAAAGATAATATTGAAAGAGCTATTAAAAAATCACAAGGTAATATTGATAATAGTTATGAGTTTTCAAGATATGAGGGGTTTGGTCCAGGTAGAACTGGAGTTATTATAGAAGTTTTAACTGACAATAAAAATCGTTCAGTATCAAATATTAGAACAATATTTCAAAAATTTGGTGGAACCTTAGGTGAGACAGGATCTGTTAGTTATCAATTTGAACAGATAGGGCAAATCAAGATAAAGAAAGAGTTAATGAGTACAAATGATGCTTTAGAACTTGCCATTAATGCAGGAGCAGAAGATTGTGTCACCACCGATATACATCATGAAATTAATTGCAAGAAAGAAGAATTTAATTCTGTTAGAGAGCAAATAGAGAAAAAAATTAAAGATTTAAGTTTTGCTGGTTTAATTTGGAGTCCTCTTAGCAAAGTAAATTTAGATAAAGAAACATTTGCTAAAGTTGTAAATTTTTTAGAGCAAATTGAAGACGATGATGATGTTCAAAATGTTTTTACTAATTTTGAAGTTGATGAAAAATTATTAGAAGGAGCGAATTAAAAAATTGTTAGTTTTTTCTATTGACCCAGGAGTTAGCGGAGCAATTTGTGTTTTTAAAAACAAAGATATTTTAGAAATATATGACGTTCCAACAATGGTTGATGGAAAAAAAAATAAAAGACAAATTAATTCAGCTCAAGTCACTCATATCTTCAAAAGTTTTTTAAATGAAAGCGATAAAGTTTCGGTAATAGTAGAGCAGGTAAATGCTATGCCAGGTCAAGGTGTAACCAGTATGTTTAATTTTGGACAGTCCTTTGGAATTATTAAGGGAATATGTGCAGCGTTAAGTTTTCCAATATATTTTGTAAGACCCGCAAAGTGGAAGAAGCATTTTAATTTAATCGGGTCAGTTAAGGATGCGAGCAGAACAAAAGTAATAGAAATTTATCCAACTATATCTCCAAAATTAGCTAGAAAAAAAGATTCTAATAAAGCAGATGCCATTTTAATCGGAAAGTATTTTATAGATAATTATAAAAACGATAGTTTTCATGGCTAATGTGTTAAAAAAATTTACCTACCAAACTAAAATCTATTATGAAGATACCGATGCTGGAGGAATAGTTTATTATGCTAATTATTTAAAATATTTTGAAAGAGCGAGAACTGAACTTATCTATTCTTTTGGTTATAATCATAAAGAGTTAAATGATAAGTTTGATATTAAAATTGTGGTTCATAAATTTAGTATTACTTACAAAAAACCTATATTTTTTGAAGATAAAATTATTGTTGAGAGCTTTGTAAGAGATGTATCGAACTTAAGAATTGAGATGGCGCAAAACGTTCTAAGAGATAAAGAAGTTTTAGCTGAGGCGATGGTTGAGCTAGTAACCATTGATAATATGGGAAAACCAAAAATAATTCCTGAGGATTTAAAAGTGAAATTAAGCTCTTGTATACAATTAAAGACCTAGATCTTTCTTGCGAAGACAAATAAATGTTTTAAAAATACAAAGCATTTAAACTAAAAAAAATATATGAATTTTGCAGTAAATAATTTTTCTTTTTTCTCATTATTTTTTAAAGCAGATTTTGTTGTTAAATTTGTAATTATTATTTTAATCGTGGCATCAATTTATTCTTGGGCAATCATACTTGAGAAATATAAATTATTTAAAAAAATTAATGCCTCATCTTCAATATTTGAAGAACAGTTTTGGTCTTCAAAGTCAGCTGATAGTTTGTACAAAAAATTAGAAGACTATAACGAAGATCCTATGGCAAATGTATTTAAAGCAGGTATGGATTTTATGATAAAAAATAAATCTAGATCTGCATCAATTCAAGAAAGAGTTCTGCAAGCTTTGAGTAGCTCAATAGATAAAGAGATGGAAATTGTTGAAAAAAAATTAACTTTTTTGGCAACTGTTGGATCAACAGCTCCTTTTATTGGTTTATTTGGAACTGTATGGGGAATTATGAATTCCTTCCAATCCATTGCTATTTCAAAAAATACAAGTCTTGCAATTGTTGCTCCTGGAATAGCAGAGGCGTTATTTGCAACAGCATTGGGATTACTAGCTGCGATACCAGCAGTTGTTGCTTATAATAAGTTCACTAGCGACACTAGAAAGTATTCAACACGTTTAGAAAATTTTAGCCAATCATTTATTTCTATTACATAAATGGCTTTTAAAATTCAAAACAATAGATCTCGAAAACGAGAACCTATGAGCGAGATAAATGTTACGCCGTTTGTTGACGTAATGTTAGTTTTATTAATTATTTTTATGGTTACAGCGCCAATGTTAACAGCTGGTGTCTCAGTTAATTTACCTGACAGTTCTGCAAATTCATTGCCTGATGATAAAGAGCCATTGACTCTTAGTATTAATTCAAAAGGAGAAACTTTTATTCAAGAAACGCAAGTTGAAACAAGTCAACTGGTTTCAAAAATTTTAGCAATGTCAAAAAATAGAACTGATACTAGAATTTACGTAAGAGGAGATAAAGCTATAGATTATGGAAGAGTTATGGAAGTAATGGGATTACTTTCAAGGGCAGGTTTTACGAAAGTTGCTTTAATTTCAGGACCGCCACTCTCTAAAAGTAAAAAATAATGTCATGCAAAAGAGTCTTAAGATTTCTTTTATAGCTCACTTTGTTATTCTTATTATTAGTAGCGTAACTTTGCCTTTCTTAATGGGAAGAGTACAGGCGCCTTTAGTTATATCTGTAGATCTTGTTCAAATTGGAGATAGAACAAATATTCCTTATGCTCCTAAAGTTTCGGACGGTGAAAAAACTGACAAAAAAATAAAAGACAGGGTTGTAACCGAACAGGCTCCACCTAAAATCGTACCAAAAGAAAAGCCAGACGCTGTACCTTTGCCAGAAAACATAAAACAAATTAAAGAATTATTAGAAAAAAGACAAAACCCGGTTAAAGTTGAAGACTTAACAAAACAAACTTCTGAATTTGAGAAAAAAGAGATTTTTGACCCCAATAAGATTTCTGCACTTATAGATAAATCGAAAAAAGATAATGCAGAAGCTAATAATAAGCCAAGTTTAGAAGCTACCCAGAGCCAACAAAAGAATGTTGTTACATCGAAACTTACAATAACTCAGGAAGATGCCATTAAGGCCCAAATATTTAAATGTTGGAATATACCGATTGGACTCCCTTATAATGAAAATTTAACTGTTAGGATAAAAATTAAACTTAATCCTGACGGTTCATTAGTAAGTAGCGAGATTTTAGATCAAGCAAGAATGAGTACAGCTGGACAAACTTATTATAAGATATTAGCGGAGAGCGCATTGAGAGCTGTTAAGCTTTGTAATCCTCTTAAAGTACCATCAACTGGCTATGAAAAGTGGAGAGAAATGCAATTAAACTTTGATGCCAAAGAAATGTTAAAAGGTTAGTATGAAGTATAAAATTTTTACGATTTTTATATTATTCTTTATTTTAACATCAAAATCATTTGCGCTTGTTTCAGTTGATATTACAAGGGGAAATCTAGATCCTTTACCAACAGCAATTTCTGATTTTTACTTAGATCCAAAATTAGGCGATAATATTAAAAAATTACAACTTGAGAGTAAAATTCCTGAACTTATACAAAATAATCTTTCAAGATCAGGTTTATTTTTTGCATTAGAAAAAAAATCTTTTATTCAAAGACCAGAACCCGCTCATAATAAACCAAGATTTGAAGATTGGATTTTTATAAAAACACAAGTACTTGTTACTGGAAAGATCTCGTTAGAGAAAGAAGATAGACTAAGAGTTGAATTTAAATTATGGGACGTTGTGTCAGCAACAGAATTGTCCGCCTTAGCTTTTTATACCACACCCGATAACTGGCGACGCGTATCTCATATGATTTCAGATAAAATTTATGAGAGATTAACAGGCGAGAAGGGTTATTTTGACTCTAGAATAATTTATGTATCTGAGACTGGAAACAAAGTAGATAAGAAAAAAAGATTAGCAGTAATGGACCAAGATGGTTATGGAGTAAAATATTTAACACTAGGAAATGAATTAGTTTTAACTCCTAGATTTAGTCCTACCAGTCAGCACGTAACTTATATGTCTTATTTTAGAAATTTACCTAGAGTTTATTTATTAAATATTGAAACAGGAATTCAAGATTTAGTTGGAGATTTTCCAGGAATGACTTTTGCTCCACGTTTTTCTCCTGATGGAAAAAAAATAATAATGAGTTTTGCACAAGAAGGAAACTCTGATATTTATACAATGGATATTAAAACAAGAGTTGTTGAAAAATTAACAGACCATCCATCCATAGATACTTCACCTTCTTATTCTCCAGACGGTTCTTATATTACATTTAATTCTGACCGAAGTGGATTTCAGCAAATTTACACTATGAAAAGTGATGGCACGAATATAAAAAGAATATCTTTTGGAGAAGGACTTTACGGAACACCAGTTTGGTCGCCAAGAGGTGATTTAATTGCTTTCACTAAATTATATAGGAATAAATTTTATATTGGAGTTATGAGATCTGATGGTTCTGGCGAAAGATTATTGACTGAAAATTATTATCAAGAAGCTCCATCTTGGGCGCCTAATGGAAGAGTACTTATATTCTATAGAGAGACACCTTCTGATAGTTCAGGACGAGGAGGCGGAGCAAAATTATGGTCTATTGATTTAACAGGTTATAATGAGAGATTAATTCTAACTCCAACGGACGCTTCAGATCCGTCTTGGTCAGGTTTGTTATCAGGAAAATAAGCAACTAACTTATTAGTTGCATTAATTAGCTTATTAAAATATCTAAATAGTTTAGAAAAATAATAAACAAAGGAATAATAATGTTATTTAATAATTTAAGTAAAGTTACTCTAGCTCTAGTGGTGACTTTATTTTTAGGTGCTTGCGCGACGCAACAAGCAACAACAACAACAACAACAAAAAGCGACGATGCTTATACTGGAACGGAGACAGTTAAATTTCTAGCGGATGGAGTTCCAGATAGAGTATTTTTTTCAACTAATAAATCAGATTTAACTTCAGCTGCAACAACAACTCTTGCAAAACAAGCTACTTACTTAAAAGCAAATCCAACTTTAAATATAGTTCTTGAGGGTCATGCAGATGAAAGAGGAACAAGAGAGTATAACTTGGCCCTTGGCGAAAGAAGAGCAATAGCTGCTAAAAACTACCTAACTAGCAATGGTGTTGCTGCTAATAGAATAAAAGTTATTAGTTACGGTAAGGAAAAACCTGCTAATCCAGCATCAAACGTTTTAGCTTGGTCACAAAACCGAAGAACAGTAACAATTAAAACTAATTAATATAATAAACTTCATAAAAGACCCTAATGAATTTCTCATTAGGGTCTTTTTTTTGTCATTTAAATTAAATAAAATAAGTAGATATGTTTTTTAAAAATAAATTCTTATTGCTGATTTCGATTTTCTTATTTTTCGCAAACATTTCTTTTGCACAACAAGATAAAATGAATGAACTATTAGATAGATTAGAAAAAATTCAAAAAGATATTCAAACTTTAGAAAAAGCTGTTTATAGCAAAAATGCCTCTTTGCCATCAGACAATGTTGTTGTGAATGAAGCCTTAACTAGACAGCTGTCTAAAATTTCAGAATTAGAAAAACAAATTCAACAAATGACATCAAAATTTGAAGAAAATAATTATAAACTTCAACAGTTATCAGATCGATTAAATAAAGTTTCAAACGATAGTCAATTAAGATTTCAGCAATTAGAGAACAATAAAGTTATTAGCGAAAAAGTTAGCGCTCCTAAAGAAGTGATATTAGAAAAAACACCGGCCGTAAAAAAAAAAGAAACTAATATTTTAAATTCTGAGGAGGTTGATAAAGAAGAAGAAAATGTTGTTCAGGAAAAGCCAGTCCAGTCAGAAAATATTAAATTAAAAGAAAAAGTTAACAAGCCTAAAACAAAAGTTTTGCCAAAAGTTTCAATCGCTGAGCAGTATAAATATGCGATGAATATTATGAAAAGCGGAGATTTTGAAAAAGCGGAAATTGCTTTTAAAGAATTTGTAGACACTCATTCAAAGCATGAACTCGCAGGAAGTGCTCAATTTTGGTACGGAGAAACTTTTTATATTAGGCAACTATACGAAGATGCGGCTGCAGCATTCTTAGACGGATATCAAAAATACCCTAATAGTCCAAAAGCTTCTGAGAATTTATTAAAATTAGGAGTAACTCTTGCTGAACTTGGCGAAATTGAACAGGGGTGTAAGATGATTATTAATTTAAAAAAAGCATATCCTAAGACTGATGCTGCAATTTTACAAAAATCATCTTATGAAAAGAAAAGATTTAACTGTAGTTAGCCTTAAATTATTAGAAAATAAAATAATAAATCATATTTATTTTCGTTTCAGAGAAAAAATTTCATCTTTCATTGGTAAAGAAAGATTTGCAATTGCAGTATCAGGAGGTAGCGATAGCTTAGCTCTGAGTACACTTGCAAAACTATACTCCCTAGAGAATGACAATGATTTTATTGCTTTAATTATTGATCATAAACTAAGAAAGGAGTCTGCTGAGGAAGCAAAAAAAACTTATAAAAGTTTAATTAATAATAAAATCAAGGCCAAGATTTTAACTTACCAGGGCGAAAAATTTTCCTCAAATATTCAAAAAAAAGCAAGAGATCTGCGATATGATTTATTTGAAAAATATTGTGAGAAAAATAAAATTAAATTTCTTATTCTTGCACATCATCAAGACGATCTAATTGAGAATTTTTATATAAGATTAATTAGAGGCAGTGGCATTAAAGGCCTAACTTCATTGCAAAACATTTTTAAATTTAATAAAAATTTTTATCTTTTAAGACCTTTATTAAACTTTAATAAACAGGAATTATTAAGCGTAACTAAGAAATCTTTTTCGTCATGGGTTGAAGATCCTTCAAATAAAAATGATAAATTTTTAAGAGTTAGAATTAGAAAAATGCAGAGTAAGTTGCAGAAAGAAGGATTTGATCCTAAACGTATTATCAAAACTATTGAAAATCTTAATACTGCAAAAGATTCATTGGATTTTTATATTTTTAAATCAGAGAAGAAGTATTTAAAATTTTATAAAGAAGGCTATGCAACATTAAAGTTCTCTCTTTTCAACAACGAAGCTCAGGAAGTAATTTTTAGAGTTATTATCAAAGCAATTCATTTTGTTTCAGGAGAATATTATCCACCAAGATCAGATAGTTTAAAAATTTTAATGAAAAACCTATCTAAAAAATCTTTTAAATCTTCAACTTTAGGAGGATGTTTAATTGAAAAAAATAAAAATATAATTTCATTTTTTAGGGAAGATAGAAATATTGCTTTTGAAAATTTAAATAAAATAAAGCAAAAAGCAAACTGGGATGATCGTTTTTTAGTTTATAAAAATTTCAATAATAAACAACAATTTGTTGTTAAGAAATTAGGAAATGATGGAATTGAATATTTAAAAAAAAATAAATTTAATGATTATGAAAATAAAATTCCAGAAAATGCAAAAAAAACATTACCATCTTTTTGGAATAATAAAGGCGAGTTATTATTTGTTCCTTTCGTCAATTTTAAGAATAAGAAATACAACATTAAAAATGACAGTTTTGTGGTGCGATATCTTAGATTTATTTGAGAATAACACTTGTTTAATCTATAATAATGATTACTTTTAAATTATGAATTTGCGCAATTTAATGATGTGGGGCGTAATCGTTCTACTTGTTTTAGGCTTATATAATCTTTTCCAAAATCCAGGATCAATTGCTGGAAAAACTGAAATGCCTTTTTCTACTTTTTTAACAGAAGTGGATAAGGGAAATGTTGTTTCAGTTGATATTAGAGGAAGCGAAATTTCTGGAAACTTTAAAGACGGGAAAGGTTTTAAAACCTATTCTCCAAACTATCCAAATTTAGTTGAAAAATTATCGGCAAAAGGAGTCGCAATTACTGCAGGTCCTAGAGAAGAAAAAGGACCTTCGTTGTGGGGAATAATATTGTCATGGTTCCCTATGTTACTGCTTATAGGAGTATGGATATTTTTTATGCGCCAAATGCAAGGTGGCAAAGGCGGGGCTATGGGATTTGGAAGATCAAAAGCAAAATTACTTACTGAAGCTCATGGTAGAGTTACATTTCAAGATGTTGCTGGAGTTGAAGAGGCAAAAGAAGAATTAGAAGAGATTGTTCATTTTTTAAAAGATCCCAGAAAATTTCAAAAATTAGGAGGAAGAATTCCAAAAGGCGCTTTGCTTGTTGGACCTCCAGGAACAGGTAAGACTTTATTAGCAAGAGCAATTGCAGGAGAGGCAAATGTTCCTTTCTTTACAATTTCAGGATCAGATTTTGTTGAGATGTTTGTTGGGGTTGGAGCATCTAGAGTTAGAGATATGTTTGAGCAAGGAAAGAAGAGCGCTCCTTGCATTATATTTATAGATGAGATTGATGCTGTTGGAAGAAGTAGAGGAGCTGGTTTAGGCGGAGGCAACGATGAAAGAGAGCAGACATTAAATCAGTTACTTGTTGAGATGGATGGATTTGAAACTAATGAAGGCGTGATTTTAATTGCAGCAACAAACAGACCGGATGTTTTAGATCCTGCTTTATTAAGACCAGGTCGTTTTGACAGACAAGTTGTAGTATCCAATCCAGATATTATTGGTAGAGAAGCAATTTTAAAAGTAC
>Ga0209401_1002093_pt1 | contig 13029 bp, 10 predicted proteins | sample M_140807_MF_Meta_FD_187318 | JGI IMG/M metagenome (GOLD analysis project Ga0209401, IMG submission 187318) | Freshwater microbial communities from Lake Montjoie, Canada to study carbon cycling - M_140807_MF_MetaG (SPAdes) (version 2) | ecosystem: Environmental > Aquatic > Freshwater > Lake...
TAACGACTGTGGAGGCGGTTGTCACTTCTGACCTAGATAAGTTCAGCAACTATGCCAAGATCTGGAAGCTGAGATCGGGAAGCTACCCAGTCTCAAGTGCCATGACAATGACCTCATCGTATACGCTAGGAGGGGTTTCTATTTATGATCCACCAAGAGATAAATGCAACGAGCCATCCAATAGCTCTAATGGCCTCGCAGCCTCTCTTCTGAATGATGGCCAGAGCCAAGCCCAATTCACAATTGGGCCAGAGTCTGATATACTAAATACAACTGATCCCGCCTTTAAAGCCATAGGAGGAAACGTGCGGCGAAGCATCAACGCCAAGGGAAATAAGATTCTAATTTCTTATAGTCTCGTCAATAATTCCTATGGCTTAAACTTCAATCGCAAGGCATTGGTTTATGTAGAAGCTTCTGCCTGGTGCGATCGTTTGCCATGAGGTTGTTATGAAACTGCTTTCGCGGCAGGCCTTCACCCTGCTTGAATTGATGGTCACCGTTGCTGTGATCGGTATCGTTTCATCGATTGTGATTCCCAGCACATTCAGGTTCCTGCAGGAGCAGAAGCTTCGTCAGGCGGCTAATGAATTAGTCAGTTATCTGCTCACCGCCAGGGCGAAGGCCTTGCGCGAGGCGAGTGTGTCTGGAAAGGCCTGCGAGGTTATGTTGGATAATTCCGATAAGACCGCTTCGCCGACTACAAATCCTGCGAACGTCTGCAAAGACGCCCCGCCCCTTCCAATACTAAATCTGGGTACAGCCAGCGGCGATGGTAATCTCACTATAACCTCCAACCAAGGAAGTTCGCCATACTTGATCACCTTCACACGAATGGGAACAGTAGCTTCGTCGAATCTATCTCCCGACGCTTTAGTTTCGCTGCCACGCATTTTTTACCTTTCACATACCAGTGCTAAGCATCAACGATGCGTGATGGTTGATCTCAACTCCCTGCGCATGGGTTGGCGTAATCCAGAAGAATCTCTCACCTGCACCTACAATGGAAATTGATCCCTGCCAGTGCGCGCGTGTGATGAAAGCCTTCCGCCCTAATTTGAGAGTTGCTGCAGCCCAGCACGGCTACTCGTTGGTAGAGCTCTTGGTTGCCATCACCCTTGGATCGGTTGTTTTGGCTTCCTTGGGAGGTGTTCTGCTGGTATCGGAAGTGAAGGTTTCCGCAAATATACAACGGAATCTCGATACCAAAGACGCAGTAAATCGCACCATTGATCTTATCCGGCGCGAAGCAACTCTTTCAAGCAGAACTGACTTCGGAGATGCAGATCCTCAGAACAATCTTTCAAGCTGTGCAGACAACACGCCGCTAATTTACTATCAACCCGCGTCTGATGCTTCAATGGAAGAGAACAAGATATGTTACAAAACTGCCGTCGTGGACAAAGGGGCCGTGAATGGCCTCCCGTCTAGCTATGGGCTTGGCTTAAAAGGGCCCTGTGTTCTTCTTCGAATAGGCCCTCCTTTCAAGCACAATGGTGATCTCCTCTATAGCGCTCCAAATGAGATTTCTAAGATTCAAGTCCTGCTTGACGGTCTGGCAGGGGCACCCGGCTGCCCCCCAGAAGGATTTACTGCAGACCTTGAATCTTCTCTCTCTACGATTAAATTGACATCCCCTCGCCGCAAAGCCAATATACAGATCAAGCTTGCTTCCGGCGCTACGTATATGTTTGATGTCCAGATTCCATCAAACTTGCCTTACGATGGAGTAAATCTTTACCGCAAGTGCAGAACCGCTGAACCAACCGAATCTTTTTCGTGCGGATCTGATTCAGCTACACGTCATTATCTTACCGAGAAATTCTCGAATCGGCCTGAGGAGACTGGTGACCCGATTACGGAAAATATCTTTTATTTCCAAAATCCTTATTCAGATTATGCACTTAGCAAGAGCAGGGATCTGAGTCTAGGAGCTTGCGAGTATAGCGACTGCTTCGTGAGGAGGGTCGGCTATGAGGTAACCCTTCACAATGTCGACGCCTTAATCTTCCCCGACAAAGAGATTCGCCCCACCCGCTGACCCTCCTTCTTCACGATGAGCGACCAGGAATCCAAAGAAGGCGTATCCTTTTGGCCTAAAGACCTTGAGTCCAAACTTGCATCAGCCCACTCAGCGGCCAAGTCAGGAGATCGAGCCCTAGCCGAACATTTATATCTCGAAATCGTGGCCTCTGGCGTGAGCGATGTGCGCGCCTATTGCAATCTTGGCGTGCTGGCGCTGTTGGAGAAGCGCTCCGAGGAGGCGGTGCGCTGGTTAGAGCAGGCGGTGCAGACGGATCCGGATAACGCCGGATCCCATCTCAATCTGGGAATGGCGCTTCAGCTTGAGAAGCGCACCGCGGAGGCGATCATGATGCTGCGGCGGGCCGTGAGACTTGATCCCACAGATGGGCAAAGCTAGAACAACTGTTGACTTCGTTCTGGCGAATCACGCTAAGCCCCACGAGGCGATTACTGAAGATCGGCTCGCCCTCGATCTGTTATAGGGCTGTTTGTTGGAGGGCTTGATAGCCGCGATCGAGAATCTGGTGGGAGATCGACCGGACCAGAAAGTTACTCTCCGGATTCAGTTGTTCAGCAGATCGATTGTCTCGTAGCGGTTAGCACTCATGACCCTGAATCCATGCTTGCATTTTCTTACTTCCGTTGCGCTGTTAAGACAAGAACTGGAAAGAACATAAAATGTAATGCTCGACCAATAGACATAATATAAATTAGTAGATTGAACCAGAAGACGACTAAAATTAGGCGAAGGTGCAAGAAATCACGCCTGTCTTATCCACCGTAACCGTAACCTTGTCATCGTTCTCGACAGATTCATCATCAATACACTTAATTTTAGTACTTCCTGCAGTAAAATCTCGTACAAAGTTGCCGCCGTTCGTTGGGTCGCATGTGTTGGTGCCTTTTAGCCTAGCGTAGCCTGTTGATGGATTAGTTCCCACGCCTCCTGAGGCCAAATAAACAGCACACTCCTTACCTAGGCCAACGGCTTCACCAGCTGCAGCTCCGGCTTGGGCATTAGCCCGAATATCTAAATACTTCGGAATTCCAATTGCCGCCAATAAGCCAATAATGGCCACCACGATCAATAGTTCGATCAAGGTGAAGCCTTTGGCAAGCCCTTTGCGCTCTCGCAGAGTGCGGAGGAGCTCCAGCTGGAATTTTCTGTTCATGGATCCTAAAAAAACTTTCCAAACCTCATTCTACATTATGCGCCAGGGGGGGTCAACGATCACGATCCGGCCTGCCTGACAGGCGTTTGGCCTCAGCTGCCCTGGGCCGCAGGGTTTTCCCTGCCAGTGGCGCAGGCACCACGGCTGGGAAGCGGACCAACAACGTTCCAAACTGAACGCACTTGCCCCGCACCCGGTGCTGCGTTTCCCCTGGCTCCCGCCTGCGGCCACCCTCTCGGCGCGGATGGCCCGCTGGGGGGTGGCGATCGTGCTCGCCTATGGCCTGGTGGCCTTGCTCACCCCCCTGCTGATCCACCTGGGAGTGCTGGCCGATCCCAATGCTGGCCTGGCTAATCCGATTTATGCGCCGCCTAACCTGGCCCACTGGTGCGGCACGGATCGGCTCGGGCGGGATGTGTGCGTGCGCACATTGGCTGGCAGTGGCGTAGCCCTGCAGGTGGTGGCGATCGCCCTGGTGTTGGCCCTGCTGATCGGGGTGCCCCTCGGCATGCTGAGCGGCTATCTCGGCGGCTGGGTGGATCGGGTTTTGGTGCTGCTGATGGACACCCTCTACACCCTGCCGGTGCTGCTGCTCTCGGTGGTGCTCGCCTTCTTGCTGGGGCGGGGCCTTCCCAATGCCGCCGCCGCCCTGTGTGTGGTGTATGTGCCCCAGTATTTCCGGGTGGTGCGCAACCAAAGCGCCCAGGTGAAAGCCGAATTGTTTGTGGAGGCGGCCCGCTCGCTTGGGGCCGGCCCCCTCTGGATCCTGCGCCGCTATCTGCTCCGCAATGTGATCACCTCGGTGCCGGTGCTGCTCACCCTTAATGCCGCCGATGCGGTGCTGGTGCTGGGGGGTCTGGGCTTCCTCGGCCTGGGACTGCCGGAAACCATTCCGGAATGGGGCGGCGATCTGCAGCAGGCGCTCACGGCAGTACCCACAGGGATTTGGTGGACCGCGCTCTATCCGGGGCTGGCGATGTTTGTGCTGGTGTTGGGGCTTTCGTTTTTGGGAGAGGGGTTGGAGAATTGGCTCTCGACCCCGCTCCAACGGGCCGATTAATGGCTCGTTGGCCGGATCTCTTGCCGTGATGGCAGGGAGGGGATCCGGCCCTAAGGTTCCAAGGGATTGCCGTGCTCACCATGGCCCGGTTGCTAGAGCCAGCGTTGCTGGGCTAGGCCTTGCCCCCAGGCTGCGAGTGGGGCCCGGCTCGACCATTTTCAGGGCCATGACTGAGGCAAGCAGGCTCCCCTATCCCTGATGGATCAAGAATCCCTGGATCACCTGGAGCGCATCGAAGCGATCGTTGCCTCTCTGGCCGCCTTGCCCTGGATCGGGGAGAAGGAGCGGGGCTTGATCGCCCAGGTGCTGCTCGATTTCGACGCCGAGTACTGGACGTTCACCCGATACCTTTCCCTGCCGCTCTACGAGGAACTCAGCCAGTTGCTGGGCGGGGTGGAGGCGGCGGCCTGCCTGCAGCAGAGGCCCCGCATGGCGGTGGTGATGCCGGTGCACCGGGCCAGCGAGGCGTTGCTGCGGCCGGCTTTGCAGAGCCTCCGGAATCAGGTGGGAATGGCGATCGAGTGCCTGATCAGCGTGGACGGGGAGCCGGCGGATCTCGCACTCGTGCAGGCTTTGCTGGCGGACTTTGGCGAAGACGAGCACTGGAGGGCCTCAGTGTTCTTCGGCGACGTGAACCGTGGCGTGGGCATGTGCCGCAACCGGGCCTTGCGGGAGATCACCAGCCCCTACTTCACCCTGCTCGATGATGATGATCTATTTCATCCGCTGCGCTGCCTGCATGGCTGGCTGCTGCTGGCGCTGCAGGGTGTGCCGCTGTTGAGCACGAGTTGGAGCCGGGTGAGCATGAGCCAGCGAAAGATCGTGCTCATCAACAACAGCCTGGTGCACTGCGGCCTGAACAGCTTCATCGCCGCCACGGACCTGCTTAGCACCTATGGCTACATGGCGGATCTGCGCTTCTTCGAGGATTCCGAATACATGCAGCGGCTGCAGTATTTCGGAGTGCCCAGGGTCAGCACCGCCGTCGTGGGCCACTATCTGCATACGGAACCGAGCCCCGATCACGTGTCACTGGCCTCCCACTGGCGGCAGGAGGTGCATCCGATCGAAGGCCACCCCTACCTGTGCGGTTCGGTGGTAGCCGCCATCAATGAGGAATGCCTGGGCTATGAGCAGGAGTTTCGGCGGCGATACGGTGAGGCGCTCGCAGAGGGTCTCCGCCGCTGCTTCCCCGCTGCCTGAGGAAAGAGGGCTGACCTGTCGCCATGGCCCACTTCGCGATCATCACCATCGAGCCACAGGGATACATCCATGCCCGTGCTTTCGATGAGATCCGGCTTCTTCTCTATCACTCCCTGCTGGATCTGGGGCATGGGGTGGATCTGCGCACCAACCGCTTCCAGGAGGGTGCCATCAACCTTATCCTCGGCGCCCATCTGCTCGACCCGTCCGATGTGGAGGGCATACCCTCCACCAGCATCGTGTTCAACACCGAACAGCTGGGGGGCGACTTCGAGCGATGGAGCGAGCGGATCCTGGCGCTGGCAACCCGTTTCCCAATCTGGGACTATTCCACGGCCAATCTGCGCTTCCTGCGCGAACGCCTGACCGACCAGCCCCCCTCACGGTTCGCGCTGCTGCGGCTTGGGTACCACCGGCGGCTGCAGCGGATCGAGCGCCAGCCCAGCAGGGGCGATTCCTTCCTGTTCTTCGGCTCGATAACACCGATGCGGAAGAGCATTCTTGACGAAATCCGCCTTTCGGAGCGCCTGCGGGTGGAGGCCTTCTTCGGAGTTTATGGCTGGAGCCGGGATGGCCTGCTGTCGCGTTGCAGGGCCTGCCTCAATCTGCATGCCCATCCCTCACGGATCCTGGAATGGCCCCGGATCCTGCACCTTGTGGCCAACCGGATCCCCTGCATCGCGCTGCTTCATCCCGACACCCAGGCGGAAGACGGCCAGCTCGACCTGGTGCTGGGGGTAGAAGAGAGCAACCCCACGCCTGGCTTGGAGAAGCTGTTCGGCCAGCCGGAGCTTCTGGAGCGCCACGCCGCCTCTGCTTGGGAGCGCTTCCGGCTGCAGCAGCAGGCGCCGTTCACCGCCGATGCGCTCGATCACACCTACACAACGGAGTCCTCCTCCGGAAGCGCCGGAGAGCTGCCGTCCACACGGCCCTCACCGCCTATCTGGCCGGTGACGTGGCGTGACGAGCCGGTGGATGCGCGCTGGTATCTGCACACGTACCCGTGGATCTATAGCGATCCGCGCTCTGCCGAAGCCTTTCATCGTGAGGAGGGGTGCTACAGGCAGTACTTTCCGAACCCATCTCTGGGAAAGGCCCTTAAGGCGCCGATCCGCTTGGTACACGAGCCATTGGAAGGGGCGTTTCCCCCACAATCCTCCGGTCCCGGGCTGCGCTGCGCGGCGGTGCTCCACTTCCATTCCACCGACAAGGCGCGGCTGTTCTTCGCCCATTTCGGTTGCCATCTGGTGGGAGCCGTGGATTTTTTCGTGAGTACCTCCGAGCCCCTGGTGGCCCAGACGCTGTTGACGCTTGCCCAGGACTACGGCATCGAGGCGATGGAGGTGCGTCTTGTGCCCAACGTTGGCCGGGACCTGCCCAGCAAGTACATCATCTTCAACAGCGAGCTGCAGGCTTACGACCTCTGCCTCTTCTCCCATGGCAAGGAATCGGATGGCCAGTGGTTCTACGACCACAACAGTCTGTTGTGCGGCTCGCAAGCCCGAATCGCCGCGATTCAGGGGCTGTTCGCCCGGGATGCCGGGCTCGGACTGCTCTACCCCGACTATCTTTCCAGCCTGATTTGGCTGATCGGCTGGGGCAACATGCGGCCCATGGTTGACAGCCTGCTGGCGCCCTTCGGGTGCGACACCAGCCACGTGCAGCAGCTCGAATTCCCGGCCGGCGGCTTCTTCTGGGCCCGCCCGCAGGCCCTGCTGCCGCTCCATTCCCTGGGCCTGACTCTGGAGACCCTGCCGCCTGAACCCCTGCCTTTGGATAACACCCTGCTGCACGCCTTGGAACGAATGCCCTGTCTTTCGTGCGAGCTGATGGGTCTGCGCTGGGAGAAGATCGCGAGGGAAGCGGGCTGATCCGGCGCCCGCCAGGCGATTCCGCCGGCAGAGCAGCCTTCGCGCACTCTGCTTAAGCTGCAGACCGGATTACAGCCGGCATGACGATCGATGCGCTCCGCGTGCAGCTGTCTGCGCCTGCGGATCTGACTCCGGATCCCGAGCTGCTGGTGTCCGCGCTGCGGGCCCTGCCCGCCCCCGTCTCCCTGGTGCACCTGCACCACTTCGATGCACTCGGTTATCTGCCCCAGCTGTGGCGCCAGGTCCTGGCCGAGCTGGTGCGGCGCGGCCACTTCGCGCTGCTGAGCACCTGCTCGGGCTTCGATCAGGAGACGCTCGATTTCCTCGCCGGGCAGCCGCAGATCCTCTGCCAACGGCGGGGCAATCAGGGGCGCTGCATCGGCGCCTATCGGGATACGGCCCTGTTGGTGGCGCGGCTGGCCGCCGAGGGGATGGCCTTCCGCCCGCTGCTGCTCCTCAACGACAGCATCCTGCCCATGGATAGCGCTGACGCTGTGGCGGACCTGGAGGAACTGATGTCCCTGGCCGATGCCGCGACGGCGGCCGCGCTGGCGGGGTTCACGGACAACTACGCCACGGAGTACCACCTTCAGTCGTATGCCCTGTGCGCCAACGCCGAGCTCCTGGGCCATCCGGCCTGGCAGGGCTTCTGGAGCGGCCTCGATCCCCGCCTGCACAAGCAGCAGCTGATCGACAGTGGTGAGATCGGCCTGTCCCGGACCCTTGCCCAGGCGGGGGTTCCCCTGCTGCCCCTCTATCCCCTGGTGGGCCGGCTGCTCTCCCAGCCTCGGGTGCGTGACGACTTAGTCCGCCTCGGCGACTACCCGCTGAACGGGATCGATCCCGCCCTGTTTCTGTGGCAGACCCTCTGGCAGGAGGGTTTCCCCTTCGCCAAGAAGATTCTGCTGTTTGCTCTCCCCACCCGCCTAGGCGGCCCTCTGGGGGCACATCAGCTGCTGGCCGGACTGGACCCGGACGAGCGGGCCGACATGGCCACCGATCTGCACCGGCTGTTGCTGGGGCGTGCCGCCGCTACCGGAACTGCCGGCAGCGCCTTGCTCGCCACAGCGCCCCCCCGGCTGGAGGAATTGCGCCGACATGTGCGCAAGGAAGCCCTCGGCCTTGAGATCGGTCCGTTTCACCGGCCTGTGTGCCCGAAACGGGAGGGCTACAACTGCCTCTCGGCCGACCTAATGCCGCGGCAGCAGTTGCTCGAGGCCTACGCCGGTGATGCGAATGTCATGCCTCGGCAGGAGGCTGTGGAGGAGGTGGATGTGCTGCTCACGGGTGGACTGCTGGCCAGCATGGAGGCCTACTGCGAGGCTCCGGGGGCCCGGGTCCGGCAGGCAGCGGGATCGCTGGATTATCTGCTTTCCTCCCACAACTTCGAGCATCTGCCCGATCCGATCAGCTTTCTGAACGATGCGGCCGTGTTGCTCGCCCCAGGTGGCCATCTGACGATGGCCATCCCCGTGGGCAGCCGCTGCTTCGATTGCTTCCGGCCGCTTTCCAGCACCGGCCAGCTACTCGATGCCCATCAGGAGGGCCGGAGGAAGACGACTCTCGGGGCGCTTTTCGATCAATCTGCCAGCGCGGCCACCCATGCCTGTGGCCGTTCCATCGAAGATCGCACCTACGACATCAACAAGGTGGCGGTGTCTGCTTGCGGTGGCTCGATCGATGCTGAGACGTTCGCGGCACTGCAGTTCACCCAGGAATTCGGCCATACCGGAGAGATCCATAGCTTCGTCTTCAATCCGTATAGCTTCCTGCTGATCTTCGAGGACCTGCAGGCCTGCGGCTTGCTGCCGTTGCTGCGTATTCGCGGCGTTATCGACAGGCCGGGCAACGAGTTCATCGTGCACATAGCCCGCATCCAGGAGGCTGACTGCTGTTCACTGCCTCTAACCGCCCAGCGGCGCACCGAGCTCCTTAAACAGGCGATCAACTACTTCATCGACGATCTGCGCGTCTCGCTGGATACGCCTGACCACGGCTAATTGCTAAGTGGAAACGACTTCGGGGCTTATGAGTGGTCATACCGGTCCGGTAGGCTCACTGGACTGACAAACCAGAGTTTCGTAGGCAGTGAATCAGGTTTTCAGTGCTGATCCGATCGGGCCAGTAGGCGAGGAAATCTGAATCAATTCTCAGTAGTACGTAGCCCTGAGCTACAACGTGATCGAGAAGCTGCGCCTGGGAGTTCTCGAATTCTTTCAGGGGCCAGCTCTCGAATAATAGAAGGGGTCTATGGTTTTGAACAAGCTTTTGAGCACCATGCAGCACATCGAGTTCTGCTCCTTCAACATCTATCTTGATGCAGGCAATGGTTGTATTGATGAATAAATCGTCGAGCTCCCGGACCTGAACGTATTCGTAGTTTTTTGCACTGTCCCAGGGTTCGGCAATGCCAGGAATGGACCTTCGCTTCTCGATAACTTCTGGATCGATGGATACTGAGCCGGTGTAATTTTCGAGATATGGATCTAGCGCGGGAACCAGTACCGCAGCGCCGTGTTTTATGTGCCTGCCGATTGCTAAATGATGCGGGCTGATATTGTGGCAACGGTTTAACAGTGCATTGGCGCAGAGGTGCATGAACACGCTTTGTTGTGCTTCGTAGGCATATATAGTTCTGTCCTTGAGGCGCTTCGCTACTGCGATGGAGTATGTGCCCTGGTTTGCGCCAACATCAACGATATCTCCTTCCATGCCGATTTGCTCAATCAGATTACAAGTGAGCGCCGCAAGGTGCTTCTCAAAGCTTCCATTGTTGAAAATTGATTCTTGAATTGTTTCTCGTTTGTTGAGGATTAGGTACTTAGCCCCCTCGCGCACGATAATGGCGGGAAGTTGCTCTTGGTTGCTGTTGTCGGCGAGTAGTAGTGAGGTGCATGCAATGCGTTTGGACAGCTTCTCAAGTTGTTGTAGCCATTCGGCCCGCGCCTCTCTCATCTCTGTGGAAGGATGAAGACCGTAAATAATTAAATGATCGCGAAGAACTTGGGGATCACTCTGTGCAGGATTTCTATGGCTTCCAGCTCTATCAGTTGTTCGGCGGATGTCTACGGTCAAGCCTTCGCAGAGGCTCGCGACGCCCGCGTTAATGTTGTCTAGTAGAAAAAGCCAGTCTTCATGTGTTCTAAGGGCTGGATTGAAAGGCCTTTTGATAAGATCTTTACGAATCAGAAAAGATCCCATCGGAATCATATTTTTGACGAGAATTTGCTCATACACGAGCCAGGTACTGGATATATTGTACTGGGCAGAGGATAGAGTATCGCCGCTCTCATCTTCTTCTGTGATCCTGTAATCCCCTGCGACGAAATCTGCCTGGGCAGTAACCATCCACTCCGTCAGGAGTGCTAAACAGCGAGGTAGTGCTATGTCGTCATCGTCGAGAAAGTAGATTGCATCGCCCGATGCCTGCTGTAACGCGCGGTTTCTGGCGTCGGCGACACCTCTTAGGCATGATGTTCTGTTGATTACCCTGATGGATGCGCTTGTATCCCGTTTGAATTCCTCCATGGCCTCTGCCAATAGTCTTGCTTTTTCCTGATTTAGTGAGTCGAAGGAGATCAGGATTTCATGCTCTACTCCCTCAGGCAGTTCCTGAGTGATGAGGCTGCCGATGGACCTGAGCGAAAGGTGTTCACGGCCTTCGATGGTTGGCACGATGGAGGTGATGCGGGAGATTCTCCTGCTCATGGTGTGCCGTTCGTAGGGCTGATTTCTGGGATTCTGAAGTAGCACTCAGGGTGTGTAGGCCCTCGGGGCCCGCAGGAGGGGCACCCGAAACTGATCCGAGGCGGACGTAGTGACTTCTCTCCGGTCTTCTCCGATTACGCGTGCCGCGCTTCGGGGGGAGTGCCACGCATCATCGGTTCCATCAACACCTCAATCGCACACCCCGCGGCAACTCCTCGCTGATCGCCCCCTCCCCATCCAGCGCCGGGTAGGGCCGCCCCTCCCGCTGGCACCAGGCGGCCACCTGGGGGTAGGCCCACTCGAACAGCAGCTTGTCGTAGAGCCCGGGCGGCAGGCCCTCGCCCTGTTCGGGGAGCAGCCCGGCCGCCTTTCGCTGCCGCACCGCCTCGAACAGCAGGGTGGCCGTGGCCACCGACACATTCAGCGACTGCACCATGCCCTGCATCGGGATGAAGATCGCCTGGTCCACCAGGGCGGCCGTGGACTCACTGAGGCCCCATTTCTCGGCGCCCAGCACAAAGGCCGTGGGGCCGGTGAAGTCGCATTGGCGGTAATCCACGGCCTCCTGGGCCAGGTGGGTGCCATAGATCCGGAAGCCCTGCTCTCGAAATTGGGCCAGCACCGTGGCCGAATCGGGATGCACCTGCAGCGGCACCCACTTCTGGCTGCCCAGGGCGGTGTCGTTGAAGGTGGGCATCCTGCCCTTCAGGCACACCGCGTGGGCCTCCAGCACCCCCACGGCATCACAGGTGCGCAGGATCGCCGAGAGGTTGTGGGGTTTATCCACCTGCTCCAGCAGCACCGTGAGGTTGGCCATGCGCCGGTCGAGCACATGGCGCAGGCGCTGGTATCGGCGGGGCAGCACGGGCATGGGGAGACCTCCGCTGCCCTTCAGCGCGGTACGCGGATTCGCTGGCGGGAGGATCCTTTCTTCTTCCGCCAGAACCGCCACTGGCGGGGGATCTTCAGCATCAGGGGGCGCCCCCGCCCTTGCTGCCGCTTTCTGGCGATCGGCCGGATGGAGCTGCGTTTCGGCAGGCTCAGCGGTTGCAGCAAACCCTGCCACAGGTTGCGCAGCCCCTTCAGCCGGCCTCCCTTGGGCGGTTTGCTGCTGGCCTTGCGCGCCAGCAGTTTGAGCGACTCCAGCAGCGAGGCCTGGCCGAAGAGTCCCTCCGCGCCGCTCGCGAAGCCCAGGGCCAACATCAGGCTGGCCACCGCTCCGCGCACGGTCTGACGCCCCAGCTCCAGCAGGTTGGGGCCCGGCCGGAGGCTCTGCACCTGCTGGCGGAAGCGTGCGTCCGCCTGGTCGAGTTGCACCAGCAGCTGCTCCCTCACGGCGTCGTAGGGAACCATGGAGGCCTGCTCGGGAATGGGCGGCGCACCGGGGATCGCCCCAAAGCGGGTCTTCAGATCCGCAAGATTGGCGGCGCCCATCAGCGCATCGCGGTAGGCCTTGAGCTCGGCCTGGCTCTTGTTGATCACCCGTTCGCGCGTGTTGCGCGAGGCATCCACCCCGATCCAGGTGATCGCCACCTGCAGGGGAACGATCAGCAGGTAGCCCGCCGCGGCCAGAGCCGCCAGGCGCCTCCACAGCAGCAGCCGCTGGCTGAGCGCGCTATTCCGCGGCTGCAGCATGCTCGCCAGGTGCAGCAGCACCAGACCGATCAGGATCCAGCTGCCATTGGCCACCAGGTTGCTGAGCGCCCCCAGCTGCCATTGGCCGTCGGCCAGCCGCAGCGGAAACAGGCTCAGCGCCACGGCCGCAAGCCCGCCGATCAGAAAGGTGGTGGCCGCCCCGCTGGCCAGGTTGGCCAGGCGTTCGGCCTGGGAGAGGGCGATCCGGCCCTGACTGGGGGCTGCCGGGGCGGTGGTGGCGATCGGTGCCGTCGGATCGCCACCTTCAGCGGCAGAGGCCGGGCCTTCGGCGGTGCTCATCAGGGCCTGCAGGGGAAGTGGGGCAGCGGGAGAAGGGGATGGGGCCTGGATTGGC
>Ga0209401_1002094_pt1 | contig 13029 bp, 9 predicted proteins | sample M_140807_MF_Meta_FD_187318 | JGI IMG/M metagenome (GOLD analysis project Ga0209401, IMG submission 187318) | Freshwater microbial communities from Lake Montjoie, Canada to study carbon cycling - M_140807_MF_MetaG (SPAdes) (version 2) | ecosystem: Environmental > Aquatic > Freshwater > Lake...
AAACGGTGCTTTTACTCCTACCCCCACCAATCTGCCTGCTGCGACACGCCGAGGTTAAAACCGCTCTGCCACCTATGGTTGATAGGTGAAAAAGCCTAAATTGCGCGGGATTGTCCACTTAGTTATGTCACCACTTAGTTTGGTGGCAGGTTTGACCTTAATTACCTTGGCCGATGAGTTGCGCGGGCGAATTACCTTAGGAATCTTCACCCTGACTGCGGTCACCTTATTTACCTGCAGCGCTTTGTATCACCGTATCGCCTGGAATGATAAAAACAAAGCGATCTGGCGCAGAATCGATCACTCAAATATTTCAATTCTAATTGCTGGTACCTACACACCTTTTGCTGTGTATTTATTAGAACCAAATCAAACCAAGATCTTATTAATTCTCGCTTGGGGTGGGGCGCTACTTAGCTCACTGCTTAGAATTTTCTGGTTATCAGCACCGCGTTGGCTATATGTCTCAGGTTATATAGCACTTGGTTGGGCTGCTGTAATTTATTTACCAGATTTCTTACAATCAGGAGGAGTAGCAATATTTGTACTCGTTTTAGCTGGCGGAATTTTATACTCAGCAGGTGGAGTCATCTACGCGCTTAAGAAACCAAACTTTTCTATAAACTGGTTTGGTTTTCATGAGTTATTTCACGCAATGACGGCTGCCGCATTTATCTGCCACTTCATCGCTGGCGCACTTACGGTATTTTTGAAAGGTTAAAAGTTGGCTCGTAAGAACATTCTTATCCCGATTGCGATCTTAATAATTGCATTTTTATTTGGATTGTTTCAACCTAAGTTTTTTCCCTCAACCTCAAAACTTCAAAGCTGCTACCACGCAACAGTTGGTGACTCAAGCTCCCTACTTCAGATAAATGATTCCACTGCCGACCAGTTAACCGGTGAGCTAATTTTTCAAAACTATGAAAAAGATAGCTCCTACGGTGTTTTTAACGCAAAGTTAGCTGCAGATCAATTAACTATTGATTTCACCTTTCAATCTGAAGGAGTTGAATCAAAGCGACAAATAACTTTAACTAAATCTGGTGATGAGCTATTAGGTGAGGGATATACCTATAAGCCAATATCTGATTGCAAAAAAGTGCTTTATAACCAAGGTTTAGGGCTTATTCCATTTGATATGAAATTACCACTTCACCTGTTCCCGCAAATGAGATTAGAGCAAATGAGTGAGGAACAAGTTGGCTGGACTTTTGGATCAGGTGGCTTTAAACCGATCCAATCAGCAAAGATTCTTTACACCCCAACCAAAGGTGAACCAGTTGATGCAGTTGTGTTTTTTCTTTGGGAAAAAAGTGTTTGGAATGTAGTTGCTAATCCCAATGAACCACCCGATTGGGGTGTTGAGCAATGGAGTGATCAAGCATATGTTTTTAGTGTAAGTGGCCCACAAGATTGTGTTTATCCTAATGAACCAGATTGTGGAAACATTAGCCAGATCTACACATATATCTATGAGAAAACTTCCTATGTAAACAAGGTACCAAAGTACGCACCAGCGCAGGTTAAGGTCGTGAAGACTAAAACTATTCATGATCCAGAGACTGGTTACTACGTGCTTTCACAATTTAACATTTTAGGAATCAAGGCTGATCAAAGTTATCGCTGTGATCTGATTGCCTTTGATAAGGCAGGTAAAGAAATTATCGCTTGGAAAACTGATGGCTTAAGTTTTTCACCAAGGCCATCAACAGTTTACTCTGGTCAAACAAATATCACTCCTGAACAAGTACCAACTGTTGGTAGTAGTAGCGTTAAATGCGAAGTGGCCGACGCAATTATTTAGCGCCGGCCACTTTCGTAATCAATTTGTTTAACGAACCTCGAACTCATCCAAACGAACTGCTTCACCTGATCCTTGTGACTCAAATGGTGTGAATTCGAATTCATCGTATGCTGCGTAAACTGCAGCCTTTGCTTCCTCAGTTGGCTCTACTCGAACGTTTCGATAACGTGCAAGTCCTGTTCCAGCTGGGATCAACTTACCGATAATTACGTTTTCCTTTAGACCAAGTAGTGGATCACTCTTCTCAGACAATGCTGCATCCGTTAGAACACGAGTTGTCTCCTGGAATGAAGCCGCTGACAACCATGATTCAGTTGCAAGTGAGGCCTTAGTAATACCCATTAACTCTGGTCGACCAGAGGCTGCTTTGCCACCAGTTGAAACTACGCGACGGTTCTCTTCTTCAAAGCGACCGCGCTCAACTAACTCACCTGGTAGTAAATCAGCATCGCCTGGTTCTAGCACAGTGATGCGCTTTAACATTTGGCGAACGATAATTTCAATGTGCTTATCGTGGATTGAAACACCTTGCATACGATAAACCTCTTGGATTTCACTTACTAAGTGAATCTGAGTTTGACGTGGTCCCAAGATACGAAGTACTTGCTTAGGATCAATCGCGCCAACAACTAATTGTTGACCAACTCCAACACGTTGCCCATCTTCTACTAGAAGTTTTTGACGACGAGTAATTGGGTAAGCAACCGCTTCACCACCATCTTCTGGGGTAACCACAATCTTCTTGCCCTTTGAATCTTCTAAGAATGAAACTGCTCCAGCTGCTTCAGCAATTGGCGCAACACCCTTTGGAGTTCTAGCCTCAAACAACTCTTGTACACGAGGTAGACCATGGGTAATTTGAGTTTCACCAAGTAATTGAGCACCACCGGTGTGGAAGGTACGCATTGTTAACTGCGTTCCTGGCTCACCAATTGATTGGGCTGCAATAATTCCAACAGCTTCGCCGACATCAACAATCTTGCCAGCGGCCATTGAGCGTCCGTAACACATTGCGCACTGTCCAACCTTGCTATCGCAAGTTAGAACTGAGCGAACCTTTACCTCTTCAACGCCTGCTGCAACTAATGTGTCGATGTTGCGATCACCAAGATCAGTTCCGGCAGTCAAAATAACTTTGCCAGCCGCTGAAATATCTTCAGCTAAGTTGCGACCAAACAAAGATGTCTCAACATGGTCATCACGAACTAATGTGCCAGTTGAATCCTTTGCTGCAATCTTTAGCGTCAGACCACGATCTGTTCCGCAATCTTCCTCGCGAATAATTACATCTTGTGCAACATCGCAAAGACGACGGGTTAGGTAACCTGAGTCAGCGGTACGAAGTGCGGTATCTGCCAAACCTTTACGAGCACCGTGAGTTGAAATGAAGTACTCAAGTACCGAAAGTCCTTCACGGAAGTTTGATTTAATCGGACGAGGAATAATTTCACCCTTTGGGTTAGCTACAAGTCCGCGCATACCTGCAATTTGGCGGATCTGCATCATATTTCCACGTGCACCTGAGTAAACCATCATCCAGACTGGGTTAGTACGAGGGAAGTTATCTTCCATTTCCTTTGCAACCTCATTGGTAGCAAGCGTCCAGATCTCAATTAACTCTTGGCGACGCTCATCATCAGTAATCAAACCTTTTTCGTACTGTGATTGAACCTTATCCGCCTTAGTTTCATAACCTTCCAAGATTTCGCGTTTGCGACCTGGTGTTACAACATCATTAATCGAAATAGTTACACCAGCACGTGTTGCCCAGTAGAAACCAAGTGACTTAAGTGCGTCAAGAGTTTGTGCAACTGTTACCTTGGCATAACCTTCAGCCAAATTATCAACAATTAAACCAAGAAGCTTCTTAGTTACATCGTAATCAACAAATGGGAAATCAGCAGGTAGTACCTCATTAAATAAAGCGCGACCTAAAGTAGTTTCGCGAATCTCAGCAACACCACTCTTATCAATACGAAGTTTGATTTTCGCTTGTAGAGATAGTGAACCTTGATCAAATGCCATTACCGCTTCAGCAATTGATGAGAATGCTCTGCCCTCTCCTAATTGCTTCTCACGAAGTGAGGTTAGGAAGTAAAGACCAAGCACCATGTCCTGGGTAGGAGATGTAATTGGTCGACCAGAAGCTGGGGACAAAATATTATTGCTTGAAAGCATTAATACTCTTGCCTCAGCTTGAGCTTCAGCAGATAGAGGTAAGTGAACAGCCATCTGGTCACCATCAAAGTCTGCGTTAAATGCAGTACAAACTAATGGGTGAATCTGAATAGCTTTTCCTTCAACTAGTTGTGGTTCAAATGCTTGAATACCAAGACGGTGCAGAGTTGGTGCACGGTTTAGTAGTACTGGATGCTCAGCAATTACCTCTTCTAATACATCCCAAACTACTGGACGAGCACGTTCAACCATACGCTTTGCAGATTTAATATTTTGAGCATGATTTAAATCAACCAAACGCTTCATTACGAAAGGTTTGAATAATTCAAGTGCCATCTGCTTTGGCAGACCACACTGGTGCAATTTAAGTTGTGGACCAACCACAATTACAGAACGACCAGAGTAATCAACGCGCTTTCCAAGTAAGTTTTGACGGAATCGTCCTTGCTTACCTTTTAGCATGTCAGAAAGTGATTTAAGTGGGCGATTTCCTGGTCCTGTTACTGGACGACCACGACGACCATTATCAAATAATGAGTCAACCGCTTCTTGCAACATACGCTTCTCGTTATTAACAATAATCTCAGGTGCACCCAAATCAGCTAGGCGCTTAAGACGATTATTACGGTTAATTACTCGGCGATATAAATCATTTAGATCACTGGTTGCAAAACGGCCACCATCTAGTTGAACCATTGGACGTAGATCTGGTGGAATAACTGGAACACAATCAAGCACCATTGATGCTGGTTTGTTTCTAGTATTTAGGAATGAGTTAACAACCTTTAGTCGCTTAATTGCACGAGTCTTCTTTTGACCCTTACCAGTTTGTGATAACTCATTTAATTTATCAAACTCAGCTTTTAGGTCAAAGGTTTCAAGACGAGACTGAATTGCCTGTGCGCCCATTGAACCCTTGAAGTAAACACCGTAACGATCACGAAGTTCACGGTATAAAGATTCATCACCTTCAAGATCTTGAACCTTAAGATTCTTAAATCGATTCCAAACAGCTTCTAGGCGATCTAGCTCTTTTTGAGAACGATCACGAAGTGTCTTTAATTCGCGCTCACCAGCTTCGCGCACCTTACGGCGAGCATCAGCCTTAGCACCCTCATCTTCAAGATCTGCTAAATCAGATTCCATTTTCTTAGTTCTAGCATCTAATTCAAGATCACGACGAGATTCAATTTTCTTGTAATCTGATGCGTACTTCTTCTCTAAAGTTGGCATATCTTCAGCGCGAGCTTCAGTATCAACTTCAGTGATCATGTATGCAGCAAAGTAAATTACTTTTTCTAGATCCTTAGGAGCAAGATCTAGTAGGTAACCAAGGCGGCTTGGCACACCCTTGAAATACCAAATGTGAGTAACAGGAGCTGCTAATTCAATATGTCCCATGCGCTCACGACGAACCTTGGCACGAGTTACCTCAACGCCACATCGCTCGCAAATGATTCCCTTGAATCGAACTCGCTTGTACTTACCGCAATAACATTCCCAGTCACGAGTTGGTCCGAAGATCTTCTCATCAAATAAACCATCTTTTTCTGGCTTTAATGTTCGGTAGTTAATTGTCTCTGGCTTTTTAACCTCACCAAATGACCACTCACGAATATTGTCAGTGGAGGCAAGACCAATTCTTAACTCATCAAAAAAGTTAACATCTAACATGGTTATCTTCTCCTCACACTTCTTCTACAGAGCTTGGCTCAACTCGGGATAAGTTGATACCTAACTCCTCGGCGGTCCTAAATACCTCTTCATCAGTGTCGCGCATTTCAATCGCTACACCTTCTGAAGAAAGTACTTCAACATTTAAGCAAAGTGATTGCATTTCCTTAACCAGAACCTTGAATGATTCAGGGATACCTGGCTCTGGAATATTTTCACCCTTAACAATTGCCTCATAAACCTTTACGCGACCTAACACGTCATCAGATTTAATAGTTAACAACTCTTGGAGTGTGTAAGCAGCGCCATAAGCTTCCAACGCCCAAACTTCCATCTCACCAAAGCGCTGTCCACCGAACTGAGCTTTTCCGCCCAACGGTTGTTGCGTAATCATTGAGTAAGGACCAGTTGATCGTGCATGGATCTTGTCATCTACTAAATGGTGAAGCTTTAGGATGTACATGTAACCAACAGAGATCATTTGCTTGTATGGCTCACCGGTGCGACCATCAAATAATTGAGCTTTACCATCTGCGCCAATTAAACGCATGCCATCTTTATTTGGCAGAGTTGAACCAAGCAGTCCTGATAACTCTTCTTCCTTAGTTCCATCAAATACTGGTGTTGCCACCTTGGTATTTGCTGGCGCTTCGGCGTGACCGTTAGCGCGTAATGATTTTTGCCAATCTTCATTTCCCTCTAACTTCCAACCAGATTTAGCAACCCAACCTAAGTGAGTCTCTAATACCTGACCAACGTTCATACGTCCTGGAACGCCAAGTGGATTTAATACAACATCAACTGGTGTGCCGTCTTCTAAGAAAGGCATATCTTCAACTGGCAAAATCTTTGAGATAACACCTTTGTTGCCGTGACGGCCAGCAAGCTTGTCACCATCTTGAATTTTGCGCTTTTGTGCAACATAAACACGAACTACCTGGTTAACTCCAGCTGCTAATTCAAATCCCTCTTCAGAATCTTGAATGCTTACGCCAATGACCTTGCCAGATTCACCGTGTGGAACCTTAAGAGATGTATCGCGAACTTCACGAGCCTTCTCGCCAAAGATTGCGCGAAGTAAACGCTCTTCCGGTGTTAATTCAGTTTCACCCTTAGGCGTTACCTTTCCAACCAAAATGTCTCCTGGCACAACATCTGCGCCAACGCGAATAATTCCGCGCTCATCAAGATCGGCTAATACCTCTTCAGAAACATTTGGAATATCACGAGTGATTTCCTCAGCACCTAACTTGGTATCGCGAGCATCAACTTCATACTCTTCAATGTGAATTGAGGTAAGCACATCATCTTGAACTAGACGTTGGGAAAGGATGATCGCATCCTCATAGTTATGACCTTCCCATGACATAAATGCCACAAGTAGATTCTTACCCAATGCCATCTCGCCCATCTCAGTACTCGCACCATCTGCAACTACTGCGCCGGTTTCAATCTTCTCGCCAACTGAGACAACAACCTTTTGGTTTCGGCTAGTTCCTTGGTTTGAGCGAACAAACTTTTCAACAAAATAGGTTTCAGTTGAACCATCATCATTTTTAACAATTACTTGATCAGAGTTAACCTCAGTTACCACACCTGATTTGCGGGCAAGTAATACATCACCAGCATCAACTGCGGCACGAAACTCCATACCAGTTCCAACTAATGGTGCTTCAGCTCTTACTAATGGCACAGCTTGGCGCATCATGTTTGCACCCATCAGCGCACGGTTAGCATCATCATGCTCTAAGAATGGAATCATTGCAGTTGCAACTGAAACCATCTGGCGTGGAGAGACATCCATGTAATCAACTTCGGATGCTTGAATGTTTTCAACCTCACCACCACGACGACGTACTAATACACGTGGCTCTGCAAAGTGATTATCTTCAGTTAGTGGCGCATTTGCTTGAGCAATGATGTGTTCATCTTCTTCATCAGCAGTTAGGTAATCAATGCGATCTGAAACCTTGCCATCAAGCACCTTGCGATAAGGAGTTTCAATAAAACCAAATGGTGTAACCCGTGCATAAGTTGCAAGGGAACCAATCAAACCAATGTTTGGACCTTCTGGTGTTTCAATCGGACACATACGTCCGTAATGGGATGGGTGAACATCTCGAACTTCAAAGCCAGCACGTTCACGAGATAGACCACCAGGTCCAAGGGCAGATAGACGACGCTTGTGAGTCATACCTGAAAGTGGATTTGTTTGATCCATAAATTGGGAAAGTTGTGATGTACCAAAGAACTCTTTAATTGATGCAACAACTGGGCGAATATTGATCAGAGTTTGTGGGGTAATAGCTTCCACATCTTGGGTGGTCATGCGCTCGCGCACCACACGTTCCATACGAGAAAGACCGGTACGAACCTGATTTTGAATTAATTCACCAACGGTACGAAGACGGCGGTTACCAAAATGGTCAATGTCATCAGTTTCAACACGAACCTCTTTGCCGTATTCCATCAAAGCATCTCCGCGATGAAGGGCTACTAAGTATTTGATTGTGCCGACAATGTCTTCAATAGTTAATAGACCACGGCTTAGATCTAATTCCAAACCAAGCTTCTTGTTAATCTTAAAACGACCAACCTTTGCTAGGTCATATCGCTTTGGATTGAAGTAAAGGTTTTCAATTAAGTTTTGAGCTGCCTCTTTAGTTGGTGGCTCACCTGGACGAAGCTTGCGATAAATATCTAACAACGCCTCATCTTGTGTCTCAACGTTGTCTTTTTCTAAAGTTAATTTGATTGATTCAAACTCACCAAATTGCTCAAGAATTTGTGCACTGCTCCAACCAAGTGCCTTTAAGAATACAGTTACAGATTGTTTACGCTTGCGATCGATACGAACACCGACCATATCTTTCTTGTCAACTTCAAACTCAAGCCAAGCACCACGGCTTGGGATAATTTTTGTTGTATAAATATCTTTGTCAGATGTTTTTTCAATTGTGCGCTCAAAGTAAACACCAGGTGAGCGAACGATCTGCGAAACAACTACGCGCTCAGTTCCATTGATTACGAAAGTTCCGCGTGGTGTCATTAGTGGGAAGTCGCCCATAAAAACAGTTTGAGATTTAATTTCACCAGTGATGTTGTTAGTGAACTCAGCGGTTAAGAAAAGTGGAGCTGCATAAGTAATATCGCGTTCTTTGCACTCAGCGATTGTGTACTTAGGTGGTTCAAATCGGTGGTCACGGAATGAAAGTGACATCGATCCTTGGAAATCTTCAATTGGTGAGATCTCTTCAAAAATTTCTTCAAGTCCAGATTGTTTTGGCACTTCACCACGATGTGATTTTTCAGCATCAGTTAAGCGAGCGCGCCATGCTTCGTTACCTAGTAACCAATCAATGCTTTCTAATTGCAGTGAAAGCAGATTTGGAACCTCAAGTGGTTCACGAATCTTTGCGAATGAAACACGACGTGGAGCATGAGATTTAGTTTTTGAAGCGGCCAAAGTTTCCTCCAGTAGTTAACTGCGTTAAAACACACGGCTACCGCCAGGTCCTAGCCGCTATATGCTGTAGACCTTTTGGATTAAAAATTGTGAAGGGGCAGAGTATCTAACCCCTGCCCCTTCTGTCTAATTCAAGTAATTACTTGATTGTGACCTTTGCGCCAGCAGCCTCAAACGCAGCCTTTGCCTTATCGGCGGTTGCCTTATCAGCCTTCTCCATAATGGTTGCTGGGGTTGCATCAACTAGATCCTTGGCCTCTTTTAGACCCAGGCTGGAGTTAAGTGCGCGAACCTCTTTGATAACTGCAATCTTCTGAGATCCAGCATCCTCAAGGATGATGGTGAACTCATCTTGCGCAGCATCAGCAGCTCCGGCGGCAGCGCCACCGGCAGCAGCGGCAGCAACTGGCGCGGCAGCTGTAACATCAAACTCTGTCTCAAATGCTTTAACAAACTCTGTTAGTTCAACCAAAGACATGTCTTTGAACTGACCTAATAGATCTGTGGTGTTTAGCTTTGCCATGTTCATTCCTTTTCTGCTAATCCCGACTCCAACTCTTGGTATGAGTACGGGGGTTGGGGGTCGGTTTAGTTTTCTGTGCTTTCAGCAGCTGGTGCTGCTTCGGCGACAACTTCTGGAGTTGCATCTTGTGCAACTGGTGCTTCAACAACAGCTTCAGCAACTGGTGCTTCAACTTTTGCTTCAGCTACAACTTCGGCGGCAACTGGTGCGGGTGCACCGGCCTCCATCTTGATACGAAGTGCGTCAAATGTTCTAGCTGCCTTAGACATTGATGCCTTCATAGCACCAGCAATCTTGGCAAGAAGTACTTCGCGAGATTCAAGATTTGCTAGTTGCATAATCTCAGCAGTTGTTACTGCCTTGCCGTCAAAGATTCCACCCTTAATAATTAGAAGTGGATTCTCTTTAGCAAAATCACGTAATGCTTTAGCAGCATCAATTGGATCACCCTTAATAAATGCAACAGCCGATGGGCCAGCAAGTAATGCTGGATCTAAATCAACGCCTGCTTCTTTTGCAGCAATTTTTGTCAGGGTGTTCTTTACTACTGAATACTTGTTTTTTACGCCAAGTGATCTACGTAGTTGCTTCATTAAACCAACGGAAAGACCGCGGTACTCAGTCAGCACAGTTGCATTTGCGGTGCGGAAATCTTCAACGATCTCTGCCACAGCAGCTGTCTTATCTGGGGTTGCCATTTGGCATCCTTTCTAAATAAGAAAAACCCCGGCGCATAAATGCACACGAGGTAATCGTTGGCACCTATGCTGGTTGTTTTTCAACAATTACCTTTTAAAGATTTACTTTAAAAGACCTGCAGTCTTTGGTTTCTAGCCTTACTAATTTCTTAGTCCGACTTGAATAAGCCAAGGGTAGGCGGTTAGGCCTACCCAAGTCAAAATTACTTCTTTTATTGGATCTGGGCTCCACCATCACGAGCAACTGAGGTATCTAATTTGATACCTGGGCTCATTGTGGAAGAGATAGTGGCCGATTTAATAAATCGTCCCTTTGATGAAGATGGCTTTGCTCGCATTACCTCTTCAATTGCTGCTGCGTAGTTCTCAGCTAATTGTTCGGCAGTAAATGATGTCTTGCCAATTACAAAGTGAAGGTTTGAATTCTTATCAACACGGAACTCAATCTTTCCACCCTTAATATCAGTAACAGCTTTGGCAACATTTGTAGTTACCGTTCCAGTCTTTGGGTTTGGCATTAAACCGCGAGGTCCAAGAACCTTTCCAAGTCGGCCAACCTTTCCCATTAACTCAGGAGTTGAAACTACTGCGTCGTAATCAAGACGACCCTTAGCAACCTCATCAATTAATTCATCCGCACCAACAATGTCAGCACCAGCAGCACGTGCTTCTTCAGCGCGCTCACCACCTGCGAAAACTAAAACTCTGGCGGTCTTACCAGTTCCATGTGGCAGGTTTACAGTGGAGCGAATCGCTTGATCAGCTTTCTTTGGATCCACACCTAGAAATAGAGCAACATCAACAGTTGCATCGTATTTAACAGTTGAAGTCTCTTTAACCAACTGCATGGCCTCACCTGGCATATAAAGATAATCTGATTTAATCTTTTCTGCAGCGGCCTTATATTTCTTACTTCGCTTCATTTCTTCTCCTCATTCATAAATCTTGAAAGGGTTTTCAAGATTGGGGTTGTGGTTTTTGCGAACCAGCGAGGTTCTCCCACATTTTTTTCTTTTAGTTAGAGACAGTAATACCCATCGAACGAGCAGTACCGGCAATAATTCTAGATGCCATCTCTAAGTCATTAGCATTTAGATCCACCATCTTTTGCTTGGCGATATCTTCAACTTGAGCCTTAGTTAGATTAGCAACCTTATCTTTGTGAGGGATTGCAGATCCCTTTTCAATTCCAGCAGCCTTTAAAATCAAACGTGATGCTGGTGGAGTTTTTGTAATAAATGTAAATGAACGATCTTCGAAAACTGTGATTTCAACTGGGATGATGTTTCCCTTTTGGCTCTCAGTTGCTGCGTTATACGCTTTAACGAAGTCCATGATGTTCACACCATGCTGACCCAAAGCAGGACCAACCGGTGGTGCTGGTGTTGCAGCTCCAGCCTGAATCTGCAACTTAATAAGTGCGGTTACCTTCTTCTTCGGTGCCATGTTTTTTCCTTTTCTCTTCTAGTTAAATCTTCTGAACTTGGTGGAATGAAAGCTCTACTGGAGTCTCGCGGCCGAAAATAGAAACCAATACCTTTAACTTCGCCTGCTCTGGCATGATTTCAGAGATTGTGGCTGGCAGAGTTGCAAATGGACCATCCATAACAGTGATTGATTCACCGATTGAATAATCAATATCCTTCATTGCAATCTTGCCATCCTTCTTCAATGGACGTGGTGCAAGAATATTCTCAACCTCAGCCAAGGTAAGTGGTGATGGATGATGAGCGTTACCAACAAAGCCAGTAACTCCTGGTGTGTTTCTAACACATGACCAAGATTCATCAGTTAACTCCATACGAACTAATACATAACCAGGGAAAACATTGCGCTTTACAACCTTGATTGCGCCATTCTTAAGTTCACGAACCTCTTCCTCTGGAACCTCAATCTGGAATATGAAATCCTCCATATTTAGAGATTGGATTCGGTTTACTAAATTTCCTTTTACTTTCTTTTCATACCCAGCGTATGAGTGAACAACAAACCACTCACCTGGGGCGTTGCGAAGGGCGGCTCTAAATTCAGCATTCTCATCATTTTCTTCAACTGCGCTCTCTTCAACAACATCTTCAATTACAGGTGCGATGACCTCTTCAATTACTGGAGCTACCTCGGTAACTGCCAAGGCTGCTTCAAATGCATCCACTGGTGGATTAGCTGGCGTATCAATTGACATCATTTTTCCTATTCGCCTTAGCCAAAAATCCAGAAAGTTATTTTGGTCAAAATTAGATCAAAGATTGAAACTACCAAAATGATAAATCCAACGAAAACTAAAACTACAGCTGTATACGTTGTAAGTTGATTACGAGTTGGCCAAACAACTTTGCTTAACTCTGAGATTACTTGGCGATAGAACAGGCCAATGCGACCGAAGACGCCCTTGGCTTCTTCAGTTGAGATGATTTCTTCGCTCATCTACCTTTTCCTTTACTCGTTATCTTTCCTTCTTACATCTTCTTACCTATTACTTGCAGGGCAGGAGGGACTCGAACCCCCAACCGGCCGCTTTGGAGACGGCAACTCTAGCCAATTGAGCTACTGCCCTTCGTCCCGAATTAAGGCATGAAAAATCATGACCTAATACAAGCGCCGGGGGAGAAAGTGTAGATGAGGTGAAGGGGAAAGGTAAAACTGAGATAAATATGAAGCCACTTCTAGGCGTAGATGGCAGACT
>Ga0209401_1002097_pt1 | contig 13022 bp, 3 predicted proteins | sample M_140807_MF_Meta_FD_187318 | JGI IMG/M metagenome (GOLD analysis project Ga0209401, IMG submission 187318) | Freshwater microbial communities from Lake Montjoie, Canada to study carbon cycling - M_140807_MF_MetaG (SPAdes) (version 2) | ecosystem: Environmental > Aquatic > Freshwater > Lake...
TGGGTGGTGCTAAAGGCGGACAGGTTACGCATAAGCCTTCTGGACTTTCGGCGTTGGCAATTTCAAAAATCGGGTAAGGTATCGGTATGTTGCCTAACATTGCAAAACTTCAGCCAATGCTTGAGCGGATGACGGGTCCGCAGTTGCAGCAGTTTGCTGCTATGCACCATGACGATGCTGTCGCGGTTGGCCTTGCTATGCAGATTGATAAGTCTCGCAAAAAAGAAGTAGCGCGGCTTCAGGGTTTGATGACCGGACAGAAGCAGCCTACCGTTGTAGACCAAGCTATTCAAGCGCTTAGCAATCAACAACCGCCAACGCAAGCGAGTCCGCAAGGCGGAGCGCCAATGCCCCCACCCGGAGGGCCACAAGGCCAGATGCCACCGCAAAGTATGCCCCCACAAGGTCCACCGGGAATGCAGATGCCACCGCAGGCTCCGCCTGCCCCACAAGGCGTGGCCGCTTTGCCTGCACCTAACATGGAGGGTATGGCTGATGGCGGGATCGCTGGGTATGCTGACGAGGACGAGGCTGTTGGCTATGCCGATGGTGGTGTTGTGCATATGCAGGTAGGTGGCACTCCTGAAGACGCCGCGATCCGTGCGCAGGGTAAGTCGCTTGGCTTATCTGACGAAATGATTGATCAGTTCATTGAAAGAAGAAAAGCACAGGCGCCGCAAAGAAACTTGCCATCCACTCCTGCAACAACTAGTGCAGTGTCGATGTTCCGCGACCCCGGTTATGACGTATTCAAAAACCCCCCGACCATCCGGCAACTGTATGGCGACCCTGTAAACCCAGAAGCAACATCGCCTTTTGGTGACATGCTTAAAAGCACGGGGCAGAGCATTGGACAAGGACTGACTGGCATCGGGCGGGGGATACAGAGCGCTGTGCAGTCTCTTCGGGACGTTGGTGATCCGCTTAAAAACCCACGTGAGCTTGAAGCACGCCGACTAGAACAAGCGGCAAAAGCTGATCCCGGATTTTTTGAGGCACTTACGCCCACGCAACGCGCGCAAAGAGAAGCGGAAGCCGCAAATATTCGTAGCTCGTTTCCAATGGCCGACTACAGCAACGAGGGGCGTGGGAAGGTCCCGATGATGCCCAATCAAGGCATGCCTCAAGCACAAGAAGATAAAGCCGGACTAGCTGCGCTAGCTGCACGGAAGTCCGCGCCTCCTCAACCCCCCGCTACGCCAAGAACTGGGGCATCAACAGGACCAACAGCACCGCAGCCTCCTGCCGCACCTGCGTATACAGACAAACCAGTTAGTAGCTACATCCCGATGGGTAGAGATGTCGGAATGACACCAGAAGCGGCGCAAGAAGCTGCGTCGCCATTTTCTTTGAGCGGAATGTTTGCTGAAGGCTCGCGGGCGTTACTTCAAAGTGGCAAAGCCAGAGACGAAAGGTTAAGGGAGCTACAAAAAACTGCGCCAAATACAGAGATTGGTACGAAGGCAGAAGAATATATCAAGAGCCAACGCGAAGAACTAGCCGCCGAGAAAAAAGATCGCAGCGCAAACTTTCTAATCTCCGCCGGTCTAGCAATTGCTTCGGGCACTTCGCGCAACGCCATGCAGAACATTGCACAGGGGCTGCAAGTTGGCGTTAAAGACGCCAAAGACGCAATGAAAGACTTTAAGGCCGCGCAGAAAGAGTTGGCCCGTATGGATGCAGACCTTGAGAATCTGCGTGCTGCACAAAAAGAACGCGACTTTGATCGAGTGTTCTCCCTTGAACAACGTATTGCTGACAGGGACGAAAGCCGCAAACAAAAAATGTTTGATGGTGCAATGACGCTTGCTGGACAAGACCGCGCGTTGGCAGGGAATATCTACAGCCTTGCGGAACAAAACGCTGAGCAATGGAAACGCACGAAGGCAGAGTTTGGATTTAGGCAAGGTGAACGCCGAGAGAGCCAAGAGTTTACCAAAGGGGAAAACGTCGCGCAAAGAGAGTTTCAAGCAAGAGAAAACGCTGCAAATCGCGCAAATCAAAAAGCTATTGCTGCTATGCCTTCAGGGCAGTTACAACTTCTTGGCGTTCTTGGCGGTGCAAAGTTTGGCGAAGCCCCCACACAAGCCCAGCTTAGCGCTGGCTTCGAGGCATATAACAGCGTTAACGATCCTGAAACGGCCATACTCGCATACAACAAATTGATAAATGAGCGCTATAAAACAATGGCAACCACTCCCGGCATAGAGTTACCGCCGTTGGCTGACCAGAACACGTGGTTGAGAGAGTTTATGCAACAAAAACGCGCGCTTAGTTTACTTAATAAAGGACTAACTGGCGGACAAATTCCGACTACAACAACCCCCGGTAGTTCGCTGCTTTACGGTCGTTAAGCATGCCACAATATATTCAGCTTCCTGATGGTGGGTACTTTCCTTTAAAGGCAGGAGAGAAACCAGAAGACGCTTGGCTGGCGGCGTTTGCAAAGCACCCCAGAGCGTTTGGGCTTAGCCCGGTAGAATCATTAGCACCAAAGCTCCCCGAAGTTGCACCAAAGACCGGCCTTGGTTCTGCACTTATTGGTGGGGCGCAGAGATACGGCTCGCAATTTCGTACGGGTCTAGGCGGCGGTAGCGCAGCAGCCGAGGCGGGCGTTGCCCGCATGGAAGAGATTGAGAAAGCTCGACCCAGCCAAGTGTCGCTAGAAAAAGTAAAGCAGGCATACGAAAAAGACGGTGTGTTATCTGCTGCTGGGGAAGCGCTAGGTCAGATCCCATATGCGATTGCTGAGCAGGTTCCACAACTAGCCTCGATGGGGGCAGGCGCTCGCGCAGGTGCTATGGCTGGTAGGTTCCTTGGGCCTGTTGGTGCAGGGGTTGGCGCTGGGATTGGCGCTGGAGTCGGGCAGTTCTTATCTTCGTATGTCCCAACAGCCGGGGCAAACTTGGAAGCGCAAGCTCGCGCTCAGATAGCCGAAGGCAAGCCCGTTGATGTAAACCCGCTAGCCGCATATGGCACGGCTGTTCCGATTGCCGCGCTCGATGTTTTTACTGATCGTTTGTTGCTCGGCAAGGGTCTTGTTGGGCGCTTGATGGGCTTCACCGACGAGCAGGTTGCTAAGAAGTCTGCGCAAGAACTTGAAAAGCTAGCAGCAGAAAAACTGTTGCCAAGACTAAGCAGAGGCGAAGTAAGCGCTGGCACGTTGCTCAAAGGCACGGCCAAGGGTACGGTTGAGATACCGACCGAGATCACACAGCAGATACTTGAGCGCGCGCAGGCTGGCCTGCCGCTAATGAACGACGAAGCGTTGGCTGATTATGGGAACGCTGCGTATCAGGCCGGGTTATTGTCCCCGTTGGGTGGCGTGGGTCGGATTAGTGAGCGCAGCGGCGCACGCGCTGAGATTGCACAGCGTAAGAAACAGGCAGCAGACGCCGCGTTTGCTGCGGAAGAAGCAGAAAAGAATAGGCCAGAAAACCTACTCAAACTGCACGACGAATACATCGCAGCTAAAGAAGAAGGCGCTAAGTTAACGCAGGCCATAAAGCAAAGCGAACCAAATAAAAAGAAAAACCCACAAGCGTACGCTGAATGGGAAGAAACTTCGGCAGGTTTGCGTGAGCAATCAGCGGACCTAACAGCCAGAATTAAAGAGCTACATGATGCGTACAAGCCCCGCGAAGACCTAATTAAACCGCTGGTTGCCCAGCGCCAAGCAGCGCAGCCTCCGGCTGCACCTGCCGCACCCCCTGCGGCACCGCCCGCACCTCCGACAGTTACGGACTTGATGGATCAGTATGACGCGCTGTATCAGCAGCGTGATCAGCTAGATGCGGCAGCAAAAACGGCAACGCCTGAAGAAGCTACTGCCCTACATGATCAGTGGGAAGCGCTATCTAAAAATCTGAACGAACTTGGCAAGACTGTCGAGGCTGCTGGCGGCACAACAGAAACCGCTGCTACCCTAGATAAAAAAATTGCCGCTGCACAAGCGGAATACGATAAAGCTAAGGGCGATTTGCCCGCTATGCGTAAGCCGGCAGAAAAACTGCTCAAGCTTCAACAGTTGCGTGCACTTGTCGAGGGCCGGCCTTCCCGCACTCCGGTTGCTGAACAGCCTGAAGTAGCTCCGTTCACAATGCCGCCCGTAACAGAAATGCCTGCGGCTGAAGAGCTTGCGCCTAAAGAAGAGGCACCGCCCCCATCGATCACGCCGTACGATTTCCCTACGCCCTACGAGATGTTTGGGGCTAGGTCTGTTGCTGATCTGAATGCTCCGTTTGATCTCCCCACACCGATGGAGATGTTTGGGGATGTGGATCTGGACCGCGCCACGAAGTTTGTGCGCGACACCGGCAAAGCCAACATCACGCATCTTGAACAGGGACTTAACGTCAAACGCCAAGTCGCAGCACAACTACTGATGGACTTGGAAAAAGCCGGCGTAGTCACGCCACTAAAAGGCAACAAGCGCGAAGTCGTTAAAGAAACGCCCACTGCGCCTGCTGCTGAAGTGCCTGCTGCTGAAGCACCCAAGGTGGAAACCAAGCCTACTGAAACCCCGCCTGCCGGCCCAGTCCAACACGCGATTGAAGACGTACCTCCGGTTTGGTTGCCGGTCAATGAACTCAAGTTGTCCAAGGATGTGCCGCAGTTCAAAGAGGGTGCGGACCAAGAAGGGGTTGTCAAGCCGCTCAAAGGCGAGTTTGCAAAATATGCGGTTGCACCGATCCAAGTGTGGCGTCGCCTCGATGGCAGCTTAGAGATTATCTCTGGGCGGCACCGTTGGGATCTGGCTAAGCGCTCGGGCAGGCAGACAATTGCTGCACAGATTTTTGATGAATCTGCCGGGTTCGATAAAAAGCAAGCAGCAACGATGGATGCGGAGATCAATATCCGCGACGATCAGGGGACCGTGTCTGACTACGTCAACTACTTTCAAGGCGCGCAGCTTTCAAAAGAAGAGGCCAATGCTCGGGGGTTGACGCGCGGCAAAGGTGAAGAAGCTATCGAGATCGCCACGAACGGTAGCCCAGAACTGATCGCTGCCCACCGCGCTAAGCAAGTCAGTGACAGTCTTGCGGCGTCCATAGCAACCGAAGCGCCAAAAGATTCAAGAATCCAAGCGGTCGCAATCAAAGCCGCCCAGAATAAATCTGCTGCCGAAGCGCTCAACCTGATGCGCGCAGTCCAAGTAATAGCGCCCAAACCCGCTGAAGGCGGCATGGCTGACATGTTTGGGTTTGATGAGAGCGCCATGCTCGAAGCCCAAGAGATGGCCAAGATCGCCACGCAAAAGCAGCGTGAGGTTGGTCAACGGCTAAGTGCTATCACGGGTGCTAGCAAAAACCCCAAGCTTGCCGCCGCGGAAGGGATCGATATTAAAGATCCAACAGCAGTTAAGCGCCGTATTGCGGAACTGCAACAGCTTAAGGCATCGTGGAATAACTGGACAACCAGCCCGACACTGGTTGGCGAGATCCGCGAAGCAATGAAGCCTGCCGAGGCTGCTGAACAACCGCAGGGTAGAACGGAAGCCGCTGCGACGCCTGCCGAAGGCAGCTTGGCGCAGGATGCGCAAGACGAGTCAGACGATCAAGGCGCGATGTTCTCGCTTGGGACCACCGACAAACAAAAGAACGACGCTAAACTAGTTGCCGATACTTTTACTGGCGCAGTTGTTTGGCAAGAAGGAGATCTTTCGCTTGTCCGTGCATACCATAAATCTACGGGACAGCCTGTTTACATTCCGGCAAAAAAGAACAGGTACGTAAATAGAGACGTAAACAATGACTACGTTCAGTTTCGTAGCACTTTTACTACGCAGGAAATAGATAGACTGCGCCAGATCAAAAACGATCTGGAAACTGCGGATGCAAAGAAACATGCAAAAAACCCATTCATAAAACATAACGCAAACGGGCTGGCATTTTCTAAAAACGTGCCGGCAGAAATCCGCAGTGTTGTTGAAGGATGGAAAAAAATACTTGGCCTTGATACTCGTATATACGTAACCACTGTTGCGGAGGCTCGGGCTAACAGCGACAAGTTTACGGGTCCGCATCGCGCTGTTGGCTCCGCAGGACTTAGGCAAGGGGAACGCGGATCAGCGCGGTACATGACTGATGACGACAGCTACTACATTACGTATACGCCATCTACCAGCAAAACTGCTGAGTTGGAGCTTATTGCCCACGAGCTTGGGCACGTACAAGAAAAGCATGTTTTCAAAAAAGCACCAGCAGAAACGCAAGCTGCGATCAAGGCCGACTTTGATAAGTGGTTGGCATCAACTAAAGGTAAGACTGCGCGCGAACACATAAACAGCATGCGCGCCAAGACTTTGGCCAAGGGTACAAAAGTTCCACAGGGGTTGATGTCCGAACAAATCGCGGATAGTTATTGGCGTTCATTTGGTGAATGGTACGCAGATCAAGTTTCGCGCTGGTCTACCACCACGGATAAGCCGCTGACGGTTGTCGAGAAGTTCTTTGCCAAGCTGGGCGCGGCGATGCGCCGGTTCTATACGAACGCGATGCAGCAGAAGTATCTGCCTGCACAGTCCATGCAGAAGTTCCTCGACGGCATCGCTAAAACTGCAAAAAATAATGGCAGCATAGCGCCAGATTCTGTGGATGCGGCAATAAGTATTAAGGAGCAAAAACCAAGTCCAGAAAAAACATTCACTGGTCAGGGTTCTTTGTTCCGCTCCCAAGGTGAGCAAGCCGCTGGAATGCCAACCGCAGAAATTGAAGATCTGATCAAGCCGTTCCGGCAACTGCCGGTGGCGCCCAAGATCACGGTGGTGCAGTCCATCTCTGAGTTGCCCGAGAAGATCCAAGCGCAGATGGAGCGCGACGGTACACAGAGCGCGCCGGGTATGTACCACCCGCCAACCGAGACGATCTACTTGGTGGGCGACAACCTGATTGATGGCGCGGACGTAGGCAAGACGATCTCCCACGAAATGGTTGGTCACTTTGGACTGCGTGGGGTGCTTGGCAATTCGTACCCGGCAGTGATGCGCGCGATCTACCAGAACAGCAAACAGATCCGTGCCGAGGCTGACGCTAGGATTCAGCGTAACCCGAACTTGTCGCAGGACGTAGCGACCGAGGAGAGCATTGCCGAACGCGCCGAGAAGGATGTGTCGCTGAACTGGATGAACCGCTTGGTAAACCTAATCCGCACCAAGCTGCGGCAGTGGGGCATCTGGAAGAACGCACCAATCGGTGACTCCGAGATCATCCGTCTGATCCGCGACTCGCACAAGTACGTACACGGCGTGGCCACCAAGCCAAGCGAGACTGTGAAAGCGCTGGCAAAGATTGCACCTTCGGGTAAGCCAGCAGCCAAGGAAGGCGATGTCCTCTACCGCTCACGCAAACCCACTAAGTCTGTCGTTGCCCAGCGCACCAGCACTGCCGATGATTTGATGGCGCTCTACACGGGGCTGACCGGCGCGAGTAGCCGGGACGCTACGATGGCGGGGTTGAAAGACAAGACCGATACGAAGGCGCTGAAGCTGCGTCAGCGTGTGTTTGATCAATACGCTTCATTGGTTGCGGCGGTTACTAAGGGTGTGGATGCTGGGAAGCTTGATGCGTTCCGCGCTCAGAATCTGATGTACTTCCTACGCTTTGGTCAGCAGCGCAGCGATATTGTTGGGCAGACAGTTACCAGCGGACCTCCGCGTGTCCGAAGCGAAAAGACCAGCGCCGGCACGGAATACTTCTACGAGAATGATGCGGGCGGACCAACGCTAGTTGGCATGGCGCAGGCGCTAGAAAAAGCCAAGGGCTACAAAGAAGAAGACCGCGAGAACGCATTTACTGTTTACCTAGCCGGCAAGCGTGCTGAACAAGTTGGTTGGAACAAACTACGCTTCGATAATCCAGTCGAAGCCGAGAACGAATACAAGGCGGTGCTTGCGCACCTGAAGCAGAATCCTGCTGACAAGGCTGCATTTGAAGCAGCCGAAAAGATTTACCAAAACTACAACGCTGGGCTGCTGGACTTCTTGGTTCAGACAGGCGCTATGTCCAAACAAAAGGCTGCGGAACTCAAGAGCATCACCTACGTGCCGTTCTATCGCGTAGACAAGGACGGCAATATCCGCATGGAAACAGGTGACGAGCGCCGATCAATCCGTATCGGCAACATCAAGAGCGAACCCCGCCTAAAAGAACTGCTTGGCGATAGCGAACAAATCCTGCCGGTGTTTACGAGTGCTGTACAAAACACCAGTATGCTGATCAACATGGCGATGCGCAATCAGACCGTTAAAGACACGGCGTTTGTGCTCAAGGATCTAGGGATTGCCAGTCGGATCGTAGCGTCCAAGGGTCCGTATACGGACAATGTGGTTCACTTCCGGGTGAATGGTGTGGAGCATCACGCCATAATTGATACAGACATGTACGGTATCCCGGCGCAGATGATTGTCGAAGGGCTTGAAGGTATTAAGCTTGCGATGCCCACGATTGTGCGCATGCTGGGTGTGCCGGGAGATATCTTCCGCAAGTTTACGGTTCGCAATCCGCTCTACATGTTCCGCCAGCTTGTGCGCGATCCTATCGCGGCGTGGGTGCAAACCGGCACTAGCACGGTCCCGATCCTCGATTCGTTCTCTACGCTGGCTAAGATGGCCACCGGCAAAGACACCACAGCGCAGCGGCTTCAACGTGCAGGTGCAACCAGCAGCAACGTCTTAGTGGGCGACGCCCGCGACATGACCAAGTTCTTAGAAGACTTAACCGCAGGCAAGTGGAGTCTGCAACGGGCGTTCTCTAAGCTTGATACGGTCGCTCAGCAATCCGACGCTGCTACCCGGCAGGTGATCTACGAAGACTCAATCAAAAAGGGGATGTCCCACCAGCAGGCGTTGATGCGCACGCTTGAGTCGATGAACTTTAGCCGCCGGGGTACGTCGCCTAGTATGTATTTGCTGGCAAGTCTGACACCGTTTATGCACTCGCAGGTTCAAGGTCTGGACGTTCTGTATCGCTCGATGCGCGGGCAGTTGCCGGGTGCCGACAAACTTGAGGTTGCTCAACGGTTCGCAGCGCGGGCTACGATGTTGGCTGTGTCGTCCCTTGCGTATGCAGCAGTCATGCAGGACGATGAGGATTATAAGCGCGCTAAGCCAGAGGAGCGCTACGGTTACTGGTGGGTGCCAACGCTGGGCCTGACCAAAGAGAACTGGCTAAAGATCCCGATCCCTTATGAGATTGGGTTCCTGTTCAAAGCGTTGCCGGAAGCTATGGTCAACACGGCGTTTGGCGATGAGAAAGCCAAGCCCGCACTAAGCGCTCTCTGGAAAGCTTTGGGGCAGTCGGTGCCGCTTGATATCCCTCAAGCTCTCAAACCCGCGCTTGAAGTGCGCCTCGGTTCTTCGCTTTTTTCTGGGGACATCGAGTCGTCACGCGAAAAAGAAATCCTGCCGCAGTATCGCTACCGCACCAACAGTACAGAAATTGCCAAAATGCTTGGTGGTGCAGGCGGACTATCGCCAATCCAGATCGATTACTTGATCCGGGGATACACTGGTGGTGTGGGTATGGCCATCGCTCAGATGGCTAACGTGTTCTTGCGTGCGCCCGAAGCTGAGAATGTAGCGAAGCCCACTACTAAGCTCTCAGAAGTCCCGCTTATTGGGTCGCTTTTCCAAACGACTGAGGGACGCGGCGCGCTTGATGCTACGTACAAACTCATTGAAGAGATCCAGCAGTACAAGGGCGCATACAACAAACTCATTCAGGACGGCAAACCCGAGGAAGCCATGCAGTTCGCCAACGAAAACGCCTCGATCTTGGCCGCATCGAGCATGGCCGGCTACATGAAGAAGACTCTTGGCGAGATGTCCAAGGATGCGCGCATGATTAGGTCTGATACAAAGATGACCACGGAACAAAAGGATGCGGCGCTAGAGAACCTGTACATCTCTCAGCTTGCGCTGTCGCGTAACTTCCTTAAAAACGCCGAAAGAACCACACTCCGATAAGGCCGTCCTTGATCCCGAAGGTAGCTATGGGTCGGATGCGGTAGCGCACCGCAGCCTTTAACCCGTCTTCCCTTATCTTGTCGGGGCTGAGCGTGGGCACGAAGAACCCACGCCCGACGCTAGTCTTTTTCCACGGATACTGAATCTTCGTCGGCATCTGTTTTCTTACGACTTATGTGTAGCGCGTTCACCCGCATGGTTGGCCCTCCGGTCTTGGCCAGCATGTCCTTCTTGATGTAGGTGATGGCGTGTGTCTGGGCTAGCTCGGTCTTGAAGTCGCTGTACGCGAAGCTCATGCTCACGCAGTGCTGCCTGAGTAGATTCTCCTCGATGAAATAGTCTATGTATCCGGGTTTAATTAGCCCGTGCTCTACTCGACCCATAACCTTTGAGCGCGTGATGGATTTCTCCACCGTATCGCCATCACCCCAAGCAGCCAGCAACCGACCCTCGGCTTTTTTGAGCACGATGAACCCGCCATAGTTCTCCCGAGTAAACGAGTTCAGTACATCGTCGGCGCTGCGCACATTGCTTGAGATACTCCCCCGCGCTTTGAACACCAACTCTTTAAGCGCATCAATTACGTGCTGGACGGGCACATCTATTATGTTGGCATACTTCTTGCTTAACAGAATAGCTGCTGAAACTACCTCTGTACATGCAACGTGCCAGTACCGTTCGTCATCCGTAAACTTGAATTCCTTCTCTAGTTGCAAGTGAACTTGGGGCATGATGTCTTTGATGACTTTGCGGTTCTGCACCATCCAGCGCACCCATGCTTCTCCGGCAACACCATAGTTGCGTTTAAGCAACTTCAGGATCTCGCGCTCTTCTGCGTTCCAGTGCAGCTTTACGTTGGGCGTCCACTCCAGCATGCGCAGTAGCTCACCATTCGAGCTAAACTTGCGGGCACCCGCCATGTAGTCGGTCAAGTTTTCATTCGAAGTCAGCGTACAGGTCAGCCCCCACGTGGTGTCATTAACACGTTCCTTGTTAGCGCCGGCCTCCATGCGCTCCTTGCCTTTGCCCTCGGACATGTCGAAGATGAACCCCGGTGCCCACTCCATATCTTTGCGGTGCTGGCCGGTGATCTCGTCCACTAGCAGAGGCATGCTGTTTAGGTTGCCTGCGCGGTTCTGCATCGCCACAGGCGATGTACCTTTCCCTGTGCGGTAGTGCACTGGGTGACCCCAGACTCCAGCCTTGGCGCTTAGCGTTAGTGACTTACCTGTACCAGACTTGTTGGCCCCGATGTGCCACACGAACCCTTCGTACTCGGTGAAGTGCATCAGCGGGCATCCAAACGAATCAAGCGCAACAGCCAAGAGCGTGTACATCTTGCGCTCAATAAACAGGTTCCAGACCTTGCGCCAGTCCTCCAGCGTACCCTTAGCCTGCGTGATCCGAGTGATGTTCTCCAGCCCCGGCATGGGCACCGTAGTGACCGAGCCGTCTTTATTAAATATCCTGCCGTTATAAACAAACGACCCGTTGTCCTGCCAGCCTGCCTGTAGCGGTACAGTAACTACCTTCTTGTTGAGTGACGCCTGCTCGACGCACGCCCGCACATAGTTGAACAAGTTGATGTCACTGCCCTGTCCGTACGAAGAAATAATGTTCTGGTTCGCCAGCCATTTAACAGTCTCATCTTTACTTACTGCCGCTTTCTGCGGCATGTTGATCAGCACCGGGCCGTCTGGGCGGACAGCTACCATGTGAACTAAGTGGTCGTGCTGGTACTTCAGGATGTCGATCACAAACAAGTCGTAGGGCAGAATCTGTTTCTGCACCGTTATCTTCTTGCCCTCTTCGTCCTTCTCTTCCTTCTGGCAGTACACCCCGCCATTGATCCCGTAGCTAAAATTGTGCGGTGGTTCTGGGCGTGTGACTGTGATCGGCGCTGGCTTGACCATATCGTCGTCATCATCTTCGGCGTCTATCCCAAAGAGCGCCTCTTCCGCATCTTCGTCCGTTGCGTTGATCGTGATTTCTTTCGTAGTGTTATCCGTCTGAATCTCGCGGCCAAACTTGAGCGGGTTGGTTATCTGCCCCCAGTGTACACACGATGTACACACACCGGGGTTCTCGCTGTCCATCTTGATGCAGGGATAAGGCCCCTTAATCTCCGCAAGCTTTGCATTCATTCGCTCGCTAGTGTACGGATGCAGCGCAGCCAAGTCAGTCGCAGCCTCTTCAGCATCCGTGCAGACCTTGGCCCATGACAACAGCCCACGCCATATAGGCTCCATCCCATCTTGGGAGGCGTGCTCACGGTAGTACTTGATCTGCCCGCAGCCCGACTTTTCTTCGACTAGCCTGAACACGGTCGCTGTGTTGGCCACAAGCTTTAATTGCGCGGCAGACTTGGTTGGGCGTGTCCCCGGTAGCTTAAGTGGTGCCGCCGGCTCAAACATAGGGGCGACAAGCTTTGAGAGAATCTGACCTAAGAATTCCTCAAAGACAAACGTATCCCCTTCGGCCAGTATCTTGACCTCGCGGGGTTCTGGGTATTTTTTCTTGTGGTTCCATGTCCCCGGAACACGGAGTACCCGCGCGGCATCAGCAGGCACCGTCCAGTCTATGTGCAGCCCCTCTTGTTTACAGAGGCGCTTGAAGTTCTCAGCAGCCGGCTTCCAAATACTTACGTTGACGGTCTCGGTGAACGGCCAATAGGCGTGGATGCCCCCGCCCGAACTGACAATCCACGGTATCCCAAATTGGGAGAGACCTGTTTTCTCAAGAAACTCGTTAAGCGCTAGTGCTGCGGCCTTCTTGGTTTCGTACCCATCCATGTCGATGAAGAAAGACTTGATAGTCTGGGCATTGACTGCTTCCCGGCTACGGCTTTCCTTGAATGTGGCTAGCGCAAAATAAACGTCATATTTCCTTTCGTTCCATTCATCAATCTTGGCTTGCAGGTCCTCGATGTTCTCACCAAAGACATGCTCTTTCTTACGCGATAGTTCTGCGGCACAGTAATACCCGTTGCCCGGAGGCGGCAGAACCTGCGTCAAAAAACGCAACGGCACCATAAACGCCCCAAGTTACGGGTTGATAT
>Ga0209401_1002098_pt1 | contig 13021 bp, 13 predicted proteins | sample M_140807_MF_Meta_FD_187318 | JGI IMG/M metagenome (GOLD analysis project Ga0209401, IMG submission 187318) | Freshwater microbial communities from Lake Montjoie, Canada to study carbon cycling - M_140807_MF_MetaG (SPAdes) (version 2) | ecosystem: Environmental > Aquatic > Freshwater > Lake...
GGCCCCTTTCGGCTCCAGCACGCCGATCACCTCAAAGGACTGGTCGCGAATTCGTAGCTGACGCCCCACAGCCGAGCCCGTCGGCAGGAGCTTCTCCTTCAGGTCAGGTCCGATCACGGCCACGTTGCGGACGCCCTCAAGATCGCTGTCGCTGAAGAAGCGTCCCTGGGCGATCTCAAAGCTGCGCACCGGCAGAAAGGCGGGCGTCACCCCGGTCACGGTGACGCTGGCGGTGAGGGATCCGGACTGCACCACCTCCGCGAGCGTGATCTGGGGCGCCACGCGCCGCACCGAGGGCACCTGCTCTTCGATCGCCTTGGCATCCTCCAGCACCAGGGTCTTGGGGCTATCGATCCCCTGGCGCCGGGTGTCGTTGCGGCCGGGAACAACGAACAGCACGTTGGCTCCGAGGCTGCTCAGCTGGCCCTCCGCCAGGTTCTGGGCCCCTTTGCCCACTCCCACCAGGGTGATCACCGAGGCATTGCCGATCACGATGCCGAGCATCGTGAGCAGGCTTCGCAGCCGGTTGGAGGTCAGGGTGGTGAGGGCCATCCCGACGGTCTCGCGGAGCGGTAGACGGGAAGCCATGGCCAAGAGCAGGGGCTACAAGATTGTCCTGGCGCTGACCTCAATGGGGTTGAGGGCACCGCGATGCACCACGCCTTCGTGGACCATGAGCGTGATGATCTCCCCCATGAGCAGATCCACCGTGGCATTGGCCACCCCCACGATCACGGGGATGCCGAGACCTTCGGCGGTAACGGCTGCATGGCTCTGGCTTCCCTCCTGTTCGGTGATGACCCCCTTGGCCCGGCGGATCGCATCCAGGTAGTCGGCATTGGTTTCGCGCACCACGAGGATTTCGCCGCTTTCCATCCGGGCTGCTTCCTCGGCTGAGTGCGCCAGGAACACCTTGCCGCTCACCGAACCGCTGCCGATGCCCGTTCCCCGCCCCAGGATGGCCGACACCAGACCCACCCGCACCAGATCGGTGGACCCGCTCACTCCTTCGAGGGTTCCCTGGGTTTGGACCACCAGCTCGCCCGCGTGGAGGAGGCCCATTTCCTGGGCCACGCCCATCGCCACATTGAAGGTGCTGCCGGTGTTCACCTGTTGGGCGATCAGCAGGGGTGTGACCCCCCATACCAGCTGCAGTTGCCTGGCCACGCTCACCTCGCTGGTGATCGCCAGGATTGGGGTACTCGGCCGAAACTTGCTGACGTTGCGGGCCGTGGAGCCGCTCTTGGTGAGGGGGAGGATCGCGGCGGCATCAAGCTGACGGGCAATGCTGCTCACCGCCTGGCAGATCGCATTGGGGATCGTGGTGGCCATGTGGCTGTCGAGCTCCCGGCGGGGGTAATCGCGCTCGATGCGCCGGGCGATCTGGGCCATGGTGGCCACCGCCTCCACGGGGAAGTCGCCCACAGCGCTCTCATTGGAGAGCATCACGGCGTCGGTGCCATCGAGGATGGCGTTGGCCACATCGCTCACCTCGGCGCGGGTGGGCCTGGGGCTCGACACCATCGAATCGAGCATCTGGGTGGCGGTGATCACCGGGATGCCCAGGCTGTTGGCCTTGCGGATCAGTTCCTTCTGAAGCAGCGGCACCTCTTCGGCGGGCATCTCCACGCCAAGATCACCGCGGGCCACCATCACCCCATCACAGAGAGGGAGGATGGCGTCGATGGAGTCGATCGCCTCAAACTTCTCGATTTTGGCCACCACCGGGGTGGCGTGGCCGTGGCTGCGGATCAGCTCGCGGATCTCCTGCATGTCGGAGGGGTTGCGCACGAAGCTGAGCGCCACCCAGTCGACCCCCTGCTGAAGACCAAAGGCCAGATCTTCACGGTCCTTGTCGGTGAGGGCCCGGATCGAGAGCTGCACATCGGGGAAATTCACCCCTTTGTTGTTGGAGAGCACCCCACCAACCGTGACCCGGCAATGGAGATTTTGCGGCTCCTCCTCCACCGCTTCCACCATCAGCTCCACCTTGCCGTCATCGATGAGGATGCGGCTGCCGATGGGCACCTCGGAGGCCAGGGTGCTGTAGGTGACCGTGGCGATCGTGCGATCGCAGGCCACGGGCCGGGAGGTGAGGGTGAAAGGGTCGCCGTTGGCGATTGCAACAGGACCCTCGGCAAAGCGGCCGAGGCGGATCTTGGGGCCCTGAAGGTCTTGGAGGATGCCCACGTGCACGCCGAGGTCGTCGGCCACCTGGCGGATCGTGGTGATCCGCACGGCGTGGTCGGCGTGGTCGCCGTGGGAGAAGTTGAGCCGGAAGGTGGTGGCACCGGCATCAATCAGGCGGCGCAGCATTTCGGCCGACTCGGTGGCCGGTCCGATCGTGGCCACGATCTTTGTGCGACGCATGAGCGTGGCGCGACGCATGAGATGGGGTTGGACCATGGACCACCACAGGCAAAGCGGAAACTACCATCCGGCGCAACACTCGCCCGCTCGCGATGGACTTCCAGGCTTATCAGGAGCGCTCCCGCGCCACCGCCCGCTATCCCGATGCTGGAAGCAACCCGATTTATCCAACCCTGGGACTTTGCGGCGAGGCTGGTGAGGTGGCCGAAAAAGTGAAGAAGGTGCTGCGCGATGGCGGCGGTGATTTCAGTGGGGCGGTGCGGGACGACCTGCTCCTGGAGCTGGGCGATGTGCTCTGGTATGTGGCCCAGTTGGCTACAGAGCTGGATCTGAGCCTCGACACGATCGCCCAGAGCAACCTCGCCAAGCTGGCCAGCCGCGCCGCCCGTAACGTGATAGCTGGAGATGGGGATCGACGCTGATGCAACCGGTGTCTGGCAACACCCTCAAGACCGTGCTGGGCCTGCTGCTCGGCCTGGCTCTGGGCCTGATCCTCTGGCAGTTGCTGCCCGCCTCCGCCATGGCTGCGGAGCTTCAAGTGGGTCAGGTGCGAATCGAGCCCTGTCCCCTGGCCGATCCCGGCAGCCAGAGTGGCTTGCGCCGCCCCACCGGGGCCAGTTGCTACGCCCTGCGGGGCGAGGTGTTAAACCCCGGCCGTCAGAGCGTGGTGGATACGGATGTCTTCGCGCTCATCCTCGATGCAAGCGGCGAACCGGTGCTGCCGAACCGCACCCGGGTGGGCTCGATCGGCGATGTTCCGCCCGGCCGCTCCGATTTTGCGCTGCGGCTGGCGGTGCCGGCTGGAACACCCGGGCCCTTCCAGGTCCGCAAGGTGCGGGCACGCGGCTTCTCGGCTCCCGTGCGGATGCGGGTTGCTCCCGACGAAGAGAAGCTCCCTCTCGAAGAAGCGCTGGGCTGATCCTTCAGTACCCGATGCCCGAGCCGGCCAGACTGGTGGCCCCGAAACCGAGCAGGCTCTGGGCCAGCTGCAGGGCCACGAAGGCCACCAGCGACGAGAGGTCCAGACCACCCACCGGAGGGATCAGACCCCGGAAGGCGTTGAGGTAGGGATCGGTGATGGCGCTGACGCTTGAGAGGATCGGGTTGCTCCAGTCGAGGTTGGGGAACCAGCTCAGGAGCACCCGCACCAGCAGCACCAGCGTGTAGATGCTCAGGGTCTGGGCCAGCACCTGCAGCACGAAGACAACGATATCCATGGGCGGAGGCTGGGACGATCCAATGGGTTAAGACCCGAATCTATGCAGCGGCCCAGCGATTAGCCATGCCGCCGGTGGCCAGGCTGGGCGCTGGGCGGCTCAGGCAGCGGCGGGGGGCGATGCCTGAGCCCCGTCCAAGGCCACACCCTCCAGCGATGGAGGGGTGGAACCAGGGGCGCCTGCTGCGCTGTCATCGGGAGAACCCTCGGGGGTGAGCTCCAGTTGACGGCTGCGCAGATCAGGCCCCCCCAGACCCTGGCCCCGGGGGGGTAGGCCCTGCACGGCGAAGGTGCGGTGGAACTTCTCGCTGAGGCTCAGCCAGTAGGAGCGGCCATCGCTCTGGCGGCGACGTTCGATGAAGTTCTGCGCCAGCAGCTCCTTGATGTGCTCGTAGGCACCGGAACCGCGCAGATCCACCAGCTCCGACTGGAGGATGCGCTTCTTGAGGGCGATGGTGGCCAGGGTTCGCAGGGAGGCGGTGGAGAGGTCCACCGGCAGCAGGTTCTGCACAAGATCACCCAGGCCTTCCCGCAGCTGGAGGCTGTAGCGGCTGCCCTCCTGGTGGATCTCCAAAGCCGTATCCCGGTGGGCGTAGTCGGCCATGAGGGTGATCAGGGCCAGCTCCGCCGTTTCCCGTTCCAGGCCCGCCAGATCCGCCAACTCGCCCAGGGTCAGCGGGCGTCCCTTCAGGTAGAGGATCGCCTCCAGCCGGGCCGGGATGGAGAGGGTTTCCAGGGCCAGGGCCGCAGCTTTGCCCTGGCCGCTCCCGACCTTCTCGGACGCCTGCTGCTCAGCCGCCGCCGGTCGCCGTTCTCGAGCAGATCCGGTGGCCAGCGCTGCCCTCTCGGGACTGGCCATGGGCGGGTCCTGGGCGGTGTTAGTGCGAACGCTATCGCAGGCCTCAGGTCGCCACCAGTGGTGGCCGGTGGGGAAGGCTGCCGGCCTGCGGTCCCAGGAACAGCTGGTAGGCCGGATTGGCGGTCTCATCCCAGTGGGGATAGGGCAGGGAGGCCACAAACCGCTCCCACCCAGGTCGGTCGTGGCGTGGTACTTGCACACCCACCACAATGCGACCCACATCGGCACCGTGGTTGCGGTAGTGGAAGATGCTGATGTTCCAGTTGGGATGCAGGCTGCTCACGAAGGCCATCAGGGCGCCGGGGCGCTCTGGGAATTCGAAGCGGTAAAGGAGTTCTTCGCCCTGCTCCAGGGCCTCCGCGGCGCTGGTGGGCAACCGGCCCCCCACCATGTGGCAGAGGTGGAGCTTGGCGAGTTCGTTGCCGGAGAGATCCAAACAAGGGAACCCCTCGCCTAGCAGCTCCGCCATCAAGTGGCGGGTGTCGGCATGGCCGTTGATCGCCACCCCCACAAAGATGTGGGCCAGCCGCGGATCGGCGAGGCGATAGGAGAACTCGGTGAGACTCCGCTGTCCCAATACCGCGCAAAAGCGCCGCAGGCTGCCGGGTTGCTCCGGGATCTCCACCGCCAGCAGCGCTTCCCGCTCCTCCCCCAGCTCGGCCCGTTCGGCCACGAACAGCAGGCGGTCGAAGTTCATGTTGGCGCCACAGGCCACCGCCACCAGGGTGCGGCCCTGCAGGCCCCGTTGCTGCACATCCGCCTTCATGCCGGCCACGGAGAGGGCACCGGCTGGCTCAAGGATCGAGCGGGTGTCCTCGAAGACATCCTTGATGGCGGCGCACACGGCGTCGGTGTCCACAGTGATCATCCGATCCACGTAGCGCTGCGCCAGGTCGAAGGTGAGTTCCCCCACCTCGCGCACGGCCACCCCATCGGCGAACAGACCCACCGAATCGAGCCGGACCCGTTCCCCGGCCGCCAGCGAGCGGGCCATGGCATCGGCATCCACCGGCTCGACGCCGATCACCTCCACCTGGGGCCAGAGGTTCTTCACATAGGCGGCGATGCCGGCGATCAGCCCCCCACCCCCCACGGCCACATAGATGGCATCGGGCGGATCGGAGCACTGGCGCAGGATCTCCAGGGCGATGGTGCCCTGGCCGGCGATCACATCCGGATCGTCGAAGGGGTGGATGAAGGTGAACCCCCCTTCCATTTCCAGTCGTCGGGCCTCGGCGTAGGCGGCGTCGTAGTTATCGCCATGGAGCACGACCTCGGCGCCGCGGGCGGCCACCGCCCGCACCTTCATCTCCGGCGTGGTGACCGGCATCACGATCACGGCCCGGCAGTCGAGTCGCTGGGCGGCCAGGGCCACACCCTGGGCGTGGTTGCCGGCGCTGGCGGCGATCACCCCCTGGTCGAGCTCGTCCCGGGTGAGGCCCACCATGCGGTTGTAGGCCCCCCGCAGCTTGAAGCTGAACACCGGTTGCAGATCCTCCCGCTTGAGCAGCACCCGGTTGCCGAGGCGCTCCGAGAGGTTGGGGGCTGGATCGAGGGGGGATTCGATCGCCACGTCGTAGACGCGGGCCTGCAGGATTCGCTGCAGGTAGGACGCCGGCTCCGGTGGGGCGGCGGGGCCGGGGCCCCGGGCTGCCTCGTTGGTTGCGGCCGGCTGTTGGGGCTGGTGAGAGGCGCTGGCGGCGGGATTCATCGTGGCAGTCTCGCAATCGACCGCGGGAACGGTCGCGGTTATCGCCATCTGCCCTTCGGCAAGACGTAGTGTGGACTCCGAGGGAGTCTGAAGGCATGCATCTCAGCGCGTTGAGCCATCCCAACCAATTGCATGGCCTCTCCATCACCGAATTGGAAGCGGTGGCGCGCCAAATCCGAGAACGCCATCTCGAGGTTGTGTCCACCAGCGGCGGCCACCTCGGCCCGGGCCTGGGGGTGGTGGAGCTCACCCTTGCCCTCTACCAAACCCTCGACCTCGACCACGACCGCGTCGTGTGGGATGTGGGTCACCAGGCCTATCCCCACAAACTGATCACCGGCCGTTACGCCGATTTCCACACGCTGCGCCAGAAGGGTGGTGTAGCCGGCTATCTCAAGCGCTCTGAGAGCCGCTTCGACCATTTCGGCGCGGGGCACGCCTCCACGAGCATCTCGGCCGCCCTGGGGATGGCCCTCGCCCGTGATGCCCGCAAGGAACAGTTCAAATGCGTTGCCGTGATTGGTGATGGGGCCCTCACAGGCGGCATGGCGCTGGAGGCGATCAACCATGCCGGTCATCTGCCGCGCACCAATCTGCTGGTGGTGCTCAACGACAACGACATGTCGATCAGCCCGCCGGTCGGCGCCCTCTCCACCCACCTCAACCGCATGCGGCTCAGCAAGCCGGTGCAGTTCATCCAAGACAACGCCGAGGAGGCGATCCGCCACCTCCCCTTTCTGCACGGGGAACTGCCCACCGAGCTCAAGACCCTCAAGGAGAGCATGAAGCGGCTGGCGGTGCCCAAGCTGGGGGCCGTTTTTGAAGAGCTGGGCTTCACCTACATGGGCCCGGTCGACGGCCATGACATCGGAGCCATGGTGCGCACCTTTGAGGCAGCCCACCGCAACGAAGGCCCTGTTCTGGTGCACGTGGCCACCACCAAGGGCAAGGGCTATCCCTACGCCGAGGCCGACCAGGTCGGCTACCACGCCCAGAGCGCCTTCGACCTGGCCACGGGCAAGGCCTACCCCTCCAGCAAGCCCAAGCCTCCCAGCTGGAGCAAGGTGTTTGGCCAGACGCTGGTGAAGATCTGCGAACACAATCCCCGCGTGGTGGGCATCACCGCCGCCATGGCCACCGGCACGGGCCTGGATCTGCTCGAGAAGGCCCTCCCCGATCAATACTTTGACGTGGGCATCGCCGAACAACACGCCGTCACCATGGCCGCCGGCATGGCCTGCGAAGGACTCCGGCCCGTGGTGGCGATCTACAGCACCTTCCTGCAGCGCGCCTACGACCAACTGATCCACGACGTGGGCATCCAGAACCTGCCCGTCACTTTCGTGCTGGACCGGGCTGGCATCGTTGGGGCCGATGGCCCCACTCACCAGGGCCAGTACGACATCAGCTATCTGCGGGCGGTGCCCAACTTCACCGTGATGGCCCCCAAGGATGAGGCGGAACTGCAGCGCATGCTGGTGACCTCGATCGCCCACTCCGGACCCTGTGCCATCCGGATCCCGAGGGGCGAGGGTGAAGGTGTGCCCCTGATGGAGGAGGGTTGGCAGCCCCTACAGATCGGCCGGGGCGAGCTGCTCACCGATGGCGACGACCTGCTGCTGGTGGCCTATGGCGCCATGGTGGCGCCGGCCATGGCCACCGCAGGACTTCTGCAGGAGCAGGGGGTGCGGGCCGCCGTGATCAATGCCCGCTTCCTGCGGCCCCTTGATGAGGCCCTGATCCTGCCGATGGCGCGTCGGATCGGCCGGGTGGTGACCTTTGAGGAAGGCGCCCTGGCCGGTGGCTTCGGAGCGGCCGTGGTGGAAAGCCTCAGCGACCACGATGTGTTGGTGCCGGTGTTGCGCCTGGGCATCCCTGATGTGTTGGTGGACCACGCCAGTCCCGAGCAGAGCAAGCAGGCCCTCGGCCTCACCCCAGCCCAGATGGCCGTGCGCATCCAGGAGCGCTTCGGCCCCGCCATTCGCGCTGGCCAAGGGCTGGAGGAGCGCCGCTCTCCGGACGACCTTCGGACTCCGGTGGTGGCCTGAGCCCAACGACCTCCGCGCCGGTGCGTTGCCGGGTGCTGGTGGTGGGAGCAGGACCCGCCGGTGCGGAGCTGGCTCGCCAGCTCGCCGTCCATGGCGTGGATGTGCTGCTGGTGGACCGCCTCCCCGATCTGCGTAGGGCCGTCAGCAGCGCCGCCCTTCCCCTTGAAGCCCTCGACCGCTTCGGTTTACCTTCGAGCGTGGTGGCCCACAGGTGGAGCGGCTGGGAGCTGCTGGGCCCCGGTGATGCCCGCCGCTGCTGGCAAAGCGGAAGGCCCCAGGGGGTGGTTTTGGATTTCGGAGCCCTGCGGGAGTGGCTGGTGGGGGAGGCGCAGCGTTGGGGAGCCCGGGTTTGCCTCGGTCATCGGGCCCTGGCTTGCCACCAGGAATCCGATGGGATGCGCACCGTCCTGCGGCGGGGCGATGGCCGTGGCTTTGAGGTTCACAGCGACTGGGTGATCGATGCCTCAGGCCAGGAAAGGAGCCTGCTGGGCGAGCCCCCGGCGGCCGGCCCCGGTTCCGAGACGCTGGTGAGCGGCGTGGGGCTGGAGTGGCTGGTGGAGGTGCCCCAGTCCTGCTGGGAGCGTTGGAGCGATCGGTTGGCCTTCTGTCTGGGTAGCGAATGGGTGGCTCAGGGTTATGGCTGGGTGTTTCCGATGCAGGCCCCACGGCTGAAGGTGGGGGTGTGTCGCCTGCTCGACCCCAGCCGGCAGCAGCTGCCCCTGGGGGGCGTGCTGGAGCGGATGATCGAGCGCCTACTGGAGCCAGCCGAACGGCAAGCCTTGCTCGTGGTTGATCGCCATGGCGGACGGATCCGCAGCAGCATCCGTCGCCGAGAACCGCACCGCCGCGGACGTTTGGTTGGGCTGGGTGATGCGGTGAGCACCGCCAACCTGCTGGGCGGCGAAGGCATCCGCCATGCCCTCACCAGTGCCAGGGTGCTCGCTCCCCTTCTGTTGGCGGAGCTGCGGGCGGAGGGCCCGGGCCTCAACCGTTACCCGTTGGAGCTTCGCCGGGCCCTGGGCTGGCGCTGGTCCCTCAGTGGTCGTCTGGCCCGGCGCACCTGGCTGGGGCTCCGGGGATCCGCTGCCGATCGGCGACTCGGATCTCTGCTCACCAGTTTGGAAGAGGAGAACGCGTCGGCCCTCACAGATCTGCTGTTTGGCTACCGGTTCGAGCGCTACGGCTTGAGGGCTCTTCCCTATCTTCTCGGTCTGCGTTAAGTGGTTGGGGCCTGCTCTCGCCCCACCGCTGCAGTTCGACTCAGAGCACACCCCTGGAGGCCAGGCCCTGGATGGCGCCGATGCCGAGAATGTGGCCGAGGCTGATGGTGCCAAGCATGGCGCCGTGGCTGAGGCCACCGAAGAAATTGGAGCTGGGCAGTTTCAGGCCCACGTTGGGCTGCTGGATGGTGGCCTTGCCGATGGCGATGGCGATGATGTTGGCGAGGATCATCACCAGGCCCACCTTCGGAGACCAGGAAACGGTGGCGGGAGCCAGAGCCAGAAGGGGAGCGATCATGGGGCCATGTGCCGACGCCTTATCTTGCGCTTCCGGCGCCGTCTCGTTGCCCCCACGTAAGACTTGTTCACTCAGCGGGGCTGCTGGCTCCGGCCCCAGGCAAAGCCCAGCATCACCAGGGCATTGCTCAGGGTGAGGAAGGCCTCAGCCCCACCGTGCAGCGGGTCTACATCGGCGAGCTGCCGGCCGAAGTGGAGCAGGGCCACCACAGCAGCCACGATCGTGACAGCCACAAACAGCAGGGTGAGCTGGAAGCCCAGCAGGGCAAGCCGCGGAAAGGCCCTCACCTTGGACGCCCACCAGAGGAAGGCGAGGTAGGGAACCAGGGAAAGCACGAACAGGGGGGAAGGGTCGATGCCGGCCAGGGCCGCGAGGGGCGCCGAAGAGCCGCTCATGGTTCCTCCGTGGGCGCCGGAGACGGGTTGCCCCCATCAAGCCGCCGCTGTTGACGCAGCAGATTCCAGCCGGCCAGCGCCAGGGTGCCGTTGCCCACGGTGGTGAGGCCTGCCTGCAGCACCACCAGCCCGCGCAGCTCCTCGGGATTGTCGAACAGATGCCAGGTGCAGGCCGCCATGGCGCTTCCGAGCGCCGGCAGCATCGCCAGGGCGAGCCAGCGCCATCCCCCCTCCCGTCGCCGCTGGCCGTAGGCCTGAACCGCTGCGATCGCCACGAGCCACTCGAGCACCGAGGTGACGTGGATCCACCAGGTGCCCAGGGAAAGGGCATGCATGGCGCGAACTCCTGAGTGAAGGCAATGTAAGGAGTGCGGTGGCCCTGGCGCCGTTCAGGGTCCGCTTGGGATCAGTCGGCCCGTCCCCTTTCCAGCAGCAGCATGGGGGTGATGCCCACAAACCCTTGCTCCTAGTCCGTGCTCTGCCGATGGCTGCTCCACGGCTCTGCCGAAGAACACCACCCTCGGAAGTTCCATGGCCATGGCAGTAGCGGCGGACAGCGCGCCTATTTTCAGTCCGCAGGCGCGGGCGGGGCTGGTGGTGGTCGGCGGCGATAACGAGTTAGGCGGGCCCAGGGAACTCGCCGCTGAACAGACCCTTCCAGGTGGAGGTGTGCTCGGCGGGGGAAAGGTTTTGCTCTGCGGCTACTACGGCGAGCACAACCTCGGCGACGACGCCCTCCTGGAGGTCTTGCTCCAGCAGCTACCGGTGGGTTGGGAGCCCCTGGTCACCGCGCGCGATCAAGCCTTGGTGCGCCAGCGGTTCGGCGTGGCCACCACGGACCGGCGCAGCCTGAGCGCTGTGCTTCGTTCCCTGGCTGCATGTGATGCCTTGGTGCTCGGCGGCGGCAGCCTGCTCCAGGATTCCACCAGCTTCCAGAGCCTGCTCTACTACGCCGCCTTGATCGGCGCTGCCCGGCTCCAGGGGAAGCCGGTGGGTCTATGGGCTCAGGGCCTCGGTCCCTTGCGTCGCCGCCGCAGCCGCCAGTTGGTGCGGGCCCTGTTGCCGCTCGCCCATGCGATCAGCTGGCGGGATTCCGCCTCCGCCACCCTGGCGGCTGGTTGGGGCATCGAGGCACCCGTTGGCAGCGATCCGGTGTGGGGCCTGGCCCCCCGGACCTGGCAGGGCAGGGGAGGCCCGATCGTGCTCTGCTGGCGGCCCGTGGCCCAGCTCCAGGGGGAGGCCTGGCTTCCCTACCTCGAGGCGCTGGATCAGGTGGCGGCTGGAGCAGACCGGCCGGTGCTCTGGCTGCCCTTTCATCAGGAGCAGGATCGAGGGCTGCTAGCCGCGCTCCAGGCCGAGGGGCTGGTGCCGCCGCGGCTGCTGGAGCGCAGCCGGGAGCTGGTGGTGGAGGATCCCGCCGCCGCTCTTGACCACTTTGCCGGCGCCTCCTTGGTGCTGGCCATGCGCCTCCACGGCCTGATCCTGGCGGCCCTGGCCGGTGCCCCCTGTGCCGCCCTCAGCTACGACCCAAAGGTGGCCGCCGCCGCCGCCGCCATCGGCTGCCCCTTGCAGGTGCTGGGAGAAACGGTGGCATCCGGTCTACGGGCTTCCTGGGGTGCCGCCCTCGATCGGCCCCTCTGCGTTGATCGGGTGGCAACCCTCCGCCAGGACAGCGCGCTGCACGGCCACCTGCTGGAGCGGTTGCTGCCGAGCCGTTCCGGAGCTTTCACTTTCCAGAAGTGATCGCGGGCTCCACCTTCCGGGGCTCCACCTTCCGGGGCGTTGCTGCTCGGTGCTCTGCTGGCCGTGGCGCCACGGCCGCTGGATCAGCGCCGCAGCACGGCCGCGTCGATGCGCTCTCCCCGAAGATCCCAGCCGTTCACCTCCAGCGTTGTGGGGGTGGCCGAAATTTCCGCGAAGCTATGGCGACTTAGGGCCCTGGCGCTGCGTTCGTTGGGCACTACAGCGCGCAGGGACGCTCCGGCGCCGCCCACCTGCAGGTAGGTGGTTCCTACGAGCACCCGGCTGCGCTCGTAGTGGTGGTCGTGGCCGTTGATGTACAGCTGTACGCCGTATTGCCGGAACAGGGGAGAGAGCCGAGCGATCGCGGCGGGATCATCGCCGTAGAAGCCGCTGCTGTACATGGGGTGGTGCCCCACCACCACTTTCCAGGGGGCGGTGCTGGCGGCCAGCGCCCGCCGCAGCCAGGGCAGCTGCTGCTGCCAGCGCGCGTTCATGTTGGTGTCGAGGAAGAAGAACTCCACCGGGCCCCGCCGCAGGGCATACCAGCGCCCCTTCATGCCGAAGGGGGGATAGGCCAGCTGGGGCTCACCATTGCCCGTGCGGATGTCGTGGTTACCGAGCACGGCATGGAAGGGCACCCGGGCCTCCAGCAAGGCTCGGTAGGGCTGCAGGAAGGTGGCCTCCACCCGATCGAGGTTTCCATCGGGGTAGATGTTGTCTCCGGCCATCAGCACCAGATCCACGGGTCTGCGCTGGTGCACTTTCGCCATCTGATCGGCCACCGCCCTCTGGCGGGAGTCGCCGCTGCCGCTGTCGGCGATGGCCAGCCAGCGGAGGGAGGCCGTCGGGATCGGCGGGGGCGCCTGGCGGGGGCCGGCCAGGGCACTGCCAACGAGGGCGAAGACCCCCAGGCCGGCTAGGGACAACAGGGCGGCATGGATCGGCTGGCGGCGGGGACGCAGATGTTGGGTTAGGAGCAGGCCCGCGGGATATTTCGGCCATGGCCGCCCCGGCCTGGGGCCGGATGGTCGAGCGGGGATCCGTGGGGTCATCTCAGGAGGCCTTAGCGGCCTGCAGGGTGTTCAGGGCTGCCAGCAGCTCCTGGCTGTGCTGGGCGGGATGGACACCGGTCCAGCGCTGCCGCAGGGTGCCTTCGGGATC
>Ga0209401_1002108_pt1 | contig 12995 bp, 8 predicted proteins | sample M_140807_MF_Meta_FD_187318 | JGI IMG/M metagenome (GOLD analysis project Ga0209401, IMG submission 187318) | Freshwater microbial communities from Lake Montjoie, Canada to study carbon cycling - M_140807_MF_MetaG (SPAdes) (version 2) | ecosystem: Environmental > Aquatic > Freshwater > Lake...
CGGCGGCATCCTGGCGAAACGCTCCGATCCCGCCCACCAGGCCGACCTGGCCGCCCAGGCGATCGATCCGATCGATGTGGTGGTGGTGAACCTCTACCCGTTCCAGCGCACCGTGGCCGACCCCAAGGTGAGCTGGGAGACCGCGGTGGAGAACATCGACATCGGCGGCCCAGCGATGGTGCGCGCCGCGGCAAAGAACCATGCCGACGTGGCCGTGCTCACGGATCCGGCCCAGTACGGCGGCTTCCTGGAGGCCCTGGCCGCAGGTGGTGCGGATGAAGCGCTGCGGCGCCGGCTGGCCCTGGCCGCCTTCTCCCACACCGCCGCCTATGACGCCGCCATCGCCGGCTGGCTGGCCGGTCGACTGGAGACGGAGCAGGCTTCCTCGTCGGATGGCGCCGGAGCCGGCACAGCCGACACCACCCCACCGCTGCAGCTCACCCTGCCGGCCCGCCAGAGCCTGCGCTACGGCGAGAACCCGCATCAGCAGGCCCTCTGGTACGGAAGCGCCGAGGCCGGCCTGGGGGCAGCCCGCCAGCTCCAGGGCAAGGAGCTCAGCTACAACAACCTGCTCGACCTCGACGCGGCCTTAGCCACGGTGCGGGAATTCGGCTTTGGCGACCCGGCCGGGGCGGGGAGCCAGGGCGAGGGTCCGGCCGATCCAGCCATCCACCTGCCGGCGGCGGTGGTGGTGAAGCACACCAATCCCTGCGGGGTGGCCACCGGCGCCGATGGGGCCGAAGCCCTACTACGCGCCCTCGATGCCGACCGGGTCTCGGCCTTCGGGGGCATCGTGGCCCTCAACCGGCCCGTGGACGCCGCCGCCGCCGAGCACCTGGCGGGGCTGTTCCTGGAGTGCGTGGTGGCCCCCGCCTTCGAGCCCGCCGCCCGGGAGAGGCTGGCCGCCAAAGCGAACCTGCGGCTGCTGGAGCTGGACCCCGCCGCCATCGCCGAGGCCGATCGCCAGCAGCTGCGTAGCGTGCTCGGCGGAGTCCTGGCCCAGGAGCTGGACGACCAGCCGATCGATCCGTCCGCCTGGCAGGTGGTGAGTCAGCGCCAACCCAGTGAGGCCGAATGGGCCGACCTGCGCTTCGCCTGGCGGGTGGTGCGTCACGTGCGCTCCAACGCCATCGCCGTGGCCGCCGCTGGTCAGAGCCTGGGCATCGGCGCCGGCCAGATGAACCGGGTGGGATCGGCCCAGATCGCCCTGGCCGCGGCCGGCGAGCGGGCCCAGGGCGCCGTACTGGCCAGCGATGGCTTCTTCCCCTTCGACGACACCGTGAAGCTGGCCGCCTCCCACGGCATCAGCGCCGTGATCCAGCCCGGCGGCAGCGTGCGGGATGGCGATTCGATCCAGGCCTGCGATGCCCTCGGCCTAGCGATGGTGACAACCGGGCGGCGTCACTTCCTGCATTGAAGCGGCTGCCCTGAACCGGCTGACTGAGCCTCCTGCCCCGATTCCCCTGTGGGGACCCGGGTAGCGGACAGCGGCAGGAGAGGACTCCAAATCTTGCCGGGAGGGAGGCGCCGCGCTGGGCCTGATCAACCGGCACCGCTGGAGGGGAGGCCAGGAGAGGAGGCCAGCAACCGGGCGAGCAGTAGTTTCTTCAGTCTGGCCGCTGCCGCTTTCCTGCCATGCCCCTCGAGATCCCCAGCTCCGTGGCCTTCGGCCTGAGCTTTGTTCACCCCGTGCTGATGTGGGTGCTGCTGGCCCTGAGCGGCTACGGCCTCTACCTGGGGATCAAGGCCAAGAAACTGCGCACCGCCACCACCGCTGAGGAACGCAAACCGCTGATCCAGGGGCAGTTCGCCCAGCGCCACCTCAAGATCGGCCAGATCATCCTGGCCGTGATGGTGCTCGGCACCCTGGGTGGCATGGCCGTGACCTACCTCAACAACGGCAAGCTGTTCGTGGGGCCCCACCTGCTGGTGGGCCTGGGCATGACCACCCTGGTAGCGATCGCCGCCTCCCTCACCACCGCCATGCAGAAGGGCAACCTGGTGGCCCGCAAGGTGCATGTGGGCCTCAACATGACGGTGTTTACCCTCTTCCTCTGGCAGGCCTTCACCGGCCTGCAGATCGTGCAGAAGATCCTGCAGCCCCAAGCCTGAGTCCACCCGAGGCCGATCGCGGGATCCGAGCCACCACCAGGATTCGGATCCCGTCCGGCCGGAACCGGATCAGAAGCGGGCGCGGCGCCGCGGCGGGCAGGGGATGCCATGGCTGGCGTGGAAATCCTCCTGCACCTTCCAGGTGAGCTTGCGGGACACCTGCCGCACGATCTGGCGGAGCAGATGATCGCCGCTGGTCTGAACCAGGCCTTCCGGAAGAATCGTGATCATCGCGGGCAGCTTGATCCACACCGCCAAGTCGAGCTCCCAGCGCACCAGGGTATGGGCCATCAAGGTGTCGACATCCTCGGCGGAAATCTCACCGGAGGACCGCCCCTCGCCCGCCTCATCAAGCCGCAGTGAAGCGTTGAACTCCACGTCGTAGAGGGACGAGAGGGTGGCATCGGCTTCCGGAACAGGCACGGTCTGGATGCGGTACACCCCCTCAGACTGGGGCAGCAGTTCCAATCCGATGGTTGGCTCCACCTCAAAACCGAAGTTGCCGAACCGCCCGAGGGTGAGCACATAGCCGTTGCGCTCCAGGGGATTCACAGCCATCGGCGCGGCGCAGCGCTGAAACCAGCCGTCATGCTGATCGAGGTAGGCACCCACCACGGTAGAGGGCGCCCGCATCTCCATCAGATCGGCAAAGCTGCTGCCATAACACCGCACTCGCGGATCGGGACTGTGGCGCAGGGCCGGTGCCCCCTGTCCAACACTCGCCCCACTCAGGTCTTGGATCGGATTCTCGGTCGCATTGAGCCGGATGTCGTGCATGCCAGCAGGTCCTCCACTGAGAGCTCGTCCATTGACTCGGGCCAGATCGCGGGAAAGGGGTCCGTTGCCTGACGAGGAGTCGGAGGAGCTCTCAGTCGGTGCGGAGGAGGCCAGACGGGACAAGGCGACGGACTCGTCAGAAAGGACTGGGAGCAGCCGACCCAGCGGGTGGCCAGAGGAAGGGAAACGCGGAATGTGAGGGAAGGGCGGTGAACAGCACCCGAAAGGTTCTGTATGGAATCTAAAGCCCCGGCTCACCGGAGCTGTCACAACCGTGGCAGCGGCAGCCCGCCACAGGCCTCTCGGATCAGGCGGTGAGGGCGATCAGGCGCTGAATCACATCCTCCACCACCCGATCGGGGGTGGAGGCGCCCGAGGTGATGCCCACCCGGATCGGCCCCTCCGGCAGGAGGGGATCCACCACTTCCAGATCGCCACCCAGAGGTTTGTGCTGGATCCGGTTGCCGGGTCCAATCCGCTCGGGGGTGTCGATGTGGAAGGAGCGGATGCCGCGGCTCACGGCGATCTCCTGCAGGTGGGTGGTGTTGGAGGAGTTGTACCCACCGATCACCACCATCAGGTCAAGGGGCTCATCCACCAGGGCGAACATGGCGTCCTGGCGTTCCTGGGTGGCATCACAGATGGTGTTGAAGGCCAGGAAGTGCTCATTGAGCTCGGTCGGACCAAAGCGCTGCAGCATGGTGCGCTCGAACATCCGCCCGATCTCCTCGGTTTCGCTCTTGAGCATGGTGGTCTGGTTCGCCACCCCGAGGCGGGTGAGGTCACGATCGGGGTCGAAACCGGGGGAGCAGGCCCGGGCGAAGCGGGCCATAAAGGCCTCCCGGCTGGCGGCCCGCCCGGCGGGGTCGGCCCCGGGTGCGCCCCCCAGGATGTAATCGCACACCATCTGGGCTTCGGCCAGGTCGAGCACCACCAGATAGGTGCCCGCAAACGAGCTCGTGGCCAGGGTTTCCTCGTGCTTCACCTTGCCGTGGATGATCGAGGTGAAGGCCTGTTTCTTGTGCTTCTCCACGGTGTTCCACACCTTCGACACCCACGGGCAGGTGGTGTCCACGATGTGGCAACCACGCTCACTCAGCAGCTGCATCTCCTGCACCGTGGCCCCGAAGGCCGGCAGGATCACCACATCGCCGGCGGCCACCTCGGAGAAATCCTTCACCCCTCCTTCCACCGGGATGAACAGCACGTCCATCTCGCGCAGGTGGTCGTTCACCGAGGGGTTATGGATGATCTCGTTGGTGATCCAGATCCGCTCGGTGGGGTAGTGGCGGCGGGTCTCGTAGGCCATCGCCACGGCCCGCTCCACACCCCAGCAAAAGCCGAAGGCCTCGGCCAGCCGCACGGTGAGCCGGCCCTCACGCAACTCATGACCATGGGTGCGCAGACTGGCGATCAGATCGCTCTGGTAGGCGGTCTGGAGGCTGCCGGCCACCTCCTCCCCCAGGCCGAAACCGCGGCGGTTGTAACGCTCCGAATGGTGCAGGGAGCGCTTGAAGGCACGGGTATCCACGGCGGCAGGCACGATCTGCGCTGACTCTATGGGGCCTGCCGGGGATCAGGTGGGCTGGCGTTCCTCCACTGCGGCCAGGCCCAGCCAGCGCACCGCTTCGGCCGAGAAATCAAAGATGCAGGGCAGCACCTCCACGCCGGCGGCCACAGCCTGGCGAAACAGCTCGCCATAGCGGGGATCGGCGGCATCGCCCGGCGCGAAGCGGCGCACATCGCCGCGGCTGAGGCAGGGCAGCAGCACGGCCCGGGCCGTGGGCAGCAACGCGGTGAGCTCGAGCAGGTGTTTCTGGCCCCGTTCCGTCACGGTGTCGGGGAAGAGGGCCAGCGCGCCGTCGGTCCAGGTGGTGTTCTTCACCTCCACGTAGATCGGCCGCGGATCGACCGGCGGGGCGCCATCGGCTCCGGGACCGGGGGTAAGCAGCAGGTCGATGCGGCTGCGGCGCTCCCGCCCGTAGGGCACCTCGGCGCGGATCGCCGCGATCGGACCCAGCCAGGGCTCCAGGCAGCCGGCCTCGATCGTGGCCCGCACCAGGCGGTTCGGCAGCGCCGTGTTGATCCCCACCCAGACCGGCGCGCCGTCGGCACCAATGGTTTCGGCCTGCTCCCAGGTCCAGGCGAGCTTGCGGGTGGGGGAGGGTGCATAGCGCAGCCGCACCCGGCCGCCCGGATGGAGCACCCCGGTCATCGGGCCGGTATTGGCGCAATGCACGGTGACCACCTGGCCATCGGCCAGTTCCACATCGGCCAGAAAGCGCTTGTAGCGCTTCAACAGCACGCCTTCCACCAGGGGCTCAAGGGCGAGCACGGGATGGGGGGTGGCGGCGTGGCCGGCGGCGGCGCGTTGCGTGGCGGCAGCAGGCGCTTTGGGGGCGGGAGGGGCGACCGCAGGGCCACCGGCGCGGACCGAGCCCGCGGGGCCGCCGGAACCGGTCGTGGCCGCAGTCCCGCCGGAGCTGTCAGGGCGGGATTCTGGATCGCTCAAAGCGCGGGGCATCACGGAGTTCCTGGATCACAGCGGACCATGGGGGCAGTCCAACAGGCCAGGCCCTGCGGCGGCGGCGGGCGGCACCACTTCGCGATCCGACGCTTTCAGCTGGGTTCCGCCGGGGTGAGCGGGACCCGGCTGGATTGGTAAGGGTTTGGAGCAGTCCCCCATCTGCCGGTGCATCCACGCCCGGGACAAGCTTGCCGACGGAGCTCGTCAACCGGCCTGATCGCAACGGCTGGAACTACTGCCCGAACATCCCGAGGCCGCTGGCTGGCCCGGGGGCGCTGCACACCGGGCGAACAGAGCCTTGCGCATCCCAGCCGGGCGGAGCACCAGGCCGCCGCCACCTTGCAGGGGAAACGAGGCAAGACGGCGGCCATACTGCCGAGCGACCGAGAGGGCCCCAGGCCCGGCCCGATGGCGAAATCACTGCGAAGGATTGCCCTTGTCGTGGCGGTGGCCACCGCCCTCAGCAAGGTGGTGGGCCTGCTGCGCCAGCAGGTGATCGCCGCGGCCTTCGGGGTAGGCGCCGCCTACGACGCTTACAACTACGCCTATGTGCTGCCCGGCTTCCTGCTGATCCTGCTGGGGGGCATCAATGGCCCCTTCCACAGCGCCATGGTGAGCGTGCTCTCCCGGCGCGACCGCAGCGAAGGCGCCCACGTGCTGGCAGCGATCAACACCCTGGTGGGGGCGGCCCTACTGGTGGTGACCCTGCTGCTGATCGTGGCCGCCGATCCGCTGATCACGCTGGTGGCGCCGGGCCTCGATGCCACCCGCCATGAGCTGGCGGTGGTGCAGATGCGCTGGATGGCACCGATGGCGCTGTTCGCCGGCCTGATCGGCCTGGGCTTCGGGGCGCTGAATGCCGCCGATGAGTTCTGGCTTCCGGCGGTGAGCCCCCTGCTCTCCAGCCTGGCGGTGATCGGCGGCATCGGCCTGCTCTGGTGGCGGCTGGGATCCGCGATCGTGCTGCCCCAATGGGCCCTGCTCGGCGGCATCGCCCTGGCGGCAAGCACCACGGTGGGGGCGCTGCTGCAGTGGCTGATCCAGCTGCCGGCCCTGGCCAAGCAGGGCCTGCACAAGTTCGAGCTGGTGTGGGACTGGAACCATCCCGGCGTGAAGGAGGTGCTGGCGGTGATGGCCCCGGCCACCCTCTCCTCCGGGATGCTCCAGATCAACGTGTTCGTGGATCTGTTCTTCGCCTCGGGAATCGTGGGGGCAGCGGCGGGTCTGGGCTACGCGAACCTGCTGGTGCAGACCCCCCTGGGACTGCTCTCCAATGCCCTATTGGTGCCCCTGCTGCCGGTCTATTCGCGGCTCACCGCCCCGGCCGACCGACCGGAACTGATCGCCCGCATCCGCCAGGGCCTGATGCTCTCCACCGCCAGCATGCTGCCGCTGGGGGCCCTGATGGTGGGTCTGGCAGTGCCGATCGTGAAGCTGGTGTACGAGCGGGGCGCCTTCAACCACAGCGCCGCCCAGCTGGTGGCTGCGCTGCTGATGGCCTACGGGGTGGGCATGCCGGTGTATCTGGCCCGCGATGTGCTGGTGCGGGTGTTCTATGCCCTCGGCGATGGCAACACGCCCTTCCGCTGGTCGGTGGCGGGGATCGGCCTGAATGCCTGCTTCGACTGGTTCCTGGTGGGCGGGCCCACCCCCTGGGGGCTGCAGCTGCCGGCCCTCAACTTCGGAGCACCGGGAGTGGTGCTGGCCACGGTGAGCGTGAACCTGATCACCTGCCTGGGCCTCACCTGGGCCCTGGCCGGCCGGCTCGGTGGTCTGCCCCTTCGGGTCTGGACCCGTGACACCCTGCTGCTGCTGTTCGCCGCGGTGGCTGCCGGCGGTGTGGCCTGGGGGCTGTCCACCTGGGTGGCCTGGCCGGCCGGCTTCCTGGGCCTGGTGCTCCAGAACGCCCTCTGCGCCGGCCTGGCCCTGGCCACCTACGGGCTGATCGGCAGCCTGGCGGGGGTACCGGAGGTGCGGCAACTGCTGGCGATGGCCCAGCGCCGCCGGGCGGCCTGATTCAGCCGCCCCCCAGGGCAAAGAACAGCTTGCGCATCGCTTCCAGCAGGTTGGAGGCCTCCCGCTGGCGCTCCTCATGGCCGAGGCTCTCCAGCTCACGCCGGCGGGAATCCACCAGCTGGGCGAAGCGTTCCAGCAGGGCCGGATCGCGCTCCAGCAGCTCCCGCACCCCGGCCCGGTCGACCCGCAGCAACTGCGAATCCTCCAGAGCCCGCACCGTGGCGCTGCGTGGTGCCCCCTGGAACAGGGTCATCTCGCCGAACACCTCCCCGGGGCCGAGCTCGGCCACATGGATGATGCGACCAGGCTGCACCTCCTTCTCCACCTCCACCCGGCCGGTGATCACCAGGTACAACGAGCGGCCAATGGCCCCTTCCTGAACAATGGCCTCGCCGACGGTGAACAACACCGGCCGGCTGTGGGTAAGCAGACAATCAAGTTCGGCCGGCGGCAGATCAGCGAAGAGGGAGTGGCCAGCCAACAGCAGCCGTCCCTCCTGGGGAGGCAGGGGAGCGGCCAGAGCCGCGGCCGCCGGATCGGACGGACGGCGCTGCAGCTCACGCACCGGAAAGGGAATGCTGCGACCCTCCCGCTTGAGGGCATACCAGATCTGCTGAAGCAGCGCACTGCGCAGGGTGAGACCCACGCGATCACTGGGTTCACGGAACCACACCTCCACTTCGTAAGTGATGGCGCTATCCGCGAAGGCCTTGACCCGCACATCGGGAGGAGGCTCCTGAAGCACCAGCGGATGATTTGTCACCACCCGCTCGAGCAGATCCATGGCAGCGCGGGGGGGCAGGTCGTAATCCAGGCCTACATCGAAACGGTCCGAGACTGCTCCAGTGATGCTGAGGTTGCGCAGGATTCCATTGGTCACCTGGGTGTTGGGCAGCACCACCCGCACCCCGTCGAAGGTCCGCAGGATGGTGTCGCGCCACGTCACCGATTCGACCCGGCCCCGGGCCTGGCCGCCGGCGATCTCCACCAGGTCCCCCAGCCGCAGGTCTTCGCTGAGTTGGAGCTCCAGACCTGCGATCAGATCCTTGAGCGGCTCCTGGATCGCCAGACCGACGACGGCGGTGAGCACCGCCGAGGTGGTGACGAGCCCCATCAAATCGAGTCGGCCGACCCGGTTCACCAGCAGCACGGCGGCCAGGGCACCACTGGCCACCAGGAGCAGCTGCAGCAGCAACCGCGGCGGCGGACGCCACCACCCCAGCCCACCAGGCAGTTCCAGCACCAACCAGAGCACCAGCCGGATCAGGGCCAGCACGAGGAGGAGGTCCACGCCGACGGTGAGCCAGAGGTGGCTGGAGGCCGGCACTAAGCTGAGCGGCAGCAGGTACAGAACCACCAAGCTCACGGTGGCCAGCAGCGGCAGGGTGCGGGGGGGCAGGGGCACGCCGCGACTCCGGCAGGCCAAGGTCAGCAGCAGCAACAGCCCGAAGGCGGGCAGCACCACGGACCAGGACGGAACGGACAAGGAGGAAATCGCGCTGGGCGGGGCCATCGGCACGACAGGAAGCGACCCATCCTGACGCCGCAAGGGCGGGCCTGCGCAGATGGCAGCCAGAGCCGTCGGGATGGGGCCAAAGTGAGGTGGCGCTGACTGTGCCCAGCCGATGTCGTGGTTCCTGCCGTGCCGATCCCTGAGGCCGCTCCGATCCGGTGGCGCGGGGCTGGGTGGGCGGCTGGGCCACGGAGCTGGGCCAGAGCGCCTCGGCCTGGCGGGCCTGGCCGGCGCCCTGTTGCTCACGCTGATGCCACCGCTGCCCGCCCGCAGCGCCGAACGGGCCGTGATCCAGGAAATCCTCGATGGCGACCAGCTCTTCGTGGATGGCCAGAAAGCCCGGGTGAACCAGCAGGCCGCCGCCCCCGATGATGTGAGCACCAAAGCGAGCCGCGGCGCCCTCTCCTTCCCCGGCGGTGCGGTGGGCCGCATTAACCGCTTCTCGCGGATGCGCCTGGGACAAAGCTGCTTCCTGCTCGAAAGCGGTCAGGTGCTGGTGTCGGGCAAGGCCGCCGGCTGCACACGCTCCGCCCGGCTGAGCGTGCGGGGCACCAACTACCTGCTGGAGGTGGATGGGCAGGGCGAGTCCCAGCTTTCAGTGCTGGAGGGCACGGTGGAGGTGGAGCCTCTGAAGGATGGAACCCCCACCGGCTCCGGCCCCACCACGGTGCAGGCGGGCCAGCGGCTGCGGCTGTCGGCCCAGGGGGTGGTCCTGGCCCTGCTGGGCCTCAGCAGCGGCGACTACGACGCCATCCTGCGGGGACCGCTGTTCGACGGCTTCCGACTGCCGCTGCCGAACTACGGGTCCCTGGAGAGCTACCTGCGCCGCTACCAGCCGTCCGTGAGCCTGCCCGTGAGTCTGCCCTCGGCCCCCCTGGCCCCCAGCCTGCCCACCCCATCCCTGCCCACCTTTGGCCTGCCTCGCCTGTTCTGATGAGGGCCTGAGCGGCCTGACCGGTCGGCTCGACGCATCCCGTCCATGAGGCGCCGGCACCCCCGGTTCGTGCTGCCGGCGCTGCTGCTGCTGTGGGTGGGCGTGAGCGCGGGCTGGCCGGGGCCACGCTGGCGGGTGGCCGAACGAGGCCTCGAAGACCAGCTGCAACGGCTTCTGGGCCCCCGCCGTCCACCGGCGGTGGTGACCCTGGTGGCGGTCGATGACGCCACCCTGCAACAGGGGGACTGGTATGAGCGCAACCGCCAGCTGCCGACCTGGGCCCGGGGCGTGGGCTCGCTCCCCTGGCCCCGGGCCGCCTACGGCCTGCTGATCGAGAGGCTGCTAGCGGCCGGGGCCCGGGCCGTGGCGGTGAATGTGGTGTTTGAGGGGCCCAGCTCCCATGGTCCCGCCGACGATGCGGCCCTGGCAGCGGTGCTGGCGCGCCACCGCGGCCGGGTGGCCCTGGCGGCCGAGATGCAGGAAGGAGAAGACCAACAGGGGGCCGGCTCCCTCAGCTTGGTCACACCAAACGACCAGCTGGTGGCGGCGATCGGGGGCCCGGCCCAGCTGGGTCTCACCAACATCCTGGTGCCGCGGCCGGGGGACCGGCTGCTCCACCCCGAGGCCTACGCCGGGGCTCTGCTGCGCGCCCGGCAGGTGAACGACACACCGCCCGCCCTCTCCACCACGGTGCTGCGGCTGGCGGGCTGGCCCCGCCGGGGCGACGACCGCCACAGCGCCCTGCGCACCTACGGCGCCGAGGGCAGCCTGGAGCGGCTGAGCGCCTGGGAGGTGCTCGACCCCGACCGCTGGGCCCACCAGCCCCGCCGATCGGCCCTGGCGGGCGGCGTGGCGCTGGTGGGTCCGGTGGTGAGCGAGGGCAGCGCCGGCTACGGCACGCCGTTCGGGTCGCTCTCGGGGCTCGAGATGCTGGGCACCGCCACCGCCAACTCCCTGCGCGGTGACGGCCTGTTGCCCTGGCCGGCCGAGGGACCGCAACGGGCGCTGCTGGCTGTGCTGCCGTTGCTGCTGGCCCTGGCCGCCGGCCGAAGGCTGGCCGCGATCCAGGCGCGGCTGGCGCTGGTGGCCCTGCTGCTGGCGCTGCAGCTGACGGCGGGGCTGCTGGTGCTGCAGCGGGGGAACCGCTGGCTGCCGCTGCTGGCTCCGCTGAGCGGCCTCACAGCCCTGTCCCTGCTCTACGGCGCTGAGGCTTACCTGCGTGAGGCCGGCGAGCGACGGCGGCTGCGCCGCACCTTCGAGCGCTACGTGGCCCCGGGGGTGGTGGCCGAGATCCTGGCGGATCCGGAGGCGGCCGAGGGGATCCTGCGGGGCCGCCGGCTGGAGGTGACCGTGCTGATGAGCGACATCCGCGGCTTCACCACCCTCACCCGCCAGCGAAGCGAGGCGGGCCAGAGCGAGCTGCATGTGCGCCAGCTCAACGAATACCTCGGCGCCATGGTGGACGTGGTGGGCCAGCACGGCGGCACGATCGACAAATTCATCGGCGACGCGGTGATGGCGGTGTTCGGCTCCCCGGTGAGCCGCGGCGCCCGGGAGGAGGCCCGCCAGGCGGTGCGCTGCGGCCTGGCGATGCGCGTTGCCCTGGCCGCCCTCAATGCCCACTGGCGGCAGCGGGGGCTGGCCGAGCTCGACAACGGCGTGGGCCTGGCCAGCGGACCAGTGCTGGCGGGGCAGATCGGCAGCCCGCAGCGGCTGGAGTTCACCGTGATCGGCGACACCGTGAACCTGGCGGCCCGGCTGGAGGCGATGACCCGCCAGGTGGAGGCGCCGTTGGTGTTCGATACCGCCACCGCCGAGCTGCTGGCCGGCGACCCGGTACTCGCCCCCGCCAGCCTCGGCAGCCGGGAGGTGAAGGGGATCGGGCCGGTGGAGCTGTTCGGGGTGGTGCAGGGGGGCGAAAGCCGGGCGCTGCCGCCGCAGGCCCCCACCTGAGCAGCCGCCTAAGTCAGATCCATGCGCCCTCCAACGAAGCCGCCTCCCTGGAAGCTCCGCCGAGTCGCCGCCTCCGCACTCCACCGGAGCTCCCGCCCTCCGCGCTCCACCCGAATCACATCCCTGCGCGCTCCGCCTTATCCAGCGGCACGCCGCAACCTTCCGCCTATGCCATCGCCCGCCTGCAAGCGAGGCATGGCCAGCCCTGAAGCCCGGCATGGTTCATCGACGGCATCGGACCAGCACCGTGCGCAAGCTCCAGGGTTTCCACCTGGCACCGCAGTTGCCCGCGATGCCCTGATCGTCAGCCACGGCTGACGGCTCTCCGAGCGTTGCGAACGGGTTCGCTCCCAGTGCCCAAAGGCCAGAAGGGAGCGGACCAGCAAGCCCAGCCCAGACCCTCGGAGTGTCAGGACTGCACCTGCCGAAGCAGCGCCTGCCCCATCACCCCACCACAGCGCCCAACTGCTCCCGCAGCTGCTGCTTCGCCGCCGCCAGCGCCCCGTCCAGAGCGGCGCCATCCTTGCCGCCGGCTTGGGCCAGGTTGGGGCGGCCGCCGCCGCCGCCGCCACAGGCCTTCGCTACACCACCGATGAAGGCGCCCGCTTTAGGACCCGCCTTGATGACCTCCGGGCCAAAGGCCGCCACCAGCACCACCTTGCCGGCATCGGCGGGATCGGGCAGTCCGCCCAGCACCACCGCGGCGCCCTCGCCGAGCTGGTCCACCAGACCCTGGGCTGCCGCCTGCAGGCCGGTCCCCTCCACCCCATCGAGGCGTTCCACCAGCAGGGCAAAGGGTTCGCCAGCGCGGGCGGAGCCCGCCGGGATCGCCCCCAGCGCCTCGGCCCGGGCCGCCAGCGCCGCCGCCTTGGCCACCGCCACCTCGCCGCGGGCTGCCGCCAGGGCCTTCTGGGTGCCCTTCAGCTCCTCCTGCAGCCCCGCCACCCGCTCCACGATCTCGCCGGGCTGGGCCTTGAAACGATCGCCCAGGGCCCGCACCACCGCATCACGCTCGTTGAGGTAGGCGAGCACCGCCGGCCCGGCCACGGCCTCGATGCGGCGGATGCCGGCCGCCACACCCGATTCGGCCACGATCTTGAACAGGCCGATCTCGGCGGTGTTGGCCACGTGGGTGCCGCCGCACAGCTCCATCGACACGCCGG
>Ga0209401_1002113_pt1 | contig 12981 bp, 8 predicted proteins | sample M_140807_MF_Meta_FD_187318 | JGI IMG/M metagenome (GOLD analysis project Ga0209401, IMG submission 187318) | Freshwater microbial communities from Lake Montjoie, Canada to study carbon cycling - M_140807_MF_MetaG (SPAdes) (version 2) | ecosystem: Environmental > Aquatic > Freshwater > Lake...
AATCATCTATGACTATAATTTCAAAAGCATCCACAGGATAATCCTGATTCAAAATACTATCCACACAGGCTTTGATATTTGCAGCTTCGTTTCGGGCTGGAATAATGACAGTGAATTGGGTTACGGATGTATTGGGGCCAAAATGTTCAGTTTGACTCAGTTGATCAGCGTGATTTAACTGGAATAACTGCATTTTGCCAAACCAAAAGCGGTAAGCCATTAAGATGACGGCATACATGATCGTTAAGATAGCAACAGCCCAATCCAATAGATATTCCATGGGGCAAAGTTAAAGGGTAAATATTTGGTAGAATCCTTAAAATCGTTGTACTTTTATAATAGTTGCATAACTAACTATATGTCAAACAACCAATTTAAACGAGGGGAATTATACAGCGTCATCAATGGCGTTGCCTCTACCGCTGTTGCAAGAAGATTGCAAAAGAATTTCCGCAATGCCGGATTAGAAATTACCATTGAACAATGGTCCATCTTATACCATTTATGGAAAGAGGATGGCTTGAGCCAACAAGAATTATGTACGCGTACGTTCAGGGATAAAGCAAGTATCACTAGACTGATTGACAATATCGAAAAATTAGGATTGGTTGAAAGAATTGCATCTAAAGATGACAGAAGAGTCAATTTGGTGTATTTAACAGATGCCGCGAAACCCTTACAGGAAGCGACTTATAACATAGCCAATCAAACAATGAATGAGGCTTTACAAGGAATCAGTAAAGAAGAAATAGAAATAGTGAAGCGAGTTTTTCAACGTGTATACGAGAATAGTAAATAATTAAATTATATTTTATGTCAACGACAATCCAAGGTGGAGAATGGATCATTAAGGAAGTGAAAGCAGCAGATGTTTTCATTCCAGAAGAGTTCAACGAGGAGCAATTAATGGTACGTGACATGTGTACCCAGTTTTTAGAAACTGAGGTATTACCAGTGGTAGAAAGAATGGATAAATTAGAGCCAGGTTTGATGCCAGGCTTACTAGCAAAAGCAGGCGAGCAAGGCTTATTAGGGGTTTCTGTGCCAGAACAATATGGGGGCATGGGGAAAGATTTTATTACATCAACTATTGTGGCAGAATACCTAGGTGGCGGTTATTCCTTCTCTGTTGCCAACGCTGCGCACACTGGTATTGGCACCCTGCCCATTTTATATTTTGGTACCGAAGCACAGAGAGCAAAGTATGTTCCTAAATTAGCAAGTGGTGAGTTTAAAGGTTCTTATGGATTAACAGAACCAAACAGTGGGTCAGATGCATTGAGTGCAAAGACCACTGCAAAATTATCGGCTGATGGCAAACATTATTTATTGAATGGGCAAAAATGTTGGATCACCAATGGTGGATTCGCAGATATCTATACGGTGTTTGCAAAAATAGATGGCGAGCAATTTACCGCATTTATTGTTGAGCGCGGCATGGAAGGATTCACACTTGGACCTGAAGAACATAAAATGGGCATCAAAGGATCGTCTACAGTGCAATTGTATTTTCAGGACTGCAAAGTACCAGTAGAAAATGTTTTAGGAGAAATTGGAAGAGGCCATATCATTGCTTTTAATATTTTAAATATTGGAAGATTAAAATTAGGTGCAGCCACCATTGGCGGTGCAAGAAGGGCATTGACCACTACCTTAAAATATGCCAAAGCTAGAGAACAATTTAAATTGCCTATTGTTAAGTTTGGTGCCATCAGACATAAGTTAGCAGAGATGGCCATTCGTTTATGGGTAGGAGAAGCAGCATTGTATAGAGTGGCAAAAAATATAGATGAAAAAGAACATGAATTATTAGCAGCAGGTAAGGATTTATCTACAGCATTGTTAGGAGGTGCAGAAGAGTATGCCATTGAATGTGCTATTTTAAAAGTCTATGGATCGGAGGTACTAGATTATGTAGTAGACGAAGGCGTTCAAATACACGGAGGCAATGGTTATAGTGATGAGTATGAAATTTCAAGAGCATATCGTGATAGTAGAATCAACCGAATCTACGAAGGTACCAATGAAATCAATCGTTTGCTGACAGTAGATATGGTCTTGAAAAGAGCCATGAAAGGTCAATTAGATTTAATGGGACCAGCCATGAACGTACAAAAAGAATTAATGAGTATCCCAGATTTTGGAAGCGAAAATGAAGCACCATTTGCAAAAGAGCATCAAGCAATTGATGATTTCAAGAAGTGTATTTTAATGGTGGCAGGCGCAGCAGTACAAAAATTAATGATGACGTTGAGTAAGGAACAAGAGATCCTTATGAATATTGCAGACATGTCTATTGTGACTTACCATGCTGAATCTGCTTTATTAAGGCTAGAGAAATTAAGCCAAACGAAATCAGAAGCAGAACTAGCAGTACAGACTGCCATTGTAAAAACATATATCTATGATGCTGCCGATGCGATTAATAAAGCAGGTAAAGATGCATTGAATAGTTTTGCAGAGGGAGACGAATTACGCATGATGCATATTGGCTTAAAGCGCTTCACAAAAGCAGATCCATACAATACCAAGGAAGCAAGAAGAACCATCTGTGCGCAATTGGTAGCCGACGACGGATATAAGTTATAAAAGAAAAGAGTTTGATTTGAATTAAATGCCTACCACTTTCTTAAATGTATCCATATCTATCGCCTTTTCATGTTTTGAAATAACGACCGTAGCCACTGCGTTGCCAATAAAATTGGTGACGGATCTTGCTTCACTCATAAAACGATCTACTCCAATAAGTAGGGCAAGTCCTTCAAGGGGGATGACTTTAATAGCTGTTAAAGTAGAAGCTAAAACGATAAAGCCACTTCCGGTAACACCAGCAGCGCCTTTACTTGTAATCAATAAAATACCAAAAATGGTTAATTGTTGGGAAATGGAAAATTCAACATTGAATACCTGTGCTAAAAAAATAATAGCCATACTTAAATAAATAGAAGTGCCATCTAGGTTAAAACTATATCCTGTTGGAATAATTAATCCAACAACAGATTTTTCGCATCCAGCTTGTTCCAATTTTTCCATGACAGAAGGCAACACTGCTTCACTACTACTTGCGCCAATGACAATAAAAATTTCTTCCTTAAGGTATTTTAATAATTTAATTAAACTAAAGCCATAGTAGCGCATGATGCTGTTTAGAACCAAGAAAATGAAAATTAAAACTGTGATATAAAAAGTGAGCATGAACTTCCCTAATACCAATAGACTTCCAATTCCAAATTTACCCATTGTATAAGCCATACCGCCAAAAGCACCAATAGGACTGAGTTTCATGACAATATGTAAAATATTAAATAGGGCTTTATTGATGACACCGAAGGTATTGATGATCCCCTCATTACCTTTTTTAATCATCATTAATCCAACAGCGAAAAAAATACTGAAAAATAAAATTTGAATGATATCTCCTTTTGCAAAAGCACCAATAATATTATCAGGAACAATATGGGTAAAAAAATCCACCCAATGCATTTCTTTTCCTTGGTCTACATAGGCAGCCACTTTGTCTTTATTTGTAGCTGCTAAAACAACCCCCTTGCCTGGCTTAATAAATGTCCCAACAACTAAACCAATCAATAAAGCAATAGTAGAAACAATCTCAAAGTAAAGGATTCCTTTTCCTCCAACTCTACCTACCTTCTTCATATTACCAGCTCCAGTAATACCTAATACCACTGTGAAAAATATAATGGGCGCAATCACCATTTTGATTAGGCTAATAAAAACATCGCTAATTATTTTCCCTGTTTGAAAAAAGGAAGGAAATAATAAGCCAACAATGATACCTAGAATGATACCAATTAAAACCTGCACATATAATATCTTGAAATATTTCATGTATTAAACTTACAAGTAAAAAGCTCAAAAAAAGAAATAAAAGTGATAAATGACAGTCTGGGGGATTACTTCTTTATAGAAAGTGCATAAAATATAGTCATTTACTTCACGGTAAAAAAATTGGTATTATGCTTTTGCCTTAAACCCTAGTTTGGCAGGCGTAATGGGTAAATCCCTTACTCTTTTTCCAGTGGCGTTGTATACTGCATTGGTGACTGCAGCTGCAAAACCAATCAAAGCAATTTCACCAATGCCTTTTGCACCAATCGAATTCATATTGACATCTGGCTTATTCACAAACCAAACATCGGTTGGTGGGATTTGAGAATGCAATGGCACATGGTAAGCACCAAAACTTGCATTGATAATTTGACCAGACACATGGTCCATTTCTAATTGCTCTGTCAAAGCCATCCCAATACCCCCTACCACACCACCAATCATTTGGCTTCTTGCAGTTTTAGGACTAATAATTTTCCCAGCATCCCCTGTGGTCACTACTTGTAAAATTTTAATGGTGCCATCTTTAGGGTTCACCGCCAATTTCACATAATGCGAAGAGAAAGAATTACTTGTAAACTTTAATTGCTCTGCAGTTTTACCTGTAGATGCAATCATCAAATCAATTTGTTTATCAGGACTTAATTGTAATAGATCTACAATAGCGATTTTGATACTTGGATCAGCAATGGCAAGTACCATTTCATTTTTAACTTCTAAGGCTTCTGATTTTAAACTAGCAAAAGCAGGAACTAGTTTAATAGCCAGGTCTTTTAAATTTTGTTTTAAAGTCGTGCAAGCCAAGTCCACTGCAGATCCTACAGTAGAAGTAGTGCCTGATCCGCCTTGTGAAGGGCCTGGAGGCAAATCAGAATCGCCTAATTTAAATTTTACTTTTTCAATCGGCATTTGCATTGCAGCAGCGGCTATAATTGTCATGGAGGTGGTGGTACCTGGACCCATATCACTCACTGCACACTCTAAAGTCAATTTGCCTTCCTTATTTAACAATGCACGTACAGAGGCACTGCCCTTGCCTGCACCAAAAACCCCATTCGCCATTCCATATCCTATGAGCCAACCATTTTCTTTTAATGTACCAGGCGTTGTAGGACGATTTTTCCAGCCAATTTTTTCTTTGCCATAAGCATAGCAATCTTTTAAATTGATATCAGAGAAAGGCAATTTATTTTCAGGATTTATAGTGGTAAAGTTTTTCAACCTTAAGTCTATTGGATCCATTTTTAATTGATAAGCAAGTTCATCTATCGCAGACTCTAAACCATAAGAACCAGTGGCTTCACCAGGACCGCGCATCCATACTGGCGTGCTCAAATCCAGTGGCAGCATACTGTATTTTGTATCTACGTTCTCACAAGCATATAAAAATTTAGAGACGTTCACAATCCCTTCTCTAAAATCTTCGTAACGAGATGTACCACTAATGGCTTCGTGTGAAATGCCAATAAAACGACCAGAAGCATCTGCACCAATACCAATTTTTTGCCAAGACTGTGGACGATAGCCCACCAATGAAAACATTTGAGGACGAGTTAGCACTATTTTTACAGGACGGTTTAACTTTTTAGCAGCAATCAAAGCAGCAGGCACATTGGCCCAACTTCTTAAACCACTACCAAAACCACCACCTACGTTTTCTGCAATCACCCTTACATTTTTTTCTTGTAAACCAAATGTACGTGCTACAGTCGTTTGTGTGCTTTTAGGGCCTTGTGTCTTATCGTACAGGGTAACTTTGTCATCCCCTTCCCAAAAGGCAATGGTAGCATGCATCTCCATTGGAAGATGCACTTCGGCAGGGATAGCATATTCTGCTTCAATAAAAGCAGCCGCTGTTTTAAACGCATTTTCTGTGCCTCTTTTATAAGCAACAGTACCTTTTAATTTAGAAGGGTCTTTTCTTACTAAATCAAAATTAGTTTCAAAAGCTTGTGACTCATATTCTGCACGAACTAAACGAATGGCAGCATTCGCGTTCTCTAAACTATCCGCTACAATCAGTGCAATCGGTTGACCAAAAAATTTAACTTGATTATCGTATAATACTTTGTGCCCACGCCACTCAAACACATTTTTAGGACGCTCTGCGGCATTGGTTAAATAACCAGGCACTGTAGGACAATTCGCATAATAAATAACATCTAACACACCAGGCGATGCCAATGCTTTTGCAGTGTCTATATTTTTGATAGTTCCCTTAGCAATAGTACTTGTCACGAATACCCCATAAGCCATATTCGGCAAATTGTATTCTGCCGTATATTTTGCTTTACCTGTTACTTTGTCTGCACCATCCACACGTTCGTCTTCAAAATTAATTTTAAAACTATTTGCGTTGTGCTGATGTAAATGAATATTGTTCATAAAAGAAAATTAAAAGGATTAGATTTTAGCGCCAGATTTTGCCACTTCTACAATTGCGTCTACAATATTTTGATAAGCCCCGCATCTGCAAATATTGGTGTCCATATAGGTTTGAATACTCGATCTGCTTGTCGACTTCCCTTCTCTCACGCAAGCCACTGCGGACATGATTTGTCCCGATGTGCAATAGCCACATTGAAAAGCATCATTCTTTAAAAATGCAGCCTGCATTGGATGCAACTGATCTCCTTTCGCGAGTCCTTCTATTGTGGTGATTTGATTGTTCTGATGATTCAATGCCAATTGGGTACATGATTTTAAACGCTTGCCATTCACATGGATCGTACAAGCGCCACATTGCCCCATCTCGCATCCTTTCTTAGTACCCGTATAACCAATTTGCTCTCTTAATAAATTGAGCATGGTTGTTCTTGCATCAATTTCAAGTGAAACTGGTTTGCCATTTAGGATAAATTTTAATTTTTCTTTTGCAATTGGCAACGGTACTATTGCTTCGGCAGCAAAAGTCTTCACTAAAACAGACGGGGTAAAATAAAGTGCAGCAACCGAGGCGGACTTTTTTAAAAAGCCCCTTCTTGCACCATCAAATTGACATGGGTTCATATACATCGATTTGATGTAATTTACCAAAAAAATAGGCGCAAACAAAACAGATGTTTAAGGGCGGGGGGATTAATAAGACCTTACTGCTCGAACATAGTACTTAGTACTCTTTTTTGTATAGGCTTGAGTTCCTAGGACGAAGCCTTCGAACCAAGCTCCGTAACCATCATCGCTTTCTAATCCAGTCCAATAATAATAAATGGTAAATTTGCCAATTTTTGACTGATTTTGAAATATAAAATTCAACTCATCTTTGGTAGGCAATCTCCATCCGTTTCCTAAAATTTCACAAGCTTTGGAAGCATCATCCCAATTCATTCGATTTTTAAAATCATGCTCGGCAATTTCTAAATTTTGAACTTTAATAGATTTGCCAATGATAGTTGATGGAGCTTGGGTATATCCCAAATGAAAGCAGAAAAATGAAAGAAGGAAGATAAATTGTTTCAATTGAATTAAATATATTTATATTCCTCTGTTAAAGTTTAAATTCAAATCTTTCCAAACTTCTTTGTTGATTGAAATAAATTTTCCAGATTCATCATATAAAATTTCTAATATAGTGGAGTGATTCTCCCATCTAACAAAAAGATTGTTATTAGATGACAATGCACTGCTCATTTTCGAATTAATAAGAATTTTATTTAATTCGGAAAAAGAATAATTTGATAAACTGCCAAGTTTGGCTGTTTCTGAGAATTGATATTTATTAAAAAATAAAATAAGTCTATTTAATTATTTTAGATAAAAACTTTGTTTAATAAATCGCCATTCTATTATGGGTTAATTTAGCCTTTTTACGAGCCATCTGCCATCCAAAAGTTAACTCCATACTTTGTACAGAATTATAAGATGTTTTAAGACCAGATTTAATGATATCATAAGAGAAACCAGCAAACCAACTAGAAGACTCAAATCCAATGAATGGATAAAAAGAATCATCAAAGCGATTAAATAAACCCATGTTCAACTTTTCAATTGGATGTTCCCCTGGAATTTTGATTTTATAAATTGAACCTAGTGTGAAAATTTTATTCACCCCTTGTTGATCATATCTGCTAATGAAATGAAGTTCATCACCCCCCTTGAATTTTCTAACTACAGATGCATTGGTCGCATATCTTACATTGTTGGTATAATTTCCAAATACTTGAACACCTTGTTTGTTCTTAGCCAAATGAAAACCTGCAACACCTATATTTACACCCCATTTATCACCATCATATGAGTAATTGATACCAGCATCTGTATTAAAATAATCTTGATTACCAACCGACAATGGATCAAAGGTAGGTAAGGCTCTTAAAAAGCCAAGGCTACCGAATTGAGATTGATACAAAAACTTAGATTGGTCTAATGTTAAATTAGAATAACTCAAAGTGATACCTGCTCCAAAAAAGCTTTGCTTACTTATTCGCTTATTAAATGCAGTTGCAAATGTGATGAAATTCTTTTTTAATAACCCTCCATTAGAAGCATCATTGTCCATTGAAAAGCCAATTGCTAGCTCGTCTTCTGGAAACTTTTTCGCTGCTATTCTTTTTTCGATAGAAATGGCGTTGGTTCTAAAGGCAGGTACACCCGTACCCCACCATTGTGATCTAAAATTAGATAGCACCCTAGTATCAGTAATACCCCTGCCCACAAGGGCAGGGTTACTAGTCATTGGCGACATAAAGTATTGAGAAAAATAAGGATCCTGCGCTTTTGCAGCAAAAAAACTTACTTGAAAAATTATTAAAATAGCACAAAATTTCTTGATATTCATTTATAAATTTTTATTTTATCTAAGTAGTGTTACTAAGCCGTTTTCTCTAATTGGTGCGCCGTATTTACTTACTGCTTCAACCATCCATACGTAAGTATCTAAAGCTTGTGGAACACCATTCACAGTTCCATCCCATCCTTCTGCAGGATTTGTGGTTTCAAATACTTTTTGTCCAGCTCTATTAAAGATTCTATATATTTTGAATTCTTTAACACCAACGAGATTTGCATAAAGCTTATCGTTCTGTCCATCTCCATTTGGTGAGAATACATTTGGAATAAATACTGTGAAGTCTTTGAATATTCTTACTAATAATGTATCCACTGTTGTACATCCTGAAGGAGCTAACATTGAGATCGTATACTGTTGTTCAGCAGATAGTTTGGTGATTGGATTACTAATTGTAATATCAGATAATCCTGTTGCTGGACTCCAAGTGTATTTGCTATTTGCGAATACTCTTGCTTGAAGTTTTGTTTCATCCCCATTTACTCCATCCACTAATGGTAAACGCTTACCAGGTATAGGACTTTCAATAGCTAATACTTTAGTGATACTATCTTTTAAGTTTGGACAATAAGTAGATGTTACTACTAACTTCATACTTACAGATCCAACACTATTGTAAGTAAATACTGGTGATGTAGCTGCACTTGTATTTCCAAGATTATCTCTCCAAGCATAAGTCACTGCACCTGCATTGCTTGTTGTAGATAAGTTTGTGAATGTTACAGGTACTTGAGTACAGAAAGTATTGAAGCTAAATTCTGCCTTAGGCTTAGTTAACATTGTAGTCGTTATTTTAGCCTCACTCAATGATACGCAACCAAATGAGTTAACAGCTTTCACACTATAGTTACCAGGAGTTGTTGAAGCATAGGTTGCTGCAGTTGCTCCATTGATTAATACACCATCTTTATACCATAAGTAGCTTACTCCACCTGTTGCTGTTAAGTCTAATGTTAATCCATCACAAATTATAGTGCCTTTAGGAGCAGTAACTGCTACTGTTGGCATTGGGTTAACAGTGATTGTTTGTTTAACACTGTCCACACAACCATAGAAGCTTGTAACTTTTAAAGTAACAACGAAGTCTCCGCTAGCTTTATAAGTTTTGATTGGATTAATATCTGATGATTGAGTGCTATCACCAAAGTTCCACTTGTAATCAAAGATTAATGGTGATTTATCAATAGATGTTTCATTAGTGAATACAAAGCTATTTCCAGATAAACATTGTGCATTTTTATTCACCGCAAACGCAGGTACTGGTTTAGGGTATACTACTACTACTGCAGTAGTACTATCACTATCACCTGTATTGGTTACTACCACCAATTTAACGGTGTAGCGTCCAGCTTTCGTATAGGTATATGATGGCGCTTTTGTAGTTGCCTTTCCAACACTATCACCAAATGTCCAGCTGTAGCTTAAGATACCTGCATTGGTAGCACTTGTATTTGTGAATACAAAGCTATTTCCAGCGATACATTGCTCACTTGTGTTTACACTAAATGATGCTAAAGGATTAATGACTGTTAATAATGCTGCATCACTTATTACAGAAGGATTACATGTTCCAGACACTTTAACTCTATATCTGATTCCATTCATTCTTAATGCAATGTTAGACACAGTTAACTTGTTGGTAGTAGCTCCTGCATAGTAAACATTGTTTACTAAGTCTACGAAGCTAGTGCCACCATCCACGCTTAATTGCCATTGGTAAGTTAACGCAGTTCCAGTTGCAGCAACTTCAAATGTTGTTGAAGTACCTGCGCTATTGGTTACACTTACTGGTTGGCTAGTGATAGCTGGTAAGTTATTGACTGTTATCACAGCGCTTACTGTTGTAAAGTCTACAGATCTAATACATCCACTTGCATCCGTTACACTAATTATTCTGTAAGTAGTTGTTGCAGTTGGGTTCACTGATACATCAAATGGAACAGCACTTACCACTCTACTAACTGTGTAGCTTGTAGTTCCATCAGAGTAAACAATAGTGTATGGTCCAGTTCCTGCAACACTAGATCTATATGTCAATTGACCAGTTCCACCTACACATATTGTGTTTGCAGACAATGTACCTTGCGGTAATTGATTTACAGTTACTGAAGTTTGAGCACTTGTTACTGCATTACATGTTCCTGTTACAATTACATAGTAATCGCCTGCAGTAGTTACAGTTATAGTTCTATTTGTTTCACCAGCGATAATGCCAGTTTTCTTATTATACCATTGGTACGTAATACCTGCACCTGTTGCTGTTACATCTAATGTTGTAGATGACCCAGCACATATTACAGCAGCTGATACTGGTTGTACAGTGATCGTAGCTGGTGCAAATATCGTTACTGTCGCACTTCCTGTTGAAGTTCCGATACCATAAACATCATTCACACTCTCTATTGTATACGTTGTATTCGTAGCAGGTGTTACACTGATTGTACCAGATGTCGTGCCCGCAGCAAATGTCTTCACAGTTCCATCATTCAAGGTTACTGTGATAGATGCTGTAGCATTGCCTGTTAGAGCAACATTCAACGTAGCAGTTGCTTTATCACATATTGTTTGATTACCAGACAATGTCGCTGTTGGTTTAGCAAATACGGTGATCGTTGCTGTTGATGTAGTGAAGCCTGTCGTTCTTGAACTTGTAGTTACTTCGTCCGTCACACTTACTAATGTGTAAGTTGTTGTACTTGTTGGTGTTCCAGTATTTACATTAAATGGTATACCACTAATTACGTTAGTTACTGTTACACTTCCTGGATTGTACACGATCGTGAACGGTCCAGTTGCATTACTAGAAATATATGTTAATTGACCAGTTGCACCTGCTTGTATTGTACCGCCTCTCAAACGACCTTGTGGTCTTGGAATCACATTGACTACAATAGATTCAGAGCTTACCACATTACATGTTGTACTTACAGTTACATAGTAGATACCTGTTGCTGTTGTCTCACTAGTAGTAGTATATGAAAGGTTTGTCGATCCACCTAATGCAATACCATTTTTATACCATTGGTATCTAATAGTTGGTTCACCTGTTGCAGTTACGCTTAATGTAGTTGTTGTTCCTTCATTAATAGTTACTGCAGTTACTGGTTGTACTGTAATTGTTGCTGGTGCGTAGATTGTTACAGTAGCACTTCCTGTTGAAGTACCAATTCCATAAGCATCTGTCACACTCGCTATTGTATACGTTGTATTCGTAGCTGGTGTTACACTGAAAGTACCACTTGATGTGCCTGCAGCAAATGTCTTCACTGTTCCGTCATTTAACGTCACGGTGATTGATGCTGTAGCATTGCCTGTTAAAGCAACATTCAATGTAGCAGTTGACTTATCACAAATACTTGGTGTACCACTCAACGTTGCTGTTGGTTTAGCAAATACCGTAATAGTTGCTGTTGCTGTCGTGAAGTCCGCTGTTCTTGATGCAGTTGTTATTTCATTCGTTACACTTACTAATGTATATGTAGTCGTACTTGTTGGTGTTCCTGCATTAAATGCTACACCACTTGTTACATTACTTACTGTTACGTTTGATCCACCTGTTGGTAAGTACACGATCGTAAACGTACCTGCACCATTGCTTGATGTATACGTTAACTGTCCTGCACCTCCAGTTTGGATCGTGTTACCACTTAATCTTCCTTGTGGTCTTGGATTCACTATCACCACTGAGTTACTTGATCTTACCACATTACATGTTCCACTCACTGTTACATAGTATGATCCTGCAGCAGCTATCGTATTCGATGTTGTAAATGTACTGTTACCCGTTGTTGTACCTACTAATGTACCACCCTCTGTAAACCATTGGTATGCTAAGCTTCCTGTTGCTGCACCTGTCGCAGTTACACTCATCGTTGCTGTCATACCCTCATTGATCGTTTGTGTCGCTATCGGCTGTGCTGTAATAGATACTGGCACTGTTGTGCTTATCGTAGCCGATCCAGTAGTTGTACCTGAACCATATTGATCCGTTACACTTGAGATTGTATATGTATCTGAACCACCAGCTATCGCTACCGCTCTCTTAGAAGCTGAGATCGAAGTGCCTGATACTGTTGTATACGTACTTCCATCACTCAACGTTACTGTGATTGATCCTGTACCTGTCACAGCTATTGTTAAGCTCGCACTCGTTCCATCACAGATCGTTGTGCTACCCGTGATGTTCGCTGTAGGTCTTGGAACTATTGTAATCGTACCCGTTGCTGTCGTGAAGTCCGCTGTTCTTGATGCAGTTGTTATTTCATTCGTTACACTTACTAATGTATATGTAGTCGTACTTGTTGGTGTTCCTGCATTAAATGCTACACCACTTGTTACATTACTTA
>Ga0209401_1002114_pt1 | contig 12980 bp, 9 predicted proteins | sample M_140807_MF_Meta_FD_187318 | JGI IMG/M metagenome (GOLD analysis project Ga0209401, IMG submission 187318) | Freshwater microbial communities from Lake Montjoie, Canada to study carbon cycling - M_140807_MF_MetaG (SPAdes) (version 2) | ecosystem: Environmental > Aquatic > Freshwater > Lake...
ATGGATGAATGGCTCTCGGTCGGCGACGAGGCCTTTCGCCTCCAGGCCGAGGAGCGGCTGCGGCACCTGATCGACAATACGGCGATCCTCGTGCTCGCCTCCCACTCGATGCACCTCATCGAGCAGGAGTGCGACCGGGTGATCGAGCTGTCGCATGGACAGATCGTGCGCGACGAGGTGATTCACACGCCGGAGGAAAGCGTCATGGGGACTGGCAGATGATGAAGACGATCATGGTGACCGGCGGCCGCGGGATGCTCGGCAGCGGCATGCACGAGGTCGTTCGCCAAGAGCCACGGGCGGGCCACGAATTCGTCTTCGTCGACATCGAAGACGGCGACCTGACCGACAAGGCGGCGACGCGGACCCTCTTCGGCCGGGTCCGGCCGGAAGGGGTGATCCACCTCGCCGCCGACGTGGGCGGGCTCTACAAGAACGTCGCCCAGGGCGTGGAGATGCTCGAAAACAACCTCCTGATGAACATGCACGTGATGCAGAGCAGCCGGGAGTTTGGCGTCGAGAAGCTCGTCACCTGCCTTTCGACCTGCGTGTTCCCCGAGCAGACGCTCTGCCCGCACGTCTCGCTGCCGATCGAGGAGACGGTCGTCCACATGGGCCCGCCGCATCCTTCGAACGAGGGCTACGCCCATGCCAAGCGGCTGGTGGACGTGCAGTCGCGGGCCTACCGCAAGCAGTATGGCTGCAACTTCATCACCCTCGCCCCGACCAACATCTTCGGCCCCCACGACAACTATTCTCCCGAGCACAGCCACGTGATCCCGTCGCTGATCCGGAAGTGCGATGCGGCGATGCGGGACGGCACCGACTTCGTGGTCTGGGGCAGCGGCAAGCCGCTGCGGCAGTTCATCTACTCCCCCGACCTCGCCCGGCTGTTCCTCTGGGCCTACTTCAACTACGACGAGGCCGAGCCGCTGATCCTCGCCCCGGGCCCGGATCAGGAGGTGAGCATCGCCACGATCGCCCAGCATGTCGCCGACGCCTTCGGCTACACGAAGCCGATCAGGTTTGACACGTCCTATTCCGACGGCCAGTTCAAGCGAACGGTGACCAACGCCAAGCTGATGAGCCGAAACCCGTCGTTCCACTTCACGCCGCTGCCCGAGGCGATCAAGGCGTCGGTCGAGTGGTTCCAGGCGAATCGCGAGACGGCGCGGCTGTAGCCACGGATCAGCCGTCGGCGAGCGGCTGCGGCTCGCCGATCTGCTCGGGCGCAGGATCCGGCACGAGGTCGGACCGGGTCTCCGGCTCCGGCTCAGGTATCGCCGTCGCCTGCTCCAGCCGTTCGAGCGCCTCTTCGAGCCTGGCCGTCCTTTCAATGAGCAGGTGGCGGGTCTGGACCAAATCCTCGGTCACGGTCGCGAGCGCCCGCGCGTTCGCAACCAGGACCGTCGTCCGGTCTTCGAGCAGGCGTCGTAATTCGCCGATCTCGGAAGCCTCGGCAGAGGGTGTCTCGGCCTCGACGGCTGCTTCCGGAGTCGGGCTCGCACCGGCTGCATGACGAGCGACCGCGGCGTCGATCTCCGCCCCGGACACCAGCCGCTGCTCGAGGGGAGAAAAGGTGTCGGGCAGCGTCCGGTAGAGTTCCGTGAACCGCTCCACCCCGATCCCGCTTGCGTGGAGCTCTTCGAGAAACCGCTGAAACCGTGGGGAGAAGCTCCGGTGCGGATTGGTGTTCGGCATCGGCGGGTAGGTTTGCAGCGCCGCCGGATGGCCGGGCATGGCGGCCGCAAGAAACCGCTGCAGAATGTCGTCGCCGGCGATCGATTCGTACGCGATCCCGCGGAAGCTACCGGCGCCGAACACCCGGGACCAGACCGCCTCCTGAAATTCCGCTTCCCACCTGGGATGAAACTCGGCGACGAAATCATCGATCGAGTACGGCCCCCGATCCATGGCAAGCAGTTGCCCGTACATCGATGCGATGAAGTCGTGGGGCTCTCGGAGGCAGCACGCGATGCTCACCTCGTGGCCGGCGAGACGGTCGCGGATCGACTCAAACTGAACGTCCTGCGTGAGGTCCCAAGAGAGGTTTTCCGCCGTGATCAGGCAGCAGGGCGATTCACAGCCCGCGAGTTCCTCCCCCAATCGATCCCAGACCTCGGGCAGGAGTCGCTGGACGGCGGCCGGAAACTGCGACCAGCGCTCGGGCTGCAGGGCCCAGGCGAGCATGAGGTGATTGTTCTCCTCGCAGGCCATGCGACCGCTCAACGGATCGCCGGTGAGCGACCTTACCCAGTCGAACGTCGCCGTCTTGGGGATGAAGATCCCGTCGGCTGCCAGCCGATCGCGGTGGTGCGCAAGCTGCTGCTGGAGAAAGGTCGTGCCTGTCTTCGGCAGGCCGATGTGGAGAACGACGTGCATGGCGAGAACTTCCCACGGGTGTGGCGCCGTCACCCGCTTGTCCTGCGGTGCCGTCGCTCCGGTCAATCACCGGCGTCCCACCGTTGCCTGGATGACCCTCGAATTGTAATTCGAGTCACTTCCCGGGAAAGCCGCCGATTCGGGGCGAGCATCACGTGTGGCTAGCCGCCGCCTCGAACGCCTCCCGGACGCGGGCGGGGGAGGTCGTCGCCTGGAGCATCTGCCGGCCCGCCTCGGCCCGGCTCAGAGCCACGCGGTAATTCGAGGTCACCTCCACGATCGCCGCAGCCGCAGCGGCCGTGTCGGGCTCGAGCCACCCGCTCCATTCCGCATACTGCCCGCGGCCGGGGGACGGCGTCGCGGGGATGCCGGAGACGAGCAGGCAGCCTGAATCGTCGGCGAAGTCGAGCACGCCTCCCTGCCGGCTCGAGATCACGGGGATCGCCCGGGAGAGCGCCTCGGCGACGGGCAGCCCATAGCCCTCGGAGCGATGCAGGCTCAGCAGGCAGTCGCAGTCCTGCCAGAGAGCCTCCATTCCGGCCTCGTCGAACGTGCGGGCCAGAATCTCGACCGGAGCCCCGCCCGCCTCGGCCAGCAGCCGATCGATCGCGTCGGACGGGGTGCCGGCGTGGCACTTGATCCGCAGGCGGGCCGAGCCCGCTGGCAACTCCGCCATCGCCTGCCGGAAGGCCCGCACCGCGCCGAGCGGATTCTTGCGGTCGAAACAGGAGGCATGGTCGAACATCGTCAGAAACTCGATCGGCCCGTCGGACCGCCGCACCCGGATCGGCCGCTCCGGCAGGCAGTGGGGAATGATGCCGACGGGCCGTCCGGTGGCCTTCTCGAAAGCCCGGGCCGCGAACCGCGAATGGGTGCAGACCATGTCGTAGAGCGACAGCACGGTTGCCCAGCCGGCCGGGAGGGTTTCCGTTTCCCAGATCGCAAGCGCGATGTTGCAGCGGTTGCCGGTGATCCACCGCGTGCCAAACCGCCGCGCCGCCGCGAGGAAGATGTCGGGATTGACGACATGCAGGGCGAGATCGGCCCGGCCCGCCTCGGGAGACCGTGGTGTGATCGTGTCGAGGACGGTGGCGGGGAGCCGCGGCGTGTGGGAAAGCTCGGAGAGCGACACGCATCTCGGGCGGCGATCGGCCAGGGCATGGGCCATGCCCCGGGCCGCCACGCCGAGCCCGCTTGCCGACTCGAACATCCCCACGATCGCGAGCGACTCCGATCCGCCGTCGGCTTGAGCCGCATGCGACCCGGCCGGGGGCCAGAGGGTTTTCTCCAGCCGGGCCCGGGCCACCATGCCGCCAACGGCCAGCGGCCGCAGTATGGCCTTGAGCGGGCCGAGCGGCGATTCAGGCGGGGGCTGCATGGCTGACCCGGGCCGGCGTGTCTTCGGCCACCCAGCGGGCGATCCGATCGCCATCCGCCCGCAGCCAGTCCACGGTCTGCCGCATCCCCTGCTCGAGGCCGGTGCGGGCCTCGTAGCCAAACGCCTCGGCGGCGGCCGCGACCGACATCACCCGCCGCTTGTAGCCCACCGGCTTGTCGGCCTGGAAGTGCGGCACGAGGCCGGCGCCGGCCGCCCGGGCCACGGTCTCGGCGATCTCGCGGATCGAGGTCTCGCGACCCGAGCCGAGGTTGTACGACTCGCCCGCAAACCGTCGCTCGGCGAGCGCGACCGTCGCGATCCCCTCGGCCACGTCGCCGACGTAGACGAAGTCACGGGTCGCCGTGCCGTCGCCCCAGACATCGAAGCCTTCGTCGCCCCGCGCGGCCGCCACGAGCGCCTTGCGCACGAGCGCCGCCACGACGTGCCCCCGCTCCCGGTCGAAGGCATCGCGAGGGCCGTAGAGATTGGCTGGGATGACCGTCACCGTCTCCTTGCCGAACATCCCGCAGATATCGCGGGCCACGATCGAGGAGGTGAGCTTGGCATAGCCGTAGTTGCCCGTGTCGCCGGAGGGCACGCCGATTTCGAGCGTCGCCTCCCGCAGCGGCAGTTCGGCGTCGCCGGCATAGGCGCAGGGCGTGCCCGCGAGGACCAGTCGGCGGCAGCCGCCCCGGCAGGCGGCCCGGATCACGTTCAGCCCGAGCCGGAGGTTGTCGTGGAAGCCCCGGCCCGCGTTCGATCGCAAGTAGCCGACACCGCCGACATCGGCAGCCAGATGGATGATCGTCTCCGCATCGGCGAGCACCCGCTCCGCGACGGCCGCATCCCGCAGGTCGCCATCCTGCCGCCCGAGAGCCCGAACCTCGACCCCGCGCTTCCGCAGACTGTCCACGACGTGGCTGCCGAGAAAGCCCCGGGCACCGGTCACGCAAACCGTCATCTTCATGTTGACCCCATTCGCCCAGAGGACATCGTTCGTGGCATCGAAATCACTCTAACCAGTTCAGACTGCGGTGTCTCAGGCACGGCGGGCGATGATCATCGCCGACACACCCCAGGGCAGCCCGATGCCGCGCGAGAGCCAGAGGTTTTCCGACCTGAAAATGCTTTCCAGCAGTCCATTCAGCGCGGAAAACTGCGACCGGCTGAAATCGGATTTCAGCGGCCTGTTTCGCGCCCCGCCCAGGCGGTCTGCCATCCGCCGGACAACGCGGTGGACTGCGATTGGAGCAAACAGAAGGCTGTTGAAACCGCTGCAGAGCAGGAGATCGCAGCCTCTGAAGAGGGCCTTGAGTTCGCCGATCCGGTAGCGCCGGAAGTGATGGTTGATCTCGTCGTGTTCGCTCCAGAGCAGCGGCGAAGCCGGCACGGTCACGAACAGACTCCCGCCCTTGCGGCAGACCCGCTTCATTTCGGCGACAGCACCCGCATCATCCTCGACATGCTCGATCACGTCGAAGGCACAGACCACGTCGAACGAATCGCTCTCCCAGGGCAGATCGAGGATCGTGCCCTCGACGATCTCGAGGCCGGTCCGCTCCCTCGTGAGTCGGCAACAGTCACCGTCGTACTCGAGCGACACGACATCGCCGAGTTCTCCGAGCCATTGGGAGCTCCTGCCGGTGGCGGCGCCGATGTTGAGAATCCGTGGTCGGGAGGGGATTCCGCCTGTGGAGATCATCCGCTCCACCTGCCGGCGGAGAATCGATTCCCGGGCCCGGAACCACCAGTGCTCCCGCTCGTTCCGGTAATACTCGTCGTAATAGGCCGGTTCCATGGCTCAGGCCGAGTCCTCGCGGCCGTCGCCATTCCAGAACCTCCGCACCAGGTAGACGGGCCGGGCTCGAACCTCGTCGTAGATGCGATGGATGTAGGCGCCGAGGATGCGGATCGCCACCAGCTGCACACCGCTGAAAAAGATGATGGCCAGGATCAGCGTGCTGAAACCGGCGGGAATCTCCGCCCCAAACAGCCAGGCCCCGAACAGCCAGAGCGCGTAGCAGACACTGACGAGGATCGCCGCCGTTCCGACCATGCCGAGCATCCGGATCGGAACCTTCGTGAAACTGAAGATCCCGTTGTAGGCCAGCCGAAACAGATCGCTCCAGCGATACTTCGCCTCGCCGGCGGCCCGGGCGGCCCGTTCATACTCGAATGGCACCTGGCGGAATCCGACCCAGGCCCGAAGGCCGCGCAGAAACAGGCTCTGCTCCGGCATTCGCAGCATCGCCTCCAGCACCGGCCTCCGCATGACGGCGAAGTCACCGGAATCGAGCGGTAGTTCGATGTCCATGATCCAGCGCATCAGCCGGTAGGCCATCCAGTAGGCCGTCGTCTTGGCGGCGTTTTCCTTGCGGCGGCGACGGACGGCATAGACGACGTCGGCGTCCTGTTCGTCGAGTTGATCGAGCATCGTCGGGATAAGCGTTGGCGGATCCTGCAGGTCGCCGTCGATGCAGGCGATCACGTCGCCGGAGGCATGGGCCAGCCCGGCGAGCAGGGCACGCTGATGGCCGAAGTTTCGCGACAGGTCGATCACCTTGAATCGCGGTTCGCGGCGGTGCCACTCGACGAGCTTTGCGAGCGTGGCGTCGCGGCTGCCGTCGTTGACGGCGATCACCTCCCAGGGCCCGCGTCGGGCGGAGAGCGCCGAGATGATCTCCGATGCCAGCCGATCGACGACCTCCTCCTCGTTGTAGACGGGAGTCACCACCGAGAGCAGCTGATCGTTGGCATGCGTCATGGGTGCCGTCCGGGTCAAAGATTCGGTGGTGGATACTGCCGTGATCACGAGACACACTCCATCACGATGACGGTGTAGGGGATGCGAAACATGTCGTGGCGGATCGAGGTCGTGACCTTCGGAAAAACCGATTCGGCAATCGCCCTGTAGGCCGGCTCCGTGCGGACGAACTCACCGCGATCATTGTCGAGAAGGCGGCGGACGAGTGCCGACTGTGGCGTCGTGTAGCAGCCGTCGAGCGTGATCAGCCTGCCCCCCGAAGAAAGTGCCCGCGAGGCCATCGTGAACATGTTCCTGGCCTGGGCATCGTCGAGGTGGTGGACGACACCGACGGCGAGGACGATGTCGAACTGGCCGTAATCCGCGACGGTGTCGGGCGTCACCTCACATTGGTGGAAGGTGCCTCGATCACCAAAGCGTTTTCGGCAGGCCTCGATGTAGGCCTCGCTCATGTCGAAACCGACGTACTCGACGCCGGGAAGATGATTGAGCATCACACCCGTGCCGCAGCCGATGTCGAGCACCCGGTCGCCCGGCTTGGCCTTGATGTAGCGCGAGACGAATTCCGGCGCGTAGGCGGTTCCGCGGATCACATACTGGGCAAGGTCGTAGACCCAGGGTGCTGCGAGGACGTCTTTGATCGCCATAACGAACCCTTCTATTGCTCTGGGGAAAGAAACTTATGGTCGGGATCCGTAGATCCGGGAGTGGTCCGTTCGTGCCCGGGTCGCCTCCACGATCATCGTCAATCCGGCCCAGCCGGCGATTACCGCATAGATCGCGTACACGACCCAAAACATGGCGAACATCCGGTTGTGATAGACGATGTCGATGATGTTTCGGCCCGGCTGAAGGCTGATTGCAGCCAGCCCGTCGCTCTTGCCCGGGGTGATCGTCTTCCCGTTGACTGCGTAACTGAGCCGCGGGTTGTTCCAGAGCAGGTATTTCATCGTGACCGGCTCGGATGACTCGACGTCGATCTGGAGCGTGTTGGCGTTGTTGCAACTGAAGCCATGCACCACGAGAGTATCGGCCGGCTTTTCAGCGGCGCCGTCTGCAGCTTCGCCGGGCGGCGGATAGACCTCGACCTCCGCCAGACTGAGGATGTTCTGCGGATCCGCCGTCTCACGGGCCAGCTGCACCCTCACGTAGCGGCCGGCTGCGCCGGGCGTGTCGATCGTCAGCGACGGCGCTGGCATGATCCGAATCCGCTTCTGCCACAGTCCCGCCACCGCCTCTTCGCGGGGAATCGCCGCCGTCGCGATCGCAGAGGCGGAAGTGTTGCTGATCGATAGCCAATAATCGCCGAGCCGATTGGGCACCTCGTCGCGATTCCAGAGCCGTACCGAGCCGATGGGCTTCGATTCTCCGAGATCGATCTCGAACCATGCACCCGGCTCAGTGCCGGTGTGGGTGACCGATCCCTCGGAAAACACCCCGCTCTGGTTGCCATCGACGGCCCGGCCCGCCTCCCCGCCGCCGTTGCTGCTCTGAATGGCCTTGGCTCGCAGGGCGAGATTTCTGCGTCGCTCGACCTTTTCAGCGGCCGATTCCCCGACGGCGCCTCGAACGACGCGAACATAGCCATTATCGAACAGCGCATCCTCGGTCGGCCGACTGTTGATCCCGGAGGACGTCAGTGGAGCGAGCACGACGCCGCCGGGAAGCCTGTGGATGTCGCCGGCTGAGAGGGTTCCCGTCAGCGGCTCCAGAGACGGCAGATCGGATTCGAGCGCGACCACGAAATCGGCACCCGACATCCGCAGTCTCTCCCACTGCGGATGGAATCGCCCATCCCCCTCGTAGGGAATCGTGCGCATGTAGTCGGCCCGCGACGAGAGGTAGAAGTTCCATCCGGAGTACGGACAGATCGAGATCTCCTTGAGCACAAAATGTGGAAACGCCTTGGGAAACGTCTCGGGCCCTTCACTGCTCCAGCGCGGCGTGATGTCGACATACTTGATCATCTCCTTGCCCTGGGCCCGGAAACGCTCCAGGTAGGCGAGCACGCCCCGACGCAGGGACTCGTCGAGCATGACACCCTGGCGAGTCACCTGGACGTCATACCCGCTGTTTCCCTGGGAGCGGTCATACATCACGTCCAGTGCCGGGAGCGCGAACAGGGCCAGTGTCGCGACGTACGCAAAAACCCTGTCGGGCACGAGCATCGCGACCATGGCCAAGGCGGCGATCAACAACTCAAACACAAGGTAGTTGTTGAGCCCAACGAGGCCGGCCGAATCGGGCTGGTGGATTACATACATGGCAACGGCAAAAGCCGCGCTGATGAACAACGCGAACGCGATCCGCAGACCCAAGACCGGCCTGGAATCGATGACCGCCTTCAACATGAGGGCGATCATGACACCAAACAACAACTGCCCGGGCAGAAGAAACCGCTGGTAGATGTGCATTCCGCCAACCTGGGGAATGAAATAAAAGACGAGATCGCTGACGACGCTGTGCTGCCCGAACACGCTGAGGGCAATCGCGAAATAGATCAGTCCTGCGGTCTTCAGCAGCGTCCATTCCCGGCGGCTGAGCGAGTCGATTGCCCGAGACGAGAGCACGAAGATCGTGGCTACGGCCAGGGCGATGAAACCCCAGGTGATGGAAAACTCGGTGAATGGCCCCGGGATCGGAAATCGATAGGAGAGTGCCCGCAGGATGCTCTGGGGCATGTCCGCCAACTGATGGGCGCTGTAGAAAAGCGACGGCCTCGATGCGCTTGGCGAGGCCTTCAGAAAGAAAAAGACCTGCAGCAGATACGGGGATGCCACGATACCGCCGACGATGAAGGGCAGCATCGCTGCGAAGAACCTCGATGACCTGCCGGCTATGGTGGATCCGGTTTCATCGAGGAGAAACAGCCGGATGCCGACGATCATGGCGGCGATCGCCAGGCAGGCGATCCCGAGCGGTACATAGCCGGCAAACAATCCTACGAGCACGGGGAATGCCGCGAGCACGAGCCGACGGAAGCCTCGATGCTCTGCGTAGTCGAGGGCGGCGCAGGCCGCCCATGGCACGATCGACGCACAAAACACGTACATCGGTTCGCCGTGGGCGTTGACGGCATAGACGCTGAAGGCGAACGCCGCTGCGGCAAATGCGGCCACCCAGAAATCGAGGTGGAAAAATCTGGTCAGCAGCCGCTGGGCGAAGTAGCAGGCGACGAAGCTGTGGATGGCAAGCGCCAGGACAAGAATCCGGCCAGCATCCTGAAATGTCGTCGTCTCAGGAGAACTGAAGAGTGCCCAGACCACGAACAACGGGTGGCAGGGGAAGAAATTCGCGGCCAGGAAAAAGTCGGCACTGGCGTTGAACTGGCCGAAATCGAGCGCGACGAAGTGGTGCCGCGAAAGCAGATACTGCAATTTCGCCAGGTAAGGCCAATAGAAACCGATCACGTCGCCGCCGTAGAGAAAGCCAGCGTCGCGGGATCCATTGCGAAACGAGGGATAATAGAAGATCAGCGTCATCAACAACGTGAAGGCAAAACCTACAGACTGCCTGAGATACGCGAGGCACGCCTCGACGAGCCTGCCCGCACAATCAAGGCAGGCATCGACGCTACGGCTGCCACGCGACCATTGCCCGTCGAATCGTCCGGCCACAGCGGTCGGGACCGCCGCCGCGCTCGGCTCGTGCTGATCGGCGTTCGGCGGCGGTGTCATGAGCATCGGTCGGCTTCCCGAAATGGGAGGGCGGTTTTCTTCAACGGATGCCAATGGACTTGCGGCAGAATGTGATCGACTTACGGATCCACCCCGGCATCGGCACGGAGTGGTAGAGATCGAGCAGCAGCCGCCAGCGCTTCTCCTCTTCCATCCCGCTGACGGTCGCAAGCAGATTCTCCTCGGAAAGGCCCCGCGACGGCTCGATCGTCATCGCGGTCGCCGTGGAGCAGGCGACGACCGTGGCACTCGACGAGATCACCTCCCTGACAGGGTTGGCTAGTCGGGCGAGCGTCTGCGGATCGAGCGGGATCGTGTCGGCCGGCTGCATCCGGTGGAGCAGCTGCTCGTAGTCGGTGATGTCGACCACGATCGCCGTCGACGGGCAATCGACCACGCTCTGCCGTTCGAGCACGGCCAGCCGGCAGATGTCCTTCCAGGCGATGCCCTGCAGCGGCACCCGGTTGGCGAGCCACTCGCGGTCGAAGATCACGCAGCCGATCGCCGCGTCGTGGAGGCCGCTGACTTCGCCCGCTCCGCGGGAATAGTCGTAATAGACGCCCCCCTTGCCGTCGCGATGCCTGAGCACGTGGCCGACGCGGGCCACGGGATGGTCGCCGGCCTCGCGGCAGGCGGCCACGAACGAATCGACGAACACCTCCTCGATACCGAGCAGGAATGCCACCTTGGGGCAGCTGAGCCGGTCGCCGGCCAGTTCGAGGCACTCGATCGGAGCGAGCATGCGGTCCTGGGGCCCGGCCAGCGGCACGATCTGCACGGCGGCATCGAGGTTTCGCTCGTACCAGTCCCGCTGCCTTTCCTCGACGATCAACGTGATCCGGGCTTTGCCCTTGCCCGTGCGAGCGAGCCGGCTGATCCGCTCGCGGATCAGATCGGCCTCACCGTGGAGAGGCTGAACGACGATATCGACGGCGGGCTCTGCCGACGGCAGCGTCAATTCCCGCGACCGCTCGCTGAATCGGTGGGCGGCCTCGTAGACGTCGGCCAGTTGGGTACAGAGGTGATACGACCTGACGAGCGCCTGCTGGGCGGCGGTCGCAAGCGCCATCGCCTCCTGCGGATGTCGGCCAAACTGCCGCAGGGCATCGACGATCCGCTTCGCCCGCTCCTCGGCCGTCAGGGTGGACGGCACACAGAGAAAATTGTCGCCGATCGCCGCCGGGATGAAGGGGTGCTCGTCGCCGATCACGACGGCCCCGGCCGCCATCGCCTCGAAGAGCCGGTTCGACATGATCCCCGACCGCATGTGGGCGTCGGAGGAAAAGACGAGGCAGGCGCCGGCCTCGGCGATCTTCTCGATGATCGTCCGCCCGTCGAACGGCAGCGATCCCTTGTAGCCCTTGTAGCCGTCCCAGAGCTTGACGCCGCGAATTTCCCGCGGCCCGTAGACATCGAGCACGCCCTGCTTGTCGAGTTCGCGGAGCACGGCGTCGTGCCGGGCGGGCTTGTTGGTCAGCTTCTCCCAGTTGATGCCGCAGTAGAGCACGCGGTAGGAGTCGTGCGGCTTTGGCGGGATGATCGGCTCGGCGAGCGTGTGGTTGAGCAGTGGCATGTCGTCGGCGACACAATCGCCGCGGGACGCCCGCACGAGCTTCCGGATCTCGGGCGAGCCGGTGTAGGCGTAGACATCATGCGACATCTGGTTCGACCAGTGCCGCTCGAAGCCCCAGTCGAAGTAGAACTGGGTCGGGTTCCACATCGCCGCCACCGAGACGGCGTCGTAGGTCTTCGCCGTCTCGTAGTGGAGGTGGATGACGAAATCGACATCCTCGCGGGCGACCCGCTGCCGGGGCGTGCCGACGATGTGGCCAAACTTGTCGAGCTCGATCACCTTGACGCCGACGAGTTCGGCCGCTGTTCGCAGCCGCTCGACGCATTCGTGCTCGGCGCAGGCCTGCTCGGGCCACATCCGGATCACGGCGATCGTGCGGTGAATGCCGGGCAGGCCCTCGACCCGCCGCCTGGCCTCGGCGACGGGATTGGCCTCGGCCGCCCGGTCGGCGGCGCAGTTTCCAGTGGCCGGGGAGATCGGTTCTGCCGTCATTTCGTCGGGGTTCATCAACACGGCGGGGCCTTCGGCTGGGGGCGTGGTCGAGGGGGTTGGCTTGCGGAGAGCGGGCTCAGGAGGCGACGAGGGAGACGCTGTGCCCCTGGGACTGGAGCAGCTTTTCCTGCTCGGCGAGAACCATGTCGGCATCGACCATCATCTCGACCAGCGCGTCGAACGAGACCTTCGGCTTCCAGCCCAGCCGGGTGCGGGCCTTGCTGGAATCACCGAGCAGGAGGTCAACCTCCGCGGGCCGGAAATACCGGGAATCGATCTCGATGAAGTCGTCGCAGTCGAGGCCAAGCCGGGCAAAGGTCTTCTCGCAAAACTCCTGGACGGTGTGGGTCTCGTCGGTCGAGATGACGTAGTCGTCGGGCTCGTCCTGCTGCAGCATCAGCCACATCGCCTCGACGTAGTCGCCGGCGAAGCCCCAGTCGCGCTTGGCGTCGAGGTTGCCGAGATAGAGCTTGTCCTGCAGGCCGAGCTTGATCCGCGTGGCGGCCCTGGTGATCTTGCGGGTGACGAACGTCTCGCCCCGCCGCGGGCTTTCGTGGTTGAAGAGGATGCCGCAGCTGGCATGCAGCCCGTAACTCTCGCGGTAGTTGACCGTGATCCAGTGGGCGTAGGTCTTGGCGACGCCATAGGGGCTGCGGGGATGAAACGGCGTCGTCTCCCGCTGCGGGATCTCCGCCACCTTGCCAAACATCTCGG
>Ga0209401_1002115_pt1 | contig 12970 bp, 12 predicted proteins | sample M_140807_MF_Meta_FD_187318 | JGI IMG/M metagenome (GOLD analysis project Ga0209401, IMG submission 187318) | Freshwater microbial communities from Lake Montjoie, Canada to study carbon cycling - M_140807_MF_MetaG (SPAdes) (version 2) | ecosystem: Environmental > Aquatic > Freshwater > Lake...
GAAGATGATAAAACCCATTATATGGATTTTATATTAAATTTACAATATGTATTACCATGCAAGTATTGTAGAATGAATTTAGTAACAAATTTAAAGCAATTACCACTAAGATTATGTGATATGAAAAATCGTGAATCCTTTTCAAGATATATTTATGATTTACATGAATTGGTAAATAAATTACTTAATAAAAAATCTAATTTATCATATAATGACGTAAGAGAACGTTATGAACATTTTAGGTCTCGTTGTACAAACGACAAAAATAAATTATTCAAAATAAAAAAAAATATTACACATAGAAAAAGAGAGAAAGGTTGTACAGTACCATTATATGGTAAAAAATCTAAATGTGTTATTAATATTGTTCCACAAGAAAAAAAAGGGGAAACTATTCAAATAGATAAAAAATGTATAAAAACATTAGAACCGCCTACACACTAATAAATAGTAAAGTTATTTTTACGTTTTTTATTTATAGTAAATTTACATACCAAATGAACTAAAATCGTTTAATACAGGAACAGGTTGCTCACTATTATTTAAAGCATTATAATTTGGAACTTTTTTACATTCAAATGGAGATTCAGGACATCTAGCACAAGCAGGACATGGTGGGCAAGATTTTTTCTTATTTTCACTATTAAAGGAAGAATTAGAGAGAGAAGGACAAACAGGACACACTGGTGGGACTATTTCTGATTTAAGTATATATAAATCTTCGTTTCCTGGTGTTATTTCACTTTTTGGTATACCTGGTGGCATTGTACTAAAATATTGGTCTCCATAACCAAGCATATTTAAATTTTCTGATCCTTGTGTTGTTTGACTATTTGGTATATAACCTGGTGGTGGTGGTTGTGAAGCAAAATATTGGTCTCCATGTCTAACTACATTTAAATCTTCGGATACTGGTGGCATTGTACTAAAATATTGGTTTCCATATCCAACATTATTAGCCAGAGGATTTATCACTGGTGTACCTGTACTACCATAATACTGTGAAGACGAAATTGTATTTGTTGGGGGCGTTACGGCATTTGTATAATGATTATAGTTATCATAATTTTGACTAGTTGTAGTTTGGCTAGAAACAGGTTGGCTAGAATCAGGATTTGTAACAGTAGTTGTAATAGGATTCATATTTGAATTCGTTGGTGTAAGTATTACAGGAGTTATTGTTACAGGAGTTATTGTTGTACCTAGTGATGAATCACTATTTTCATATCCTTCTGTGTTACATTTACCTCCTAAAAAGGAACATAATACTAGACCAAATAATAATGTTAAAAACAGAAATAGAGCTTTTGTTTTAGTATTCATTGTATATTTTATGTAGTGAAAAAAGTTTAAAAATATAATTGAAATGAAAATTAAAAGATAAATTAATAGTATAATTTATAATGGAAAGGACAAAAACAAATGAATTGCATAATATAAATGAAAATATAGATGAAAATATAGACAAAAATATAGATAAAAATATAGACAAAAATATAGATAAAAATATAGATAAAAATATGAATGAAGAAGAATCTATTACAATACTTCCTAAAAAAACTACACGGAATAAAATTCCTTTATTACCATTAAAACCATTTTATTTTGAAGATAATAATATATTTGAAATAGGTGTAGACGAAGCAGGAAGAGGACCATTATTTGGTCGTGTTTATGCGGCTGCTGTTATTTTGCCTAAATATGACACGTTTGACCATTTTAAAATGAAAGATAGTAAAAAGTTTCATTCCAAAAAGAAAATAGAAGAAATAGCTAATTACATTAAAGAAAACGCTAGTGCATGGTATGTTAGCTTTGAAGATGAAAAATCTATTGATGAAATAAATATTTTACAAGCTACACAAAAGGCTATGCATACAGCTATTTTGGAAGTAAGAAAACAATTTAATAAACAGATAAAAGAGAAAGATCAAAATCAAATAGAAACGAAAGATTATTCCTATCATTTATTGATTGATGGAAATTATTTCATTCCTATTACTTATCTTAATAATAAAACAAATAAAACACAAGACATTGCTTTTACAACGATTGAAGGTGGCGACGATAAATTTACTTCTATTGCTGCTGCTTCTATTTTGGCAAAAGTTGAACGCGATAAATATATAGATGAATTATGTAAAGAAAATCCTGATTTATCTAAAAAATATGGTATTGATAGTAATAAAGGATATGGTGCAAAAAAACATATGGATGGAATAAAGGAACATGGTATCACTATATGGCATAGACGTACTTTTGGTATTTGTAAAAATTATTCATGAAACCATAAAGATAACAAATCATAAAGATAACAAATCATAAAGATAACAAATCATAAAGATAACAAACCATAAAGATAACAAACTAAAATAATAATAAAAAATTGAATTTAATGGTTGAAAGAATACTATTAGCAATTAAAATAAAATCATTTAAATATAATACAATTATTTAATTATCCTATTTAAAAATGAAATACTTAGTGTTTGATACAGAAACGTCTGATCTTCCAAAAACTAAGATTATTAGTCCAGAAAAAACCCATTTATATCCTTATATTGTTCAATTTAGTTATATTATATATGATCAAGATAAGAATGTAATGATAAAAAAATTTGATCAAATTATTAAGCTTAAACCATATAATGTAATTAGTAAAGATAGCACAAAATTTCACGGAATAACGAATGAAATATCGGAATTAAAAGGGGTATCATTAAAAGATGTGTTAACTGAATTTATATCTGATATAGAATCAATAGATTTTATTGTTGCACATAATGCAGGGTTTGACTTGTCAATGGTTATGATTGAGTTGATGCGTATGATTAAAGAACATGAAACAAATTCCATAATAAACCTAAATTTGAACAATCAATTAGCAAAAATTCAAGGTCTAAATAATGTTCATTGTACTATGAGGGATTCCGTTGATTTATGTAAAATAGAAAAGGAAAATTCACGAGGTAAGTATTATAAATTTCCAACATTATCCGAGTTACACATAAAATTGTTCATGGTAGAACCAAAGAATTTACATAATTCATTAAATGATATTTTAATTACTTTGCGATGTTTTATTCAAATGAAATATAATGAAGATATTTTTGAAAAAAATGAGCAACTGAAACAACTTATTATTGGATTATTATAAATTAATTTTGATGTAATTTTGAAGATTTTTAACCACACTTTTAAAATTTTTTATTTATTAAATATATAAATGAAAAATACTCTTAAAAAAAATACCAATTCTAATAACAAATCAAAAAAAAATAAAATTAAAAAATGTATGGAAAAATTTGTTGAAAATAAAATTAAATATTGGACTGCTGATATAAATAAAAAAATAAAAAAATTAGATAATAAAAAAATAACTAATGAAGAAAAAAACTTGCTAATTGAATTAAAAAAACAAAGAAAAGAAACAACAAATCAACTAAAAAAACAATATAAATTATATAATTGTAATATTAATTGTAAAAATACTTTATTAGAACCTGGATTACCAAATCAACTTGCTAAATCAATTCGCGAAGAATATAAAGATTCAAAAGAATTATTAAAAATGTATGAAGACCAAAGAAAAAATATATTTAAAGATAAGTCAAATGTATTAACCGACAATTTTTACGAAAAGACACCTAATAAAATTAAAAAAAAACTTATAAAAGAAGGAGCTATCTCTCAATGTATACCTATGTAGAAATATAACAACGGAGAAATTAAAATTGGTTTTACAGGAAATATATTGTATTATCTTCTTCTGTCATTTCATTGTATTTTTCTAAAATATATGCATAACTTTCATTAACCGTTTGAATAATAATTTCTGGTTGTATATAGTTATTATCATTTTGGGTAGGTAAATTATGTTCATAGTTAATCTTTATTATTTTTTTATTACAAATGTCTTCATGTGTAGTATCTTCATATAAAACGTCTTCGTATATATTTTCGTATTTTAATTCAATTTTGTCTTCATTGTTTTTTATTTTATTCATATTATTTTTATTATTTGGAATGTTATTATTTCTATTTCTTAAAACATTGTTTTTGTTAGACATATTTGTATTACTAGGTATAATGTTTTTAACAATAGAATTTCTCATTTCTATAACATTATTAATTACATCGTTATTTAATAATCTTTCTGTAAAAGTATTTGACATATTGCCTTTTATAATGCTTTATACAAATTATTTTACAAATAATAAAATTCATATATTTTATTTTATTATTTTTACATATATAGACCTTTTGCGTATTTTACAACTTATAAAAAGAGACATTTTTATAAAAAATATATTTATATTATATGAGCGAATATACATTTCCATTTAATACTTGTGAAAAACCAAATAAAAATGGAATAGCCCAACCATATTCATCATTAGTAAACCTAATTAATTGTTTTGTAATATTTTATTTTTTATTAAAAACCACAAAAATGTATACATTTCTGTTATTGTTTTTTATATTATGTTTTGAAGCATTTCACGTATTTTCTCATAGTATTCATATTTCAGGTTCCATACAAACAAATATTACACATTTGCTTTCATATTGTATAAATTTTGCTTTTCTATTCTTTTTTTATAATTATATTAAAAAAATACCTAGCAGTTGGTTTATACTATTTTATGTATTTTTAATTTTTTGTGATATATATTCATTTTTTAATATGAATCTTGTTTATCATATTTTTAGTCAAGCATTATTATTTTTGTCTATGCTATTCTATTATTATCCTTTATTGAATAAAAACATTAAAGATAAAATAAATATTATTTTTTTTCTTGTAATATTAATAATAATTTTGTTCTTCAATGAAAAATATAATTGTGAAAAAATGATGTCTATTTATCCAGACTTTCCTTACCATATTTTAATTGAAATAATTGGTATATTTTTTTTCTATATTATTTGTAGTACTTTTTATAAACTATGAAATATATAACATCTTATTTTGCTTTTGCTTTTGCTTTTTTAAGCAGAACACATTTCACAAATTTCATCTGATTCCTCATTTTTTATTTTAGTTGGTTCAATCGTAAACTGTTGTGCTTGATGTTTTGCCTTTCTTCTTAAATAGTAAATACCTGTTTTAAGACCTTTTTTCCAAGAATAAAAATGCATAGAAGTCAATGTATTATAGGTTGGATCTTCTAACCAAAGATTTAGACTTTGACTTTGACAAATAAATGCACCTCTATCTGCCGACATATCAATCAAATGTTTCATCGGCATTTCCCATACTATTTTATATTTATTACGAATATGTTGAGGTAATTGAATTAATTGTTGTACAGAACCTTTATTCGCAATAATATTATTTTTAATTTCTTCATTCCATAATTTTAACTCAATTAATTCTCTCATCAAGTATTTATTAACTACTACAAATTCTCCTGCTAGTGTGCGACGACTATATATATTACTTGTAAATGGTTCAAAACATTCATTAAACCCTAATATTTGCGATGTACTTGCAGTGGGCATAGGTGCCACTAGTAAAGAATTACGAATGCCATTTTCTTTAATAGACGTTTTTAGTTTTTCCCAATCATAACGAATCTGAGGAATAAAATCCCATAAATCAAATTGTAAAATACCTTTTGAAGCTGGTGAACCAATAAATGAACTATATGCACCACATAAATTAATATTTGGGTCTTCAATATTATGTGGTTTCATATCAAATTCATTACAATATTCTAATAAATCAAATCTATTTTTACTCTTTAAAATATCAATTATTTTTTCACGTCTTTCTATGGCAAGTTCATTACTTTTTTCAAGTGCTGCATGATAAATGGTTTCAAAAATCATTTCGTTTATTTCTCTCGCTTCTTCCGAATGAAAAGCTATATCCATTAAAATGAACACATCTGCGAGACCTTGAACTCCTATACCAATCGGTCTATGACGTAAATTACTAACTCTTGTTTTTTTGGTTGGATAAAAATTAACATCAATAACTTCATTTAAATTGTTTGTAATGACTTTTGTAATGCTATGTAATAAATCATAATTGAATTTTTTGGTTACCGTGTCAACACACATTGGTAATCCAATAGAGGCCAAATTACATACAGCCGTTTCATTTTCATCTGAATATTCAATAATTTCACAACATAAATTACTTGATTTAATAGTTCCCAAATTTTGTTGATTTGATTTTTTATTGGCTGCATCCTTATATAATAAATAAGGTGTTCCTGTTTCCATTTGCGCATCTAATATTTTAAACCATAAATCACGTGCATTTATTTCTTTACGTGCTTTACCAATATTTTCATACTTTTTATATAATTCTGTAAATGTTTCACCATATGATTCATATAGACCTGGGCACTCATTAGGGCAAAATAAACTCCATTTACCATTTTCTTTGATTCTTTCCATAAATAAATCATTTATCCAAATAGCATAAAATAAATCTCTGGCTTTCATTTCTTCATCTCCATGATTTTTTCTTAATTCTAGAAAATCTTCAACATCCGCATGCCACGGCTCTAAGTAAATAGCAAAAGAACCATTTCTTTTACCAGATTGATTCACATATCTTGCAGTACTATTAAAAACGCGTAACATAGGAACCAATCCATCTGTTTTTCCGTTGGTTCCTTGAATATGTGAACCTTTGGGTCTTATATTAGAAATATGTAGTCCTATACCCCCTGAATATTTAGAAATTTGTGCACAATCTTTTAATGTATTATATATTCCATCAATACTGTCTTGTTCCATAGCAATTAAATAACAACTAGATAATTGAGGACTTGGTGTTCCTGCATTAAATAGAGTAGGTGTTGCGTGTATAAAATATTTTTGAGACATAAGTGTATATGTTTCTTTTATTAAATCAATATTTTCTGAGTTAATATGAATACCAATAGATACACGTAACCACATGTGTTGTATTCTCTCTACTATATTCCCGTTCATACGGAAAAGATAAGCACGTTCTAATGTTTTAAATCCAAAATAATCAATTAAATAGTCTCTATTATGATCTATCATTTCGTCTAAGATTATGGAATGTTTTTCAATAAAATTCCATACTTTGGAAGATATTAATGATTTATGTTTTCCATGAACATCCGTAAATGCAAATAATTGTTTCATTACATTTGTAAAAGAGGATTCTGTATTTTTTTGATGATTAGATATAATAATTCTAGACGCAAGTACACCGTAATCAGGATGTTGTGTGGACATAGATGCACACTGTTCGGCTGCCAATTCATCAATTTTAGATGTTTCAATCTTATCATATATCTGATCTATTACCTTCATAGTAAGTAAAGAATAATTGATTTGAATTCCAACTTCGTTACCTAGTTTTTTAATACGATTCAAGATTTTATCAAATAAAATGTTTTCTAATTGTCCATTACGTTTAGTTACACGCATTTCGCTTGAAATGTCCATTATTATATTATATGTAAAGTTGATTTTAAATAGATTTGTTAACTATTCTTGTTTATTGTTTATTGTTTATTATTTATTATTTATTGTTTATTAATTACAATAATTTACGTGAATATTCTATTTTATATAAAAATTATAAAAATATATAAAATATATAAGGACATGTATTCTAAAATATTACCTGTATTGATTCTATTAATAGTTGTTTTAACAATAGTATTTTATAATAGTTATAATAAACAAGAAGGATATGATAATTATCATTTAGATAATGCTATGGGAAGTGTTCCTTCTTCGGAAATAAATGCATTAGTTCAACAAACATATCCTATTACAGGAAGAAATGGGATTTCTAACAATGGTGCTGCTAATATTTGGTGGCATTATCCTATTTTTCAACTTGGTTCTTATGCTCAAATTACCAATAATTTAAGATATCCAAATAATCCTGATGAGGGAACATGTATGCCCGCTAGTATGTGTGGTGCAATGTATCATGAAAAACATATAAAAGAAAATTATGTAAAACCATTACCACCCATTAATCCTGATTGTGGTACACGAATCGGATACTTTACAACTAATGAAAATATGCTACCATTTAGAACAAATATTCCAAATATTTTATATTAATTTTTTTGGTTGCTTGGTTGCTTGGTTGCTTGGTTGCTTGGTTGCTTGGTTGCTTGGTTGCTTGGTTGCTTTTTGTTTTTTTTACACATTTTGCATACTGGTATCTATTTTGATAATATTCAATAAACAACCTTTTGAACCGATAGGTGCTGGCGAATATATATCTTTTTTAAACTTTTTATTGGGTGCACGATGTTCATATCCTGTAATTCTCTCTTTCTCTATAATTTGCCACGTTTTTTCTATTTGTTTGACACTATTTTTAAACCATTCTTTATTCCGTAATACTAATACACAACTAAATTTCTCTAATTTCCAATAAATATTTTTAATCCAATTCATACCTTTGGTTTGATAAAGTTCAATCATTTCTTCCATCCATTTATCCATTTCTTCATATTTAGTAATATTTAATGGTTTATATAAATAAAATGGCGTTAATTCTGGCGTATTGAAATACAGTATAATACCTTTTACTTCATTCTTTAATGTTTTATTATTATCACCATCCGCATAAAAATTTTGTGAGTCAGGATATTCAGTAAATTTTGTTTCTAAAAAATCGCACATATCTAAGTCACAAACTTCCATTTGAAGTTGCATTTGAATCCAATATTCTTTTTTAGGTATTCCAGTTATCTCACGATTGACTATATTTTTAATTTCAAGCATACGTCCATACCTTTCTGACTCTTTGTTTACAACTATACCATCAGGTGATGCTCCTAGGAATTTATATTTTTCATGCGGAATACATCCAAAATCTTCCACTTTTGTATTATATAAATCCTCATATATTGCGACAGATAATGGCTCAAATTTTTGTCCCCAATGTAATGTTGTATTTACATTTATCATCTTAGGCGTATTATATTTGGTTTCTTTATTATCTGTATTATCTGTATTATCTCTATCTGTATTATCTCTACTAGCTGTATTATCTCTATTAGCTGTATTTATTTTTAATGGTTGACATTTTTCATAAATCAATTGATTCACCATAGATTGGCTTTCAAATACTTTATATGCATTACTAGCTGTAATTAAATTATGTCTATATTTATACCATTCATCTGTTCTTTGTGTAGGCTGTGGTATATTTCGTAAACGATTTATTTTTTCTTCTATTAATTCTTGTTTTAATTCATGTTTTATTATATTTTCATTTATATTATTTGTTTCATTTATATTATTTGTTTCATTTATATTATTTGTTTCATTTATATTATTTGTTTCATTTATATTATTTGTTTCATTTATTGTGTTTTGGTGTTGTTCATTATAAATAGTTTCAACGAATTGTATTTTATTATAAGTATCATCTTGATAAATAGAGCGACTAGGTATACAAGTATTAATATATATATCTAATGCGTCTTCTAATATTCCATCCATATCATTTTCAGTATCTTCATTATTTTCATTAAAATAGATATGTTCCTCCAATTGAATAGTAAAAATGTCTTTTATTTCTTCTAATAATATTTCAGCGAAATCAGGCTCAGTAATAATAGATGGATTTTCACTAATATATTCATCTAATAAATGAAATACAGACTCTATAAAGTCAATAACAGAATCATCTGTAAATATATTTTCTTCCATTTCATAAGTCAAAGTATCTAATATATCTTCTAATTCATCTAATTCATATAAAAACATTATTAATACATATTGTTTTTATATCTTTAATATTCATTATTTTATATCTTTAACATTCATTATTTTATATCTTTAATATTCATTATTTTATATCTTTAATATTCATTATTTAATCACAATCTTCTTCATCATTGTCTTCGTTTTCATTATCTTCGTTATCCGAAGAAATAGATATTTTATTTTGTTTATTTTTAATTGTCCCATGATTTTTTTTAGGCGGTAGTGATTTAAATGTAGAAACTCTTTTGTCTATATTTTTCAGTGTAAAATGTTTTGTTTTTTTTGTATAACATAATCCAACAATCTCTTTTACAATACCTGTATTTTTATCATATATAACATCACGAACACGTTGTAGTTTTTTTCTATCAATTGAGTCTTTTAAAAAATTAGTTAGAATTTCACATTCTTCATCATCCAAGTTTTTTTGCGTTTTATATACTTCAATATATTCAATTAGTTTCTTTATTTTATCGGTCCTATTTAATTTACACCATGGTTCATTAAAATTATTATTTTTTTCATTTTCCAAAAATTTATCCAAATTAGATAGGTTCTGTTCAGAGGTTGTTTCCTTTATTTGTTTGCCATTTAATAGCATTGATTTATATTTAATATTTTTAAGTTCTAAACACTCTTCAATATTTGTTGCAACTTCTTGAATCATTATATATGAATATAAAGGGATAAGTTTAACTCAGTTTCGTTAAACAATTATTTATTATAAGATATTTATATTGTTTTCTTTTTGTTTTTTTACTATCATATATGAAAATAATATGCAAAAAATATATATAAAACAATGTGTAAAAATTTATATTTAAAAATGTATTAAATATGTAATAAAATGCATGAAACAAAAAACGCAGAAGTAAAGGGAAAAATTGATATTTTTAATTATGATTATACTAATATATTTGCAAAAGGATGGTGCTTTCATATAATAAACTATAAAATGTTTGATTTAAGAATTAAATATTTTTTTAAAAATGATCCCAAAGAAAATGTAACAACACTTACTTATTTAAAAAGAAAAGATGTAAGTGAATATTATAATATAATAGAAATTACAAATTGTGGATGGGAATTTATAATAAATAATAATAATCTTAAAGTAACAGAACTATATTTGGAAATGTATATAGATAATGAATGGAAAGAAATATTTCAATTTGAAATACCAAAATATGAAGAAAAATTTTATGAAACAAATAAAAAAAAACCACCTTCTTTTATTGTAGTGGACAATTTTTATAAAAACCCAGATCAAGTTCGTAATTTTTCACTATTACAAGATTTTTCACATCATCCTGATTATCATAAAGGAAAAAGAACAGATAAAGTATTCAAATTTCCAGGACTTAAAGAAAAATTTGAAGAAATATTATGTAATAAAATAAAAAACTGGGATGCATATGGTGTAAATGCTTGTTTTCAATACTGTATTGGTGGTGACCAAATAGTATATCATTATGACCAACAAGAATATGCAGCTATTATTTTTCTTACACCAGATGCACCACCACAAACAGGAACTACTTTTTATAGGTCTAGACAAACAAAAAAAAGAATTTTCGATAAAAAAGATTATGATCAAGTTTTTAAAAATGGATTCTTAGATTCAACTGAATTTGAAGTTGTAGATGTGATTGGAAACGTTTATAATCGCATAGTTTTATTTGATGCTCAAATGTTTCATGCAGCTTCTAATTATTTTGGTAATAAATTAGAAAACGGTAGATTGTTTCAAATTTTCTTTTTTGATTTGGAAAAGGAATAGCGAATAATTTTATTTTATATAGTATATAAAATACTCATTAATGTCAGAAAATGAAGAATCTTTTAAAAAAATAAATATTATGGGAATAAATAATAGGTATCAAATAAAAAAATTAGTTAAAAAGAATGAAAATAAAAATAAAAAACGGATGGAAAGTATAAAATGGGATTTTACGAACGAAGAAATTGTTTATAATAAACAACTGGCTATATTAAAAGATATAGTGAATAAAAAAAATGAAAATGCACCTAATATTAATGATTCTGATATTAATGATTCTAATATTAATGAACAGGACGAAAAAATAAGAAAAATAATGATACAACAAATTAATCAAAAAATTACAGGATATAAACAACAAGATATAAATAAAAAAAGACTAGATGAAACACGATTTATAGATTTTTATAATGTTGTAAATAAAATGATTGATAATCAATTAAATTGTTACTATTGTAAACAAAATATGGATATTTTATATGATATATCACGTGAAAAAAAACAATGGACCATTGATAGAATAAATAACGAGGATGGACATAATAATAATAATTATCATTTAGCATGTTTGGAATGTAATTTAAAAAGACGTAGACAAACTGCTGATCATTTTTTGTTTACAAAACAACTACATATTATAAAAAAAGATTTATAATTTATCTATAATACATTTACAAATTATAGATAAATTATAAATATACATTATAATGAAAATTTTGGTAACTGGGGGTACAGGATTAGTTGGACATGGAATAAAACAAATTGAAAATGAATACAATGATGAATTCATTTTTTTAAGTTCAAAAGATTGTGATTTGGAAAATTTAAATCAAACACGAATTTTATTTGAAAAAGAAAAACCTGATTATGTAATACATTTAGCAGCTTGCGTCGGTGGATTATTTAAAAATATGAACTATAAAGTAGATATGTTTGAAAAAAATACATTAATTAATTATAATGTATTAAACTGCTGTCATGATTACAATGTGAAAAAGGTAGTTAGTTGCTTATCTACCTGTATATTTCCTGATAAAACAACATATCCTATAAACGAAGATATGTTACATAATGGTCCACCACATTCTTCAAATGATGCATATGCTTATGCAAAAAGAATGTTAGAAGTACATAGTAAAGCATATCAAAGTCAATTTGGTGATCATTTTATATGTGTTATTCCTACTAATATTTATGGTGAAAATGATAATTATTCAATAGAAAATGGTCACGTTATTCCTTCTTTAATTCATAAATGTTACTTAGCAAAACAAAAGGGACGGCCTTTTATTGTATGTGGAACAGGTAAACCATTAAGACAATTTATTTATTCCATAGATTTGGCAAAATTAATTATGTGGTCTTTATTAGAATATAATGAAAAGGAATCCATTATATTATCAGTAAATGAAGAAGATGAAATAAGTATTGAACAAGTTGCCACACAAATTGCCA
>Ga0209401_1002117_pt1 | contig 12967 bp, 9 predicted proteins | sample M_140807_MF_Meta_FD_187318 | JGI IMG/M metagenome (GOLD analysis project Ga0209401, IMG submission 187318) | Freshwater microbial communities from Lake Montjoie, Canada to study carbon cycling - M_140807_MF_MetaG (SPAdes) (version 2) | ecosystem: Environmental > Aquatic > Freshwater > Lake...
ACTGAAACTAAAATTGAAGCCTAGAAGCAAACACACACCCAGGGCTTGAAGACCCCAGCCACTTATTAAGCGTTGAACTGAAGAGCTGCCAAGCCGGCATAAACACCGCCCATTTCAACCAGCGCCGCATGCTTACCTTGCTCTACCAAGCGGCCATGCTCCAAGACCAAAATGTTGTCAGCTTGTTGCACCGTGGCAAGCCGGTGCGCAATCACCAAGGTGGTTCGACCGCGCATGGCCGACTCCAAAGCGGCTTGAACCATGCGCTCACTGTGTGCATCCAAGGCACTGGTGGCCTCGTCCAACAGCAAGAGCGGTGGATTTTTGAGCATGGCACGCGCAATCGCAATGCGTTGACGCTGACCGCCTGATAAACGCACGCCGCGCTCACCCAGAAACGTGTTGTAACCCTCTGGCAGGTCGACGATGAATTCTTCAGCAAATGCAGCCACGGCCGCAGCCTTCACCTCCGCGTCGCTTGCATCTGGTTTGCCGTAGCGGATGTTGTCCATGGCACTGCTTGAAAAAAGAACAGGCTCTTGCGGCACGATGCCAATGCGTTGTCGAAGATCGTGCAGGCTGAGGTTTTGAATGGGCACACCATCCAACACAATGCGTCCTTGTTGCGGATCGTAATAACGAAGCAGCAATCCAAACAAAGTGGTTTTGCCCGCACCACTCGGGCCAACCAGTGCCACTGTTTGGCCCGCTTCAATGGCCACTGAAAAGTCTTGCAGTGCCAACTGAGAAGGACGAGAGGGGTAATGAAATTGGAGTGATTCAAATTTCAAAGTGCTGCCAGTCGATGGTGCGATAGAGGTAACGGGCTTTGCAGGTGATTGCACGGGCGATACGCTGCTGAGCAACTCCATGAGTCGCTCTGTGGCACCTGCAGCACGCAGCAAGTCGCCATAGGTTTCACCCAGCACAGCCACAGCACCAGCAAAAATAATCACATACAAAACGGCTTGGCCCAACTGACCTGCTGAAAGATTGCCTGCCAGAACTGCTTGTGTGCCCTGATACAAGCCCCACAGCAAGAAAGCAGCATTGGCAATGATGATGAAGGCGACCAGCACCGAGCGTGCGCGCGTGCGCCGAATGGCTGTTTGAAAGCCTTGTTCTGTAGCGCTAGCAAAACGCGCTGCTTCACGGTTCTCGGCCGTGTAGCTTTGCACCACAGGCATGGCATTTAAGATTTCAGTGGCAATGCTGCTGGCATCGGCCACGCGGTCTTGGCTGGCGCGTGACAAACGGCGCACACGGCGACCATAGAGGGTGGCTGGCCATACAACCAATACCACGGTCACAACCAATTGCAGCATGACAGTGGGGTGAGCCCATACCAACATGGCCAAAGCACCCACACCCATGACCGCATTGCGCAATCCCATGGACAATGAACTGCCAACCACTGTTTGTACCAAGGTGGTGTCGGCCACCAGGCGGCTGATGACTTCGCCAGTGGGGGTGGTTTCAAAAAAAGCGGGGCTTTGCTGTAAGACATGGCTGTAAACAGCATTGCGCAGATCGGTGGTAACGCGCTCGCCCAGCCAACTGACTGTGAAGAAGCGCGCAGCAGAAAACAAACCCAGTGCAACGGCAACGCCAAACAGCATCATGAAATTGCCTTGTAATGCCATGGCCTGTGCGCCAGGGTCGGGGTGCTGCAAACCGTTGTCTATCAATTGACGCAATGCAACTGGAAAAATCAAAGTCGAGGCTGCAGCCAAGACCAAAAAGACCATGGCCAGACCAATTTGCAACTTATAAGGTTTTAAAAAAGGCAGCAAGCCACTCAATGACTTAGGATTTTGGGGTGCAGGTCGATCGATGATGGACGTCTTGGCCATGTGTTATTTACCAATGCAAAAGCTGGAGAAAATAACGCCCAGCAAATCGTCGGCGTTGAACTCGCCTGTAATTTCATTCAAAGCCGTTTGCGACAAGCGCAACTCTTCAGCCAACAAGTCCAGTGATTGGGCTTGCGCGCGCAAATGCGCATCGGCCATTTCAATGTGCGACTGAACACGTTTGAGTGCTTGAACGTGCCGTTCGCGCGCCAAGTACAAACCTTCACTGGCCGGTTGCCAGCCTGCTGTCTCAAGTAACTTGTCTCGAAGTCGATCAATGCCCAGCCCTGTTTTGGCAGACATATCAATGTCATGGGAGGTGTTGACACTGGCGCGAGGTGTTGCAGCATCAGGCGCAAGGTCGAACTTGTTCCAGATGTTCAGCAAAGCCACGCCATTCGGAAGTTGCGCGGCAAGGCTTTCTTGTATTTTGAGATCAGCCTGCAAATACGCAGGCTCATGACTGCGCGTCAGGTCGTGCAAAAACAAGACAGCATCTGCTCCAGCAATTTGGGCCCAAGCGCGCTGAATGCCAATTTGCTCTACCTCATCAATGCCTTCGCCTTCGCGCAGGCCTGCGGTGTCAATGATGTGAATGGGCACGCCTTCAATTTGAATGGTTTGCTGCACCACATCGCGCGTGGTGCCTGCAATGGGGGTGACGATGGCCAACTCGGCACCTGCCAAGGCATTGAGCAGTGAGCTTTTTCCGGCATTGGGTTGGCCTGCAATGACCACCTTAATGCCCTCACGGAGCAGCGCGCCTTGCTGGGTTCGCAGCAATACTTTTTCAAGTTGCGATTGCAGTCGCTCAAGTTGTCCCTGCGCATCGGCTTTTTGCAAAAAATCAATTTCTTCTTCTGGGAAATCCAAAGTGGCTTCTACCAACATGCGCAGGTGAACCAAGCTGTCACGCAGCGTGTGAATTTCTTGAGAGAACACACCGGCCAAAGACCTGCTGGCACTGCGAGCAGCAGCACTGGTGGATGCATCAATCAAATCGGCAATGGCTTCGGCTTGTGCCAAATCAATTTTGTCATTCAGAAATGCGCGTTGTGTGAATTCGCCAGCTTGTGCCAAGCGAAGACCCTGCAGCAGCACCTTGCCAGTGTGCGGGTTAACAGACTCCGCCAACTCAATGCAGCGCGCTAAGAGCAACTGCAAGACTACAGGGCCCCCGTGTGCTTGCAACTCAAGAACATCCTCGCCCGTGTAGGAGTGTGGGCCAGGAAAGAAAATGGCCAGTCCCTGGTCGATGGGCTCGCCCGTGTCGTCTTTGAAGGGCAAGTAATGTGCTTGACGTGCTTGGAGTGGCTCGCCGCAAAAAGCGTCAGCCCACGTTTTCAAGTGCGGCCCTGAAACTCGTACGATGCCCACCGCACCTCTGCCAGGGGCCGTGGCTATGGCAATGATGGGATCTTGATGGCGAGACAACATGGCGGTCATAAATTTAAAACATCAATGAGACAAAGCAACAGGGCCGCATGAGCGGCCCTGTGTTGGTCATTTCAAAGCAGGCCAATGGGCCCTGCTGTTGAATGAAGGGCGTTCAATTGAATTTTGGCAGATTGAACTGCGGCGGTACACCCATTCTGGTGTTGATCATCCATTGCTGTGCAATTGACAAAATGTTGTTGGTGATCCAGTAGAGCACCAAGCCCGCTGGGAAAAAGAAGAACATGACGCTGAACACCAAGGGCATGATCCACATCAGCTTGGCTTGCATAGGATCTGGGGGCGCAGGGTTGAGCGCGGTTTGCAGCATGGTGGACAGCGTCATCACCACGGGCAAAATGAAGTAGGGGTCGGGTGCTGACAAGTCTTGAATCCAGCCAATCCAGGGCGCATTGCGCATTTCAACGGAGGACAACAACACCCAATAAAGTGCGATGAACACAGGAATTTGAACCATGATGGGGAAGCAACCGCCCATGGGGTTGACTTTCTCTTCGCGGTAAATGCGCATCATCTCTTGCTGCATTTGCTGTGGGTTGTCTTTCAGACGTTCGCGCATCTCCATGATTTTGGGATTGATGGCCTTCATCTTGGCCATGCTGGCATAGGCCTTGGCATTGAGCCAATAGAAAGCCAATTTGAGCAAGAACACCAAGGCCACAATGGCCCAGCCCCAATTTTGCAAGAAGCCAAACAAGCGATCGAGCAACCAGTAAAGTGGTTTTGCCAAGACGGTTAACCAACCGTAGTCTTTGACCAACTCCAAGCCGGGTGCTAAAGCCTCGAGTATTTTTTCTTCTTGAGGGCCGACAAAGAGGGTGACGTCCATGGTTTTACTTTGACCAGGCGCAAGCTCATTGAAGGGCGTGATCATGCCTACGGCGTACAAATTGGTATCCACTTTTCGGGCAAAGTTTTCGCGCGAAGTGTTTTCAGGCAGCAACCAGGCCGATGCAAAGTAGTGCTGCACCATGGCCACATAGCCCTGTTGGGTTGTTTTCTCAAAATCGGGTTTTCCTTTTTCGATGTCAGAGAACTCAATCTTTTGGAATTTCTTCGCATCGGTGTAAACAGCTGGCCCCGTGAAGGTCATGTAAAAAGAAGACTCACCTTCAGGCTTGTTGCCATCGCGCACGAGCTGGACATACAGTTGTGGGGCCGCAGGCGCCGCGCCTGTATTGACAACTTTGTGCGAAACTTTCAAAGCATAACTGCCGCGTGTCAAGGTGTATGTTTTGACCAACTTCAAGCCACCCGTCTCAGCAGACTCAAATGTCAAGGTCAGTTCATTTTGACCCGCTTTGAGCTCACGCTCGCCAGTGAATTTCATGGGTGTTTTGTGCGAAGCAAAGGGGCCGCCGATCAAGCCCGTTTGCGCCAAATAGACGCGAGACTTGCTATCGTCTAAAAGCACAAAAGGTTTTTGATGGTCTGCAAGCTCCCCAAATTTCAAGAACTCGGAACGCACCAAGGAGCCGCCTTCCGTGTCAAAGCTTAGTTTTAAAACATCGGTGCTGACATCAATGCGTTCGAGTGGGGTGGCAACAGGCGCATTGGCAGATACTGGCACTTGTGAGGGCCCAGCTGCCATGTTGGGGGCTGCAAGGGTGGTGGATGCAACGGGCAAGTCTTTGGCTGCAGAAGGCGTAGCCGCTGCCTTTGCTTTGTCGGCGGGTGCCGCTGTGGGCGCAGGGAAGAACGTGGCCTTGTTCCCGTTGTAAACCTGCCATTGGTCCCATAGAAGAACCATGGAGAAGCCAAAAATGACCCATAAAAAGGTGCGGCGAATATCGTTCATGAAGACTTCTTCGAAGAGGAGTGAGTTAACGGGTGATGCAATAAACGCGAAAGCCACTTGGGTGCTTGTTCGGGCACTGGATCGTGGCCGCCGTTGCACCATGGCTGGCAACGGCCTATACGTTTGAGGGTGAAATAACTGCCAACTCCGGCGCCATGTTGCTTTAAAGCATCGAGGGCATAAACAGAGCAGGTGGGCTCAAACCGACATGCCGATCCTAACCAAGGGCTGAGGAAAAGGCGATACCCTTTCACAATGCCGATCAATAGTTTCTGAATCATGGCTTGTTGGCTGCGTGTTCAAACAGCTGCTCTAGCTCAAGCCGGACAGCTTGCTTGAGGAGTGTGGATGTGGCGCTGATGAATTGCTTCCGATCAAATCCTGAACGCAAGCGAACAACGTGGGCTGCACAGGGCAATCTAACTTCAAACTGCGCACTGATGGCGTAGATTTGTCGCTTGATGGTGTTGCGAGTGACGGCACGTCGGGCCCACCGTTTGGGCACCATGGCGCCAAGCCAAACAGCTTGCGGGTGAAAGAGAGGGGGATGCGCATCTTCAACCTGTGGGTTGACTGCAGTTGTTCCAGAGTTAGGCAAGCTGAGACGATGCAATGCGAAATGTGGGGTGCGAGAAACCGTGCCACCTGCTAGGGCAGCTTGGAATTGAGGGCGGGTTTTTAATCGCTGCACACCACTGCCGAGTCATGGGATTGCCCAATCAACAAGGGGCAATAACCCGGCTTAAGCAGCCAAGCGTTTACGGCCTTTGGCGCGGCGTGCATTGATCACAGCGCGGCCACCACGTGTTTTCATGCGAACCAAAAAACCGTGTGTGCGTGCGCGGCGTGTCTTAGAGGGTTGATAAGTGCGTTTCATTTTGAATCAGATATTTTTGGGGGAAACCGGCGATTATCGCAAACTTTCTGGGAGCTGGCAAACCCTGCTTCTGATTTGTCTTGAAAATATCCATGGACCCACCTGAAAATTCTGGTTTATGATGGCACAAGCTGTCCGCCTTGCATGTGGATAAACTCTTGATAAAGTTACTTTTGAGTCCAATGAAACAACCATCTGTCCACACCCTAGGCGCTTGCCAATGAGCAACGGACAGCATCCCTCGGACGCAGACGAAGCCGGTCAAGCGCTTTGGCAGGTGTGCCTAGACGAACTGGCTCAGGAGATCCCTGAGCAGCAATTCAACACTTGGATCAAGCCGCTGACCGCCCAGGTCTCTGATGACCTCTCTAAGGTCACATTGTTTGTGGCCAACCGATTCAAATTAGATTGGATAAGGGCGCAATACAGTGCCAAATTGGCCGACGTCTTATCTCGATTGCATGGTCAAAAAATTCAAATTGAGTTAGCACTCGCTACCAGAGAAGTGCAAGGAAAAACTGCGTTTTCAATGGCAAAATCTGCTTTAGAAGCCAGGCCCGAAACAGCCGACGCGCCCGATGAAGTGCCCGCCGATGGCCATCGCCACCGTTTGAACACGGCCCTCACTTTTGACACCTTGGTGGAGGGCTCTGCCAACCGCATGGCCCGCGCAGCAGCCATGCATGTGGCCACCATGCCCGGCCACCTTTACAACCCGCTTTTCATCTACGGTGGCGTGGGTTTGGGTAAGACCCACTTGGTGCATGCGGTGGGTAACAAACTTTTGGCTGACAGGCCCGACGCCAAAGTTCTCTACATTCACGCTGAGCAGTTTGTGTCGGATGTGGTTAAAGCCTACCAGCGCAAAACATTTGACGAGTTCAAGCACCGTTACCACTCGCTCGACTTGCTCCTGATTGATGACGTGCAATTCTTTGCCAACAAAGATCGCACTCAAGAAGAGTTTTTCAACGCCTTTGAGGCCTTGCTGGCCAAAAAGTCGCACATTGTGATGACCAGCGACACCTATCCCAAAGGCTTGGCCGACATCCATGAGCGCTTGGTATCCCGATTTGATTCGGGCCTCACGGTGGCCATTGAGCCGCCCGAGCTTGAAATGCGGGTGGCCATTTTGATCAACAAGGCCATCAGTGAAGGCAGTGTCATGCCAGAAGAAGTGGCCTTCTTTGTGGCCAAGAACGTGCGTTCGAACGTGCGTGAACTGGAAGGCGCATTGCGCAAAATCTTGGCCTATTCGCGTTTTAACCAGAAGGAAATTTCCATCCAACTGGCACGTGAAGCCCTGCGCGACTTGCTGTCCATTCAAAATCGCCAAATTAGCGTCGAAAATATTCAAAAAACGGTGGCCGATTACTACAAGATCAAGGTCGCCGACATGTACTCCAAAAAGCGCCCGGCCAGCATTGCTCGGCCGCGTCAGATTGCCATGTACTTGGCCAAAGAGTTGACCCAAAAAAGCTTGCCTGAAATTGGCGAGTTGTTTGGCGGCAGAGACCACACCACGGTCTTGCATGCCGTGCGAAAAATCAGCGCAGAACGCCAGCAACTGACTGAGCTGAACCAACAATTGCACGTTTTGGAACAAACCCTAAAAGGTTAAGCCAGATGGTCTTTCTGGGCGTGTTTTTGGGACGGGGCTGAAGCCCCCCCAAAGAATGCTGAATTAAGGCGGTCAAAAGCTCAATTTAAGGCAAAAAATCAGCGAAAATCTAGGGGTGCCCGAATTCCAAATCGGGGCCCCCTAAAACAGAGGAAGACATGATCGTACTGAAGGCCACCCAAGACAAATTGCTGTCTGTTTTGCAATCCGTTTCTGGCATCGTTGAGCGTCGTCACACATTGCCTGTTTTGGCCAATGTGTTGATTCGCAAAACTGGCAAAGCTCTGCAGTTGACTACCAGCGATCTTGAAATCCAAATTCGCACCACCGCCGAAATGGATGGCGATGCCGGCGACTTCACCACCACAGTGGGCGCACGCAAACTGATCGACATTTTGCGCACCATGCCTTCCGATCAAACCGTCAGTTTGGAGTCCAGTCAAAGCAAGTTGATCTTGAAGGGTGGCAAATCCAAATTCACATTGCAAACATTGCCCGCCGAAGACTTTCCTTTGGTGCAAGAAGCCGCCAGTTTTGGCCCCGTTTTTAGCGTGCCGCAAAAAACTTTGAAGCAGTTGCTCAGCCAAGTGTCTTTTGCCATGGCTGTGCACGACATCCGTTATTACCTCAACGGCATTTTGTTTGTGGCAGAAGGCAAACAGTTGTCTTTGGTCTCCACCGATGGTCACCGTTTGGCTTTTGCGTCGGCTACCTTGGACACCGATGTGCCCAACAAACAAGAGGTTATTTTGCCGCGCAAAACCGTGCTCGAAATGCAGCGCTTGCTCAGCGACGCAGAAGGCGCCATCGACATGCAGTTTGCCAACAACCAAGCCAAGTTCAGTTTTGGTGGCATGGAGTTTGTGACCAAACTCGTTGAAGGCAAGTTCCCCGATTACAACCGCGTCATTCCCAAAGGCCACCGCAACAACCTCACGCTGGGCCGTCAAGCCTTGTTGTCTTGCTTGCAACGCACCGCCATTCTCACCAGCGACAAATTCAAAGGCGTGCGCCTTAATTTGGATCCCGGCACATTGCGTGTAGCGTCGACCAACGCCGAGCAAGAAGAAGCCGTGGATGAACTCGACATTGATTACGGCGGTGACAGCATCGAAATTGGTTTTAACGTCACCTACATCATCGACGTGCTCACCAACATGAGCCAAGACATGGTGCGCATCGATTTGGCCGATGCCAACAGCTCTGCACTCATCACCATCCCCGAAAATGACCAGTTCAAATACGTGGTGATGCCCATGCGCATTTAAGGCTTGAACTGCTTGACGGTGAATCAAAGCACCCCAAGAAGAGCCTTTCGAAACCCGCGTTGATTCGCGGGTTTCGGCCATTCAAGAGATTAAGAAAAGTAAAAATGACCGAAGAAAACAAGCCCACCGCAGAAGAATTCACCACGCTGCAACCCACCATCGATACCAATCAAGCGGGTGCCTCTGAGGGCTATGGCGAGGGTTCAATTCAAATTTTGGAAGGCTTGGAAGCCGTTCGCAAGCGCCCTGGCATGTACATCGGCGATACGTCCGACGGTACCGGCCTGCACCACTTGGTGTTTGAGGTGGTTGACAATTCCATCGACGAATCATTGGCCGGCCACTGTGATGACATCGTGGTCACCATTCACTCCGACAACTCCATCAGCGTGACCGACAACGGCCGCGGTATTCCCACCGGCGTGAAGATGGACGACAAGCATGAGCCCAAGCGCTCAGCGTCTGAAATTGCCCTCACGGAATTGCACGCAGGCGGCAAGTTCAATCAAAACAGCTACAAAGTGTCGGGCGGTTTGCACGGCGTGGGCGTGAGTTGCGTCAATGCGCTCAGCAAGTGGTTGCGCCTCACGGTGCGCCGCGAAGGCAAAGTGCATCAAATTGAATTTGCCAAAGGCTTTGTGCAAAACCGTTTGCTCGAAATGGTCGATGGCGTCGAAGTGTCGCCGATGAAAATCACGGGCGCTACAGAAAAACGCGGCACAGAAGTTCACTTCTTGCCCGATACCGACATCTTCACGCAAAACCACGATTTCCATTACGAAATTTTGGCCAAGCGTTTGCGCGAACTCAGTTTCTTGAACAACGGTGTGCGCATTCGTTTGAAAGACGAGCGCACTGGCAAGGAAGACGACTTCTCTGGCGCCGGTGGTGTCAAAGGTTTTGTCGACTTCATCAACGCCAATAAAAAAGTGTTGCACCCCAACGCGTTCATTGCTTTGGGCGAGCGTCCTGCCGATTCCTACGGCGGCATTCCTGGCACCAGCATTGGTGTCGAAGTGGCCATGCAATGGAACGATGGTTACAACGAAAACGTTTTGTGCTTCACCAACAACATTCCCCAGCGCGATGGCGGCACCCACCTCACAGGTTTGCGCGCTGCCATGACGCGTGTCATTGGCAAGTACATTGAGAAAAATGAAATTGCCAAAAAGCAAAAAGTGGAAGTCAGTGGCGACGACATGCGCGAAGGTTTGTGCTGTGTACTCAGCGTCAAAGTGCCTGAGCCTAAATTCTCCAGCCAGACCAAAGACAAGTTGGTGTCGAGTGAAGTGCGCGCACCGGTGGAAGACATCGTGGCCAAAGCACTGGGCGACTTTTTAGAAGAGCGCCCCAATGACGCCAAAATTTTGTGCGGCAAAATTGTCGAAGCGGCGCGCGCTCGTGAAGCCGCTCGCAAAGCGCGCGAAATGACACGACGCAAAGGCGTGCTCGATGGCATGGGCTTGCCTGGCAAATTGGCCGATTGCCAAGAAAAAGATCCCGCACTCTGCGAAATTTACATCGTCGAGGGCGACTCCGCCGGAGGCTCTGCCAAGCAAGGCCGCGACCGTAAATTCCAAGCCATTCTGCCCCTGCGCGGCAAGATCTTGAACGTTGAAAAAGCGCGCTACGAAAAATTGCTCACCAGCACTGAAATTGTGACGCTCATCACGGCGCTTGGCACCGGCATTGGCAAGGTCACCGCAGACTCTGGCAAGAGCGGCACCGACGACTTCAACGTCGACAAATTGCGCTACCACCGCATCATCATCATGACCGACGCCGACGTCGACGGCGCACACATTCGCACTTTGTTGCTCACCTTCTTCTACCGTCAAATGCCCGACCTGGTAGAGCGTGGCCACATCTACATTGCACAGCCGCCCCTGTACAAAGTGAAGGCCGGTAAAGAAGAGTTGTATTTGAAAGATGCGCCCGCACTGGATGGCTTTTTGCTGCGCATTGCTTTGAAAGACGCCAGCATTGCCACGGGCGGTGCATCACCGCAAGTGCTCAGCGGCGACACACTCGAGTCCTTGGCGCGCAAGCACCAAGTAGCCGAAGCAGTCATTCAGCGTTTGTCCAACTTCATGGACGCGGAAGCATTGCGCGCCATTGCTGATGGCGTGTCCCTTGACCTGGACAACTTAGATCTGGCGGCTGAATGCGCCCCCGCTTTGCAAGCCAAATTGCGCGAACTCAACACCACCGGCATTCCTGCTGAAGTGAGCGCTGAGTTTGACGTTCGCACCGACAAGCCATTGCTGCGCATCAGCCGTCGGCATCACGGCAACATCAAGAGCAGCGTCATTACGCAAGATTTCGTACACGGTGCCGACTACGGCGCATTGGCAGAAGCCGCCAACACCTTCCGCGGTTTGCTGGGCGAAGGCGCCAAAGTCATGCGTGGTGAGGGCGAGCGTCAAAAAGAAGAAAAGACCAACGACTTCCGCCAAGCCATGCATTGGCTCATCGGCGAAGCCGAGCGCACCACCAGCCGCCAGCGCTACAAAGGCTTGGGCGAAATGAACCCCGCGCAGCTGTGGGAAACCACCATGGACCCCACCGTACGCCGTTTGCTGCGCGTGCAAATTGACGACGCCATTGAAGCCGATCGCGTGTTCACCATGCTCATGGGCGACGAGGTCGAGCCACGTCGTCACTTCATTGAGAGCAACGCATTGCGGGCGGGCAACATCGACATTTGATGCCTTGAATCAATCAGCGATCTTGCGCTGACCCGCAGTCATGGCGCTTCCCATCGAAGCGGCCATGATCAAGCCGATGGCACACAGCTGCTGTGCGCTGAGTTGTTCGGAAAGAACCAGCCAACCCGCCAAAGCGCCTACAGCGGGCTCTAAACTGAGCAAGATGCTGAAGGTTTGTTTGGGCAAGTGTTTGAGTGAATACATTTCCAAGCTATAGGGAATAGCACTCGATAGCAAGGCAATGCCTAAGCCAGCCAACATCCACTCAGGGTTTAACAATGAACTGCCCGCCACACTGATGCCGACAGGGGTAACCAGCAAAGCTGCCACCAACATGCCCATGGGTGTGGCAAATGCCCCAATGCGATCGGCCACGCGTTGGCCGACAACAATGTAGACGGCCCAGCAAGTACCAGCGCCTAAGGCAAAAGCAATTCCCACAGGATCAATCGCAGCAGCCTGCATGTCCGCACCTGAAGCGTTTCCAAGTGGCAAGATCAGGCCCATGCCGGCAACGGCTAAAACAATCCACACAAAGTCGAGCGGTTTTTTGGAAGACCACAAAGCGACGGCTAAGGGCCCCGTGAATTCAACGGCGATGGCCAAACCAAAGGGCACTGTTTTGATGGCGTTGTAAAAGAGCAAATTCATCAGGCCCAATGTGGCGCCAAAGACGACCAGGATGGGCGCATCGGCCCAAGTCCAAGCGCGGCGCCAAGGGCGCCAAAAAGCCATCAGCAACAAGGTCGAAAACACCAAGCGGTAGGTGGTGGTGCCCTCGGCACCTACAAAGGGAAACAAGCCTTTGGCCAAAGATGTGCCAGCACACAGAGTGATCAAACTGACCATCAGTGCGGCAACAGGTAAAAAAGGAAATCGCAAGTTTTATTTTCCGGAAGATGTGCGCATCATAGTGTTGTCGGCACCGACACCCCAGAGACTTAAATTTCTAAGGCGATGGGCTGTCCGTGTGGTGTCCGTGCAGCGGCCGCTTCCCAAGCATGTTCCAAATCATGAATTTGGTCGGCTGTGCCCAATTGCTTGGCCAGTACCATTGACTCCAAGGCATTGAGCCAGTGGTTGTAATACGTGGTGCCGGTGTCTGCGTCGCCAGAAGTCTGCGCGTTGCGAATTTCATGCGTCAATGAAGCGGCCCATTCAGGCCAGCTGAACAAGCCCTTTTCGTGCAATTGCAGCGTCATGGCAAAAGCATGCGCTTGCCAAGGTTCTGCAAAGACAACGCCGTTGGCTTCTTGCATGGGCAGAGGCATTTCGCCGCCGCACTGTTGGGCAATGTCTTCAAGGGTCAGGTGGGTGTTTTGCATGGCTGTGCTTGAGAAGGTCTCAGTCTGTGGCTTCTAAATAAGATTCCCATGCGTCCACAGTC
>Ga0209401_1002118_pt1 | contig 12966 bp, 6 predicted proteins | sample M_140807_MF_Meta_FD_187318 | JGI IMG/M metagenome (GOLD analysis project Ga0209401, IMG submission 187318) | Freshwater microbial communities from Lake Montjoie, Canada to study carbon cycling - M_140807_MF_MetaG (SPAdes) (version 2) | ecosystem: Environmental > Aquatic > Freshwater > Lake...
GGCAGGCCAGCCGCCTCGTTGAGGTGATTCTCACGGGCGACATGCCTCGCGGCGGCGGGAAGGTGACGAGCCAGGACGTGGCCGCGCTGATCGCATGGATCGACGCCGGGGCGCCGTGCGATGCTCCGAATCCGGCCATCGGCATCGACGTGGTGGCGCGGGGCGGCGCTGGGTCACCTCCGCCACCGATGCCCGCCGCGATGAAGCCGGTGGCCATCAAGCCGGGTGAGGTGTCGTTTGCGTCCGACGTCGCTCCGCTCCTGCAGGAACACTGCCTCAAGTGCCACGGCGGAGACGAGACCGAAGCCAATCTCAGCATGGCGAGCCTCAACGCGCTCATGAAGGGAGGCCGCACGGGCGCGGCGTTGGTCGCCGGCAAGGGGAGCGACAGCCTGCTGGTCAAGAAGCTCCGTGGCGCCGGCATCGACGGGCAACGGATGCCGCTCGGCAGTCCCCCGCTGGCCGATGCCGCCATTGCGACGATCGAGAAGTGGATCGATCAGGGGGCGCGGCTCGACATGCTGACGGCCACCGCGCCGCTCGACACGGTCGTCGCGGCGGGGCAGGCGACGACACTCACCGACGCGGCCCTCGCCCGAGTGCGGTTCGCCGCCGGCGAGAAGCTCTGGTCCCGGGCGATCCCCGACGAGGAGCCGGTGGTGCAGCCGCGGGCGGGCCTCTGCGTGATCGGCAACCTGCCCGCTGAGCGGCTGACCGAACTAGCCGACCTTGCGCAGGGCGTGGCGGACGACATCCGCGGTGATCTTGGCGTGGACGGACCGCTGCTCAAGGGGGGCGTCGTGGTCTACGCCGTCAGGCAGGCGGTCGACTACTCCGCCATCTGGCAGAACGTCTCCCATGCGGAACGGCCTCGAGGCCTCGCGGGGCATGCGGGCATCGCCGGCGAGGTCGTCTACGCGGCCCTGCTCGTGCCGTCGAACCAGGAGGCCGACGACCTTCGCGCGGGCCTGGCCGACGTCATCACCGCCGCCGCATTTGCCGGCCGTTCCACGCCCGCGTGGTTCAGTCAGGGGGCCGGCCGGGCGACCGCCGGCCGGGTCGCGCCGAAGGCACTCGTCGTGCAGCAATGGCGGCGGGATGCGGTCGCGGCGATCCCGAGGCTCGGATCGACCGCCGACTTTCTTTCAGGCCATGCCGATCCGGCCGCGACGTCACTCGCTGCCGGCGGACTTCTCAGCACCCTGGCGACCGGCGGCAAACTCGGTCAGGTGGCCGAGGCCATCGATGCCGGCGCCACCTTCGACGAGGCCTTCCTCAAGGTCTTCCGCGCGACGCCGGCGCAGGCCTTCGAGAAGTGGGCCGCCCGTGCAAGGCGGTAAGGAGCGGGGGGCGATACGTTATCCACCGCGATGCCGTGGCGCCGTGTGATGCGGAGAGCTCGTTGAAGTAGAAACTGGGTAGCCTTGGATCCCGGGGCATGTGATCCGCAGCGGTGCGGCCGGAGCCGCAACCGGCGGCTATACACGCTGCCGGAACCAATCGAATCGGCCCCCAACGAGCCTTGTTAAGAGCTCACCGACATGGGTCGACGCATCACGAACATGGCAGAAAACGTATCGCCTCACGCTCCTGTACTGACGTCAGCATTGTACACGTCGGCGTCAGCAGGAAAAGGATAGGACGGTCAGCCGGAATGGGTCGGCTATTTCCCCAAACTCGACATCACCATCGACTGCGGGCGATCCTGCGCCGCGGCCCCGAAGGCTTTGTTTGGCTCGGGCCCCATCACAAAAGTTAGCTCGCCGCCTGCGATGATGTCCGGGTGGGTGATGTACGACTTGCTGTAGGGCTTGCCATTCAGCTCCACCGACTGGATGTAGAGATTCTCCGGTGAGTTGTTCTTGGTGACGATGGTAAACGACTTGCCCCCGTGAACGGCGATCGTCGCCTCGTCGATGACCGGGCTGCCGAACACGTAGATGCCCGCCGCCGGATTGACGGGGTACATGCCCATCGCCGAGAAGACGTACCACGCCGACATCTGGCCGCAGTCTTCGTTGCCCGACAGGCCGTCCGGCTGGTCGGAGTACAGGGTCGTCAGGATCTGCCGCACGAGCCGGGCGGTCTTCCATTGCTGGCCGACGAACGCATACAGATACGTCGTGTGGTGCCCTGGCTCGTTGCCGTGGGCGTATTGGCCGATCAGCCCGGAGATGTCGGCTGAGGCGTCCTCGCTCTTGATCGACTCGACCGTGAAGAGCTGGTCGAGCTTCTCGGCGAATGGCACGTCGCCGCCAAGCAGTTCGATCAGGCCCTCGGGGTCTTGCGGCACGAGCCACAGGTACTGCCAGCCATTCCCCTCGCAGTAGTCGTCGCGGCGGTGAGATGACTTGATCGGGTCAAAGGGCTCGCGCCATGTGCCGTCGGACAGCTTGCCCCGCATGAACTGTGTCGTGGGATCGAAATACTCCCGGTAGGCCTTGGCCCGCGTCGAGAAATACGTGGAGTCGTCCTGCTTCCCGAGTGCCTTGGCCATCTGGGCGATGCACCAGTCGTCGATGGCGTATTCCATGGCCATGGCGACCGACTCGCTTCCCTTCTCGGCGGGGATATAGCCGATCTCCTTGATGGAATCGAGGCCGCGCTCGTCACGCATGGCGGAGTTCTTGATCGCCTCGTAGGCCCGCTCCGGGTCGGCGTTGAGCAGGCCCTTGAAGTAGGCGTCGACCACCACCGGGACCGCGTGATACCCGACCATCGTGTCGGTCTCGTTACCCATCAGGTGCCACACCGGCAGCTTTCCCTGCTGGTCGCGGATGGCAAGCATCGTCTGAATGAACTGCCCGACCCGTTCCGGCTGGGTGAGCGTGAAAAGCGGATGCGCCGCGCGGTAGGTGTCCCACAGCGAGAAGATCGTGTAGTTGTCGAACCCCGGGTTGCGGTGGACCTTCCCGTCAGCGCCGCGGTAGTCGCCGTTATGGTCGTTGAACAGTGCCGGTGCGATCATGGTATGGTAGAGGGCGGTATAGAAGATGCGGTTTGTCCGATCATCGGCCTTGATTCGGATGCGGCCGAGCTGCTCGTTCCAGGCGGCCTGAGCCGCTGCGGCGACGGCATCAAAATCCGCAGACCCGGCCTCCTCCTCGAGATTCGCCAACGCGTTTTCCTCGCTGACCGGCGAGATGCCGACCCGCACCAGAACCTCGCCCGGAGAGCCGTCGTACGTGCCGATAGCCCTCAGCCCGCGGCCCTCGGCCGCCTCGCCGCCAACCTCGCGGTCTCCCTGGAGGATGCGGAACGCGGCGAACGGCTTGGACGACTTCAGCGCAAAGAAGACACGCTGGTCCTTTGCCCACCCCGCCGACCGGCGGTAGCCGACGACCGTTTCCTCATCGATCCGGCGAAGCCGCGATTCGACGACACGGCCGCCGCCATTCTCGAACTGCAGATCGATCGCCAGATGTGCCCGTTTGTCGGCCGGGTAGCGGTAGCGGTGCAGGCCGACCCGCTCCGTGGCGGTCAACGCGACGTGCACGTCGTGGTCGAGCAGCACGACCGAATAGAAGCCGGGGCGGGCCTGTTCCTGGTCGTGGGCGTAGCGGCTCGCATACCCGGCGTCGGGATCCTTGCGCGAACCGGGGCTGGTGGCCAGCTCCCCGGTGTACGGCATCACAAGGATGTCACCCAGGTCGGAGATGCCAGTGCCGCCGAGGTGCAGATGCGTGAACCCCGCCAGCACGTCGTCGGAGTAGTGGTAGCCCGAGCACCAGTCCCAGCCTTGGTGGAAGTTTGCCGGTCCGACCTGCACGGCGCCGAAGGGCACGCTGGCGCCAACGAACACGTGGCCGTGCCCACCGGAACCGATGAAGGGATCGACGTGGCGGGTGAAGTCTTCTGCGGCGCCTCGGGAAGCCGCCGATGGCAGCAGGGCGGCCAGGAGGCAGGCGGTGAGTCGAATGCGATTCATAGAGTGAGGCCTCAGGCGATGGGATCGAAACGAGTGTCAGAGCCGGTTGAGGGCGAACGCGTAGGCGCCAACGGCCACCGCGTGGTTGGCGCCGAGTTTCGAGATGCCGACGCCGACCCGTTTCCGCGGGTCAGCCACCACGGTGCGGCTCGAGTGGGGCACTGCGATCACGCGGCCCTCGCCACGCAGAAAATCCTGCCGCTGAGCCGGATCCCCCAGGTCAAAGGCTTCCTGGACCAGCCGGCCGGTCGTACCGCCGCCGTAGCTGGCGATCGTGCCGTTGAGCTCAGCCATCACACGGGGCAGGAACAACGGGGCCGCGTTGGCCAGCCCGCCGCCGATCACCGCCACGCCATCGATCAGCGTCAGCACGTTCGCGAGCACGTCGCCGACCACCTCGCCGAGCGTCTCGAATGCCTGTCGCGCGGCCTGCCGCTCGCCGGCCGCCCTGCCCATCGCGATGTCGTAAATGTGCTTGGGAGAGAGTCCGTCCGTAGCGACGCCGGCGGCCTCGGCGTAGGCCGACCGCACCGCCCGGATGCTGGCGCCCTCCTCGGCGAAGCAGTCGCTGCGCACCTTGTTTCGCAGCAGCCAGAACTCACCGCCGGCCGAGTTGTCGCCGGTCAGCAGCCGGCCGTCGACGACGATTCCGCCCCCCAGCCCCGTGCCAATCGTCAGTCCGATCAAGTTGCGGTAGCGCTTGGGGTTGCCGGCGGCCTCGAGTTCGCGATTGATCTCCGGCAGCAGGCCGGCGATCGCCTCGCCATAGGCGAACAGGTCGCCATCGTTGTTGAGAAAGACCGGCACTCCAAACCGCTCCTCGAGCATGGGCCCGACCGCCACGCCTCCGCGGTAGGCGGGCAGGTTGCCGACGTTGAAGATCACGCCGTTTGGGTAGTCGGCCGGGCCAGGAAACGCGAAGCTGATGGCGGCCGGTGCCTCGCCGATCTGATCGATGAGTGCCTGGAAGCCGGCGGCCATGTTCAGCAGGCTCGCATCGAGGTCGTCCGGCTCGGCCGGCAGCGTCATCGAGTCGCCGACCCGCTGGCCGCTGCGGATCGCGGAGAACGAGAAGTTTGTTCCGCCGGCGTCGAGGGTCAGCACCACCCGCGGGTCGTTGGCGAGTTCGTCGCCTCTGATCATGTGGCGGCCCCCTTCGCGGCAATCCGGCGGTGGCTCCACCATCCGTAGAAGGCGATGTACAGGTAGCACGGAATCGGGATCAGAAATGCTTGGCGGATGCCGACCGCGTCACCGACGGCTCCCATGAGCAGCGGCAGGAGGGCTCCGCCGACGATCATCATCACGAGCAGCGACGAGCCCTGCGAGGTCTGCTCGCCGAGGTCATCGATCGCCAGCGTGAAGATGTTTGACCACATGATCGAGTTGAACAGACCGGTGCCGAGCGCTACCCAGAGGGCGACCTTGCCTGTCGCACACGCGGCGATCAGCAGCAGCAGGCACAGCATGCCCGAGAACAGGGCGAGCACCGCCGATGGCTTGCCGCGGGCGACGGCAAACGCTCCCAGGCAAAGCGCAATCATCAGCGCAAACGGCCACAGCTCGAGGATCGGCAGGAACCTGGTTACCAGCCGGCCATCCTCGAACCGCAGCGCGGTGACGACGTATACGATCCCCAGAAGCACGGCGGCGGTCGCCACCATCAGCGCCGGCTTGCGGGCTGGGTTTTCGGTCTGGGCCATGGCGATCGCCCCGCACAGCCGTCCGATCATCGCCCCACCCCAGTAGAAGGCGAGATACAGGCTGGCGATTCCCTCTTCCCAGCCCATGACCGCCGGATCGCCCATGAAGCTCACCAGGTAGCTGCCGATCGCCACCTCGGAGCCGACATACATGAAGATCGCCACCATTCCGAGCGTGAGCTGGGGATAGCCGAGCGCGCTCACGGAACCGTCGGCGGGCGCAGAGCCCTCGGGCTGGATCCGCGGCAGGTGGATGAACGCCATCACCAAGGCCAGGGCGAGGAACATGCCGCCGTAGATCAGGTAGGGCACCTGGATCGCGTCGAGTGTCACCTTGCCGTCTGTGGCGAACACCTTGTACAGCAGCAGTCCGCCCGCGATGGGAGCGATGGTGGTGCCCAACGAGTTGAGTCCCTGAGCGAGGTTGAGCCGTGACGAGGCATTCTCCGGCTCGCCGAGGATCGCCGCGTAGGGATTCGCTGCGATCTGCAGGAGCGTCACGCCCGTCGCCAGCAGGAACAGCGCCCCGAGGAAGAAGGTGTACGACTTCGAGGCTGCAGCCGGTGAGAACAGCCCGCAGCCGGCCGCGCAGATGACGAGGGCGGTGACGATGGTCGGCTGGTAGCCAATGCGATTGATCGGGTCACCACCGCCGACCGAGAGGGCGAAGTAGATCAGCGAGATCACGAAGAACGCCCCGAAGAATGCAAACTGCACGAGCCCGGCCTGGAAGTAGCTGAGATCAAAGCTCGACTTCAGGAAGGGGATCAGCACGTCATTCATGACGGTGATGAATCCCCAGAAGAAGAAGAGCACTGTGACGGCGGCGAAGGGGCCAGCGGTGCCGCTGCGAGAGTCACGGTCGCTGTTGCTCGCCTGCGGCTTGTTTCCGCCTTGCGGCCCGGATGCAGGGGCATTGCCAGTCATGGTTTTTCCTTTTTGGCGGATTACCCCAGAGTTCCGGCGATATCGGGAAAAGTGCCACCATGTGGCACAATCCACGACGAAGTCGGAATGTATGAGGGAGGGGATTCGCTTGGTCCCCCCATGCAAGGGGCATTCGATGCAAGGTCTGCCTGAGACCGACAACGAACTGTTGATCAACCTCGTTACGGCCAACTATGAGCAGTTGCGCCGCTACGTGTTCACGCTTCTTCCCCATGAGGAAGACACGAAGGACGTGATGCAGGAGGTCTGTATCTCGATCACGCGGAAGTTCAGCGAGTACGATCGATCACGACCGTTTCTGCCATGGGCCTGCCGGTTCGCCTACCTCAAGGTATTGAAGTTTCATGAGCAGCAGCGACCGCGTCGCATGGTAAAGCTGCCAACGGAGGTGCTCGAACTGCTCGCGATTGCCCGAGAGGAGGAGGAGCCGGTGCTTGCCGAGCGACTCGTCGCCCTCGAGAGATGCCTTGGAAAACTTCGCGACAACGACCGCAGGCTGATCGAGGCGAGGTACGTCGATAGAACCCCGACTGATGAGATTGCGACCTCTTTTTCTCAAAGCCGTCGCACCATGTTTCGCAACCTCGAGCGGGTTCGGCGGCTCCTCTTCGATTGCGTCGACCGCTCGGTCGTGCTGGGGGGTAACGCATGAATCGGTCTGATCGGGAATCCCTTCACCCACTCCTGTCTGCGGTGGTGGATGGCACGGCCAGCGAGGAGCAGGCTGTCGAACTGATCCGGCTTCTCCAGTCGGATCCCGAGGCGCGGCGGTTCTACGTCCGCTACCTCGACATGCACGCGGCCCTGACGAGCGGGCAACTGCCCCGCGCGACGGTGCGGGCTCACTGGACGCCGTGGGTCGCGATTGTCGCATCGCTGATCGCGGCGTCGCTTCTCGTCGCGTGGCTTGTGGTGCCGCCAACGAGGCGTGGTGGAGGCGGCGATCAAGCCGGGGAGCTGGAAATCGCCGTCGCAAAGGCTGTTCCAGCCGGATACGTGGCGACCGTCGCGTCAGCGAGTACGGATGCAGTCCTCGACGGTAAGGCCGTGGTGCCGGGGGTCAGGCTCACGCCCGGCGATTACAAACTGACTGCTGGCAGCGTGAACATCCGCTTCGATGGCGGAGCCCGCATTCTCCTGGAGGGAAACTCGAGGTTCGCGATCGATTCTCGGAGAGCGATGAAGGTTCACGAGGGTACCTTCGTCTTTCACGGTGATCAGACGTGCGAGTCGATCGAGATCGTCACGCCGCAGTCGGTCTTTAAGAATATCGGCACGCGATATGCGGGCGTTATCAGCGCCAACCGGGAAGAGGTGCACGTCGCCGAGGGGGCGGTGCGGCGAACGACCGGCAGCGATATCGAATCGTCGCAGCACGAGCAGCATGAACTGATCGAGGCTGGTGTCGGTCGCTGCTACGATGTCGCCCAGGCGCAGCCGGAGTCGATCCCCCTCGATGCAACGCTCGCGACGCGTTCCCTCGAGTGCCACGCGGATGCCGCGAGTGCCGGTAGCCCGGCGGCATGGGATGATTTTCGTGGCAGTGAGGCCCCAATCAACGGTCTGAAGTGTGGCACCGGATGGGTCGGGCCGTGGGAGTCGCGTCGCGGGGACTTGCACGTGTCTTCACCGGGCCTGTCCGGTGAAGGATCGGCAGCCGTGGTCCACGACGGGGCGGCCTCGGGCGAGTCGAAGTCGGCAGCGCACCGGAAAATGGAAGTCCCGATCGATCTGTCTACGGACGGGATCTGGTTTCTGCGATTCCTGGTTCGTCGCGGACCCGCCCTGCCCCGGGATGAACATTGCGCCCTGGTCGTGCTGCGGACGCGTGGCCTGACGACGCAAGAAGAGATCGACCGAATGGCACTCATCCAAATTGCACTCAGCAAGCACGACGCGGTTTTTCTGCGGGTCGCCGACACGCTCGCACGCTGCTCGCTTCCGCAGGTTGCTGACCAGACCTATGCCGTGGTTGCCAAGATCGTCGCGGGCAAATCACAACCCGATCAGGTGCTCGTCAGCCTGATGGCGGCGGATCGACTCGCCGGCTCGGCGGAACCCACCGAATGGTCCTTGGTCAGTGAAGACGTGGATAGCGACCTTCGGTTCCAGAAACTCTCGCTCGAGTTCACCAGCGGCGGCCAGATCGCGATCGGCGACCTTTGCATCGGACCCACATGGGCGAGCGTGGCGCAACCACTCGACCGCTGATCCGTCTGGTCTGTCGGGCTCCTCTTTTTCTTTTCGTCTCATCTTTGTCCGCAACTCTTCTTCGGTAAGGAGGCCAAGCATGCCATCATCGATTCTCCGAACGTTACTCCGTGCAGCCATGCCTTTGCTGCTGCTGCAGGCGGCAACGCTCGCCGTTGCGGTCGTAGCGGTTCCGCGTGTGGCCTTGGCGGTCGACGGCACGTGGACGGCGACGACCAGCGGTACGTGGGGCACGACCAGCAACTGGTCGGGCGGCATCATCGGCACCGGAACGGCCGGCATCGCCACGTTTGCCCCCGATATCACGTCCGACGTCACGGTGACAAACAACCAACAGCGTCTCATCGGGTCCATGGTCTTCGGTACTGCCAGCGCTCCAACTGGAACAGGAACTTGGATTGTCAGCGGCTCGCTCTTTACGGTCAATAATAGCGGCAGTAACGGCACGATCACGGTCAACAGCCTTAGGACGGCGAATATTGCCAGCCTGCTCCAGGTAGGGACGCCAAACAACGCAATGCTCGTCAAGAACGGTGACGGGACGCTCATCTTGTCATCGACGGGGAATAATATCTCGATCAACGTGGGGATCACGAATGGCACCCTGGAGATCAGCAAGGACAGTCAGCTTGGTTTCGTTCCCGGCTCGTTCGTTGCCAACCGGCTCCAGATCTCAAACGGCGCTACGCTGCGCACGAGCGCCGCGGTCACGCTGACACAAAATCGCGGCATCACGATCGGATCGGGCGGCGGCACGCTGAGCATCAACGGCGGCGGGTTGACGTATGGCGGGCGGTTGACCGGTACGGGCAACACCACGACCGTGACGGGATCGAACGCCCTGACGCTCACGAATGTCAGCGGAAGTGCGACGAATGTGAACTGGGATTTCGCGTCGAACTCGGGCGTCAGAACTTTTTTTCAGGGTTCCAATGCCCTCGGCACCGGCAGCGTGACGGTGCGTAACGGCGTCCGGCTGACAAGCCAGAGCACGGCTCCCACCTCCGGTCAGGTGACCAACGCCGTCACCGTGGACAGCGGCGGTGGGCTCACCAACCGATCGACGAGCGGTACGGCGGTGACGTACACCAACGTCACGCTCCCCTCGTCCGGTTCGATCCTCCTCAATAACGACGATCAGAGCACGACGGGCCTAACGATCTCGTCGGGCGGACTGCTCACTGGCGACCTCATCATCGACACGTCGCAGGTGGGCTCGAACGCCGTCGGCGACGTGACGCTCTCCGGCGTCTTCTCCGGTACGGGCGGACTCGTGAAGGCTGGCACCGGCACTTCCGGGATCGTGATCCTCGGGGCTGCTAATACCTACACGGGCAACACGACGATCAGCACCGGCACGCTGAAGCTCGGAGCCGCGGGTTCGATCGCTAACAGCGGCACGATCAGCGTCGCCAGCGGGGCGGTGTTCGACACCACCGGAGTGGGTGGCGGATTTTCGGTCGCGGCCGCCCAGTGGCTGCAGGGTTCGGGCACGGTGCTCGGCAGCGTGGCGGCCCAGGGCACGATTTCTCCGGGCCTCTCCGGCTCGGTCGGCACACTCTCGTTCGCGAATGCCCTCGCTCTCGACTCCGGATCCATTCTGAGCTACGAGCTTAACGGCGCGAACACGACGGCTGGCGGCAGCGTCAACGACCTGTCCGCGGTGACCGGCAATCTCACGCTCGACGGAACGCTGAATGTCAGCGAGATCGGCGTCGGCAGTTTTCTGACCGCCACCGCCGGCAACACATGGCGGCTGTTCACCTACGCCGGCACGCTCACCAACAACGGCCTGTCGCTCGGGACCGTTCCCACGCTTTCCTCGGGCCTGACGTTGGCCGTCGACACGTCGACGCCCAACGAGGTGAACCTGATCGTGATACCGGAGCCGACTGCAGCTGTGTCGGCAATGGCAGGAGTCGGCCTCATCGCGCTACTGCGGGCTCGACTGACGAGGAAGGCGAATCGCGCCATTCGTGACGGGTGCCGACTGAACGAACAGCGTTGAAGCAGCGTACAAAGGCGGCAGGCCATCGGGCAGCGAACGTCGCCATGAAAAACCACGCACGCACCATCGACGCCAATCTCCGGCGGGTTGGTCGGGTGCGGCAACGTCGCCAATCGCTCCGGGCGGAGCCGCTCGAGCCGCGGTTGGCCCTCTGTGCGGGGCATGTCTTTGGCGGGCTGGTCGAGCCCGACCTTTCGCCCGCCGGCGGCGGGTTGCAGTCGCTCTCCACGAGCGGGCAGTCGTGGGACGTCGGTCAGTCGTTCGACGTGCTGCTGGCCGCCTCGACGGGCAGGCTTTCCACACTCAACGGCACGACCGCAGCCACAGCCGCCGCAGCGAATGGCCTGCCCAACCTCCACAGCCTGCCCGGTGCGCCGACCGCGATCTATCTCGACTTCGACGGCGACGGGAGCACGTTTGGTGCCTACGACGTCGATGGCAATCCGGCCACGTTCAACTCCGCCGAGGCGGCCTCCATCACCGAGACCCATCGGCAGACGGCGGCCTACTTCGCGATGTTCGACGTCAACGTGACCACCGTAAAGCCGACCGTTCCGTATGCGTGGATCGTGATCAGCAATGACAAAATCGGTGGCAGCAGTTATGTGGGCGTGTTTCCCAACTCGAAGCCCGAATCCTGGGTCAGCAGTTCCACCGCAGAATCGCGGGTGTCGGGCGTTGCCCACGAGATCGGTCACAACTTCGGCCTGTTGCACCAGTCGGACTACGACCTCTCCGGCAATCTGACCAGCGAGTACTCTAACGGCACCGATGATCTGCACGGCGCGCTGATGGGGGTGGACTACCGTCGCGACGTCCACAAGTGGACGCTCGGCCACCCGAGCAACTCCGCGAGCGCCCTGCAGGACGACATCGCGGTCATCGCATCCGTGATCAAGAAGTATCAGCCGGCCGGGGGCGACGGCTTTCGAACCGACGACTTCGGCGGCACGATTGCCACGGCCGCGCCGTTGGTGGCCGCCGCGGGCCTCCGGTCGGTGGCGGGCGTTATCGAGCGGATGGCCGACGTCGACACGTTTTCGTTCACTGTATCCAGTGGCAGTGCCGTGATCTCTGTCGTGCCCACCAAGCCCTCGGGGCTCGATGCGAAGGTAGAGGTGTTCGACGCCACGGGCACGCTCGTGGCGGCGGGCGACGGCGATACCAATGATCAGCAAATCGTGCTCTCGGTCGGGAGCGGCACGTGGTATGTGTCGGTCTCGAGCCACGGCAACTACGGCGATCTCGGCATGTATGACCTTTCGGTCAACGACCTGCCTGCGGGCTGGGCGTCGGCCGACGTCGGGGCCTCCAGCACCCCCGGCGACGCGGGTTTCGGCGGGGGCACCTTCACCGTGGCGGGGGGCGGGACCGCCGTCGGCGGTACGGCCGACTCGTTCCGCTTTGCGTGGCAGAGGCTGACGGGTGACGGCTCGATCGTGGCTCGGGTGACCGGCAATCAAAACACCAACGGCTGGGCGAAAGCGGGCGTGGAGATTCGGGAATCACTCGCCGCCAACTCGAAGCACGTGGCGATGGTGACCACCGCCGCGCAGGGGCCGCAATTGATCTCGCGGTCCACCACCGGCGGCTCGTCAGCAACCGTCAACGGCACCGCGGCGGCCTTTACGGCCACATGGGTCAGACTCGTCCGCGCCGGAAACGTGGTCACCGCATCCCGCTCGGCCGACGGCGCGTCGTGGACCACGGTCGGCTCGGTCACGGTGTCGATGAGTTCGACGGTCTACATCGGCCTCATGACCGCCTCGATCAATGCGGCCATGATCAACGAGGCGACGTTCACGAACGTATCGGTCTCGGGCACGATCAACGCACCGGAGACGGTCAACTCGCTCGCAGCGCCCGCAGGTGTTGCCGTCAGGCAGGGGGGCGGCGCGTCGTTCGTGGTGTCGTGGCAGCCTGTCGCGGGGGCGACTGGTTACGTGATCGAGTGCGCGGAGAACGGGGTTGATTTCACGAGCGTCTCCACGGCGGCATCCTCCGTGACGTCGTGGACGCACACCGGACTTGCCGGTGCGATGCGGTATTTCTACCGGGTGCGGACCAGCAATGCGTCGGGCCGTTCGACTCCCTCTGCGATCACGAGCGCCGTCAACCGGCCAAGCCCGGTGACGGAGGCGGCGGTCACGTCGCTGTCGAGTTCCCAA
>Ga0209401_1002119_pt1 | contig 12965 bp, 34 predicted proteins | sample M_140807_MF_Meta_FD_187318 | JGI IMG/M metagenome (GOLD analysis project Ga0209401, IMG submission 187318) | Freshwater microbial communities from Lake Montjoie, Canada to study carbon cycling - M_140807_MF_MetaG (SPAdes) (version 2) | ecosystem: Environmental > Aquatic > Freshwater > Lake...
ACCATGAGGTAACAAATGAGGGATATCCAAAAGAATATCTTCAAGGAGCAATTGCATGTATGGACCATTTGTTGTCAGTGGCAACTGATATAATGAATAACTCTAACGAAAGGGTATATGGATGAATTCAGAAGACATTGGGCTCCCGCCCCACTTGCAACGTTTGGTTAATGCAGGTGTTAATGGATTAGATATAATGCACGGCGAACTAAAGAATCTAATGTTGATTGCCGAAGAGCAATTGGCTTGGGCTCAGGCAATTGAAGATGAGACCGAAGAGGCAATGGATTCAATGGCACGTACAGAGGCGGAAGGACGACTAGATACTCTAGTTGAACTGTATAAACTAACATATGATTTATCATTTGCTATAGGAGAAAAGGAAGGGCAAAAAGTATGACATACGAGCCAAGTCTAGAAATCGTGGAAGTTGAATACTCTTGTAGTCCAGGAGGTATAGATCTATTTGAAGTCTATGATAAATCTGATATACCTTTGGATATGCCAATATATGAGACAGAAGATTTGACCAAAGCGGTCCTATTCTGTTACAATTTAGGAAAAGACTTTACTGTCAGAACATTAGCGGAATGGAATGAAAGGGAGTTAGTATATGAAGCCTGATGATAAAGATAAACTAAACGAATGTTTAAAGATTCTTGATACCACCGACCTTGGCCTATCTTTAGTATGGCTATGGACTTGGTCCACAATTAACAACATCTTTGAGGATGAGACCTACAGGCAGAACTGCACCATAGATGAGATGTGGGACCACCTCTGTGAGGCTGTGGAGGCGGGACAGGGCTTCTCTCTAGAGTACGGGGCAGAACAGCATAACGAAGACGTCCTTGATTGGATGACCAGCCGTGACTACATTGTGGACACAATGTTTGAAGAGGAAGAAGAAGACGAGGAAGAAAATGAAGATGAGTGATCAACACATTGACGCTGTCCTCGCAGAGGCCCAAGAGCTTCTGTGGGGAGGATCTGAAACAGAAAACATAGCAGCTCACAACCTTATATCTAATCTAATTAAAGATAGAATGACCTTTAAAAATTTAAAGTAAGGGCAAATTGTCCGTTTTACGACAGGTATTTACAATCCCGTGAAAATCTGTTATAATTAACAAAAGATCTAGAAAGGATCATCATGACAACAAAGCGAGAATATCTAAAAGCTCAGGGCATCACAGTAGGTGTACGTGGACGTTTCTCAGGCGCAGCTAAGGTTGCAATCCAGGAAGCTCTAAACAAAGGCGTTACCTTTACAGATCCACAGCCAGTTACTAAAAAGGCCAAGTAAATAGATCGGAGGGGTGGTGGACGAGAGTTGCCACCCCTCCCCAATTTTGATATAATGAGTAGTTACCCAAGGCGGAAGGCGGACAGATGAAAACAAGAGAAATCAAAGTAGCAGAAGCACTAGTTAATCTAACAGAAGACCATTGGTTTAATCCTGCCATATTGGCAAGATATCTAACAGACCAACCATTTTATACAGTTGACCGCATTATGGAACTTATTGCTCAAACTATCAGGTGGCAAGCAAATAGATATACAGATGAATTAACTACAGATACAGGTATATACAACTCAGGATTAACATCCGAAGGATTGTTCTTAGCAAATGAGTTAAATGAAACTCTTAATAGATTAATTAAGACTTACAAATGGGAGAATATTAAACTTCCAGTGGACCCAGATAAAATTATCAGGCGGTTACCCAAGGTAGAAACACAATCCTACAGACACTCCTGGTTACATGATAAAGACAATAGAGTACATGTAACTATAGATCATCCATTTATATAAAGGCAACATATACTTAGTTGGTTAGTATATAGCCCAAATTATCCACAGGTTATCCACAGCCTGTGGATTTTTTGTGTGTGGATATGTGGGCAAATTTTCTTCTTTACGATCAGCTTTATAAAATCCCTGAAAATGTCGACAAATCTATATAGAATCATATAGATCTATATATAAACATATACCAAATCTAGCATAATATACCCAGAATATGTCAGAATTTTCTATAGAAATCTATTGACAAATGTGGGCAAAATATGCCATTTACGAGGCTATTGACAAAATCCCTGAAATATGCCAGCATGTCCATATGTCTCCAAAGAAATTTGACATTACGGGCATCATATGAAAGGGTTCAATTACACATATATCTATTTGTCGATAATACTATAACTAATCTAATAGTATCTATAGTAAATATTCTCCACTATGCTCCACTTTACTCCACATTAGAAGCCTTCTAAGGGGTATATGAGGCATGTTTATGGGCGGGGGGGATATAGGAGTTGGCTGTTTATCTATGTGGATCAAGTTGCATAATATGGGTAAATATAGCTGTGCCTGTGATCAAAATGGATATATGGATGTATACGCTGAGTATCTTGTATATGATACCTATTGGTCTATCTATGGTAATTACTGTATGTTCTTTGGTTCCGCTCATATTCCATATCTTTCTGGATCCCGCAAAATTTCTGCTTCCAGATCATCTGGGATATTATGCCCAGATATTCTATGCTGTAGGATATGCATTAATAAAGTCTCATCATCATGTATATGTTCAGACTGAAATATAGTATCTTCATCTGGAGATATGTTTAGAAAACATCCAGCACATTCGATATGTCCTTCTACACTAGGGTATATGTATATATCGCTATCATAGAATCTACTATATGCCATTGGTTCCCCGCCTTAATTAGGCATTGCCTTTAATTTATCATAAGGTACTAACCACGTAGTATTATTATACTTAGATAGATATATGTCTTGCATGCATTCATGTCCATACATCCAGCCTATAGCTTTATAGGGAGTACTTCTTCTATCTTCATTCCGCCCCGTCCTATTCTTGATGGCCATGCCATCTATCATTAGGACATATCTTAGATCAGGGTTATCCCTTTTGGTGAATCGTAGTCCACCAGTTGGATTAAATGAGTATCTAATTTCTCCAACCCCAGGAACATCTAATTCAGTCTTCCATTTGTTGAAATGTGGTACAAACTCTGTTTTGCCAAGCATTCTGGCAAATGCCAATTCTGATCCTGCACATACGACATGTTGCCACATCTCCCAGAGATCACCTTCAGCATAGTTGATATTCTTACTTGGATCACCAAAATAAGGCTTTTGTCTCTGATATCCTACTTCTACACATATGGCTTCTTCTTTAGCAGATAGGCTATATTCCCATGTTCTTGTCATCTATTAGGTCCTAAGAAAGGAGTTATGCCCATATCATCATCTTCCGACCATTTACCTGTAGAATATCCAGCTTCCCGCTCATCATCTGTAGCCCCACATATGCCGCAAGTTACCTGTCCATCTAAATCTAATTTAAAGTCATGATCATGCATTAGTATCCACCCATACATTCATTGCGAGTATGATAAAGTCTGATCTTATTCATAGTCTTTTTATTTGGAGCATAAAGCTCTTCTCCACAGCAGGCAGTCTTTAGATACCATTCTTTAGCAAAGTAGTCATAGACCATGCCTTTGAAATTGGCATACTTGTGTGCCACAAATGTAGCAAATGGGTCAGGTATCTCTAATGACTGAATCATATATTCAGTATAGCATTTATGTCAGGTACTGACAAGGGGTCTCTACCGCCGAACTTTTCGCACTAATTGCGATCTATATTACTTATTTCTAGGTATTAAAGTTTGAGGACCTTCTGTACCAAATAGAGACTTCTTAATAGGAACACAGTTAGGAACCATTCTTCCGCCCTTTTCCTTCATGCCTTCTTGCTTGTAGCCAGACCAGCATGCCTTCTCTATATTGTCCCACTTGTCCTCTTCCTCATTCTCTGAGTCGTAGGTCTTTGAAATCTCTTCATCTGAAAGCTCTTCTGCCTTGTACATATTGTCGTGACCTTTGCACATTTCCATATCGCATCCGCCTGCCGCCTTACATTCCATACAACCATTACATTTGCAACCCTTTGTGTCTGTCATAGGCTCAGCTTTTTCTACATCGTCTTCGATCTCAATAGACTTTGTGATTGGATTAACTACATCATCAAACATATCTTTAATCTCTTCTACGATCTCATTTAGTTCTAAATTCTTCTTCATTGTTTTCTCCCTATTGACTATCTTTCTGGACCAAGAAAATCCTGCGTCCCCGCCCCAAGCTAACCACATAATCTTACCATTTGATGGGTTCTCTGCGTTATCCCAGTCTTTACCTTGCTTGTCTACTTCATGACGTGAGAAAAAAGAGTACATTCTTTTTACGGTAGATAGGCTTAGTGTTTCACCTCTTGCTAATTGTCCCGCTCTTGTCCATCCTACAGCAGTTCCTGCACCTTTTGCTTTACCCTGCTCTTTAAGCTTAATTGCTCTACGGGCTGCAGACTGCATTCCTGACGTTGGCTTATATCCTGTTTTTTCGCTCATAGACCTATTATATCATTTTTTGTTTTCATTATTCTTTTGATCTGATAGCAACAATCAGGGCATTCCCCTATATGAAGCCAATTACCTGACTCAAGGACTACTATCTCATTTAGCTTTCCCACTACATTTTTCTTGCATAAAATACAATAGGCGCTAACGGTTATAGTCATTCAAAGTCTATCTGTGCTTCAAACAATGTATCTATAGTTGAAGAGTTTCCCCCACGACTTTGTTTGAGAACATTAAATCCCGTTTCTCTCTCTAATACCATATAACTATAATCAGTTAGACCTAGTTCATCTTCTAGCTTTCTTAAAATATGTTCTTCTGGTAATTCCCCGCAAGTATATAGATCAAATTGAATCTCTGCTGGATATGGCTCATCCCAGATGTGTAGGGCTATGTGTGATGTTTCTATCATGACTACACATGTTAATCCTCTATTTCCGTCCTTTGTTACGTATGAGGCATATGGTCCTTGTATTGTCTTCATGTTGATGGAATCAACTAATGACTGCATCCACTCTACCGCCGCCGTTTCACTTTTGATTGCATTATTTGTGTACCCATTTACGAGTAATTGATTATGTAATGGCATATTCTTCTCCTTGTTTTGTGTCTGCTTCTCTAAGCCATTGATCTTCCCATAATCCCATTAAGGATGTGTTACCAATGTCATCAAAATAGTAGCGCTTTTTGTCTTGATTGTATGTCCAGCCGTACCAAGTGTCACCTTCAGACCATGTTAGATTAGTTGGCTCTTCATTTTCTGATTCTTTGATCATGCGTAGCAATTCATCATTTTCCCTTACGACATCCTGTATTGCCTCTCTGAGGCGTTTAGGACGCATAAGATATCTTTCTACCAGATCATGAATCATTTTTTGTATCCTTTTCCCAGGTAAGCTTTCCGTCTTTATAAACAGGCCAATATCCTAATGAGCGCCAGTCCATCTTCATAATTTTAGGTTCTTTCATTGTTTAATTATATAATATTTATACGGGAGAGTCAAGGACTTCATCAACTGCATCATCTACAGTTCTTGTATGTTCTTTTGAACAGTTTCCGCATTCTTTGCACATTATTATCCTTAAATAAATATAGCCCCACTTAAGGGGCCATATCTAATATGTAATTAGACCTTCTTTGGTCTTGTCTTCTTAGGCTTTGGGTCCAGAGAAGTTTCTCTGCGTATTCCGTGACTATTTATATCTATCTTCATTCTTGGCTTAATGCCTTGCTTTGGATATTTTCTTGTAGCTTCACGACTTGTTACCGCCCCAGAAGCAGATCCTGCTGCTGGTGGTGGAGTCATTCCAGTTCCATCATCTTTTGTAAAATTACTCATTGATGAATTGTCTTGTCTGCTCTGGTGTTGAAGTCATATCTAATGTTAGACCTGACTCACCATCTCTTGAAACATCAGTAACTGTAACTGGAATAATTCCAGTCTGGCTGCCTAATGCTTCACATCCACATTCGATACACATAATTACTTATTTCCAATTAGGCTATCTGAGAAATCTGGACCTGAAAGTGGAAGTGATTCTGAAGATCCTTCTCTGTTTAGTCCAGCATTTCCTTGTGCTGAAACGTCTGATGCAGGGAAAGCTGATGCTGGTGCATCTGCGTATCCTGCTGCAGGAATGTTATTTGTTGTCATTTTATTACTCCTATAGGTTATTTATTTAAGCGGGACTAGTATTCCGCTCATCCCTCTATTATAGCATTTAGTTGATTAAGATCTGTAATGTATATGCCAGCACTCATCGCATATATCTATGATTCTGCCTTCAGGCTTAGCAGCTATTCTAGTAGATTTATTACCACACCCCGCCATTTCACACAATTCACCAAACACTACTTGGGTCCTTTGGCTGTTTGGCCACGGTATCCTGTCTTCTTTTTATTCATTGACCCTGGCTTTTTAAAAGCTGCCCCGCCTGGTGTTGATGCAATTCTTTGTTCTAATGCTTTTTTAATTTTATCGTGGTGTTTACCCATTGTTTTTTTCTATTATCCTTACTATATATCTTATTACTTCGTTTGGTCTCCACTCTGGAGGCAATTCTAAATATCTTATTTCGTCTGCAATCTTTTTTCTATGGCTTTCATCTAAGTAGTCTACTATCTTATCCATAAGGCTATTCTAGCATTTATATGATAAAGGGGAAGACCCTTGAGTCCTGCCCCTTTAATTTAAAGAATTACTTCTTTAGCTTAACTTTAGCGGTTGGATGCTTTGCATTCCACTTCTTTGCTAGAGTATTATACTCTGCAATGTAAGTAGCTTTTGCAAGATCTGCTGAAGCTTTTGCTGTTGTTGCATCTGCTGCAAGCTTTGCTGCTGCATCTGCAAGTGCCTTATCTGAGGCAACCTTGTCTGCTGCACGTCCAGCCTTTTCTGCTGCAAGTGCTGCATTAGCAACTGCTAGTTCTGAATTCTTTGCTGCAAGTTCTCCTGCAAGATCACGAACTGCTACTGTTGCAACTACAGAACCAACTGGGGCTGTAAGACCTGTTACGGCTGTTGCTACTGTTGCGTATGCTGTAACTACAACTGAACCTGAAGCAGGAAGTGTTACTGTCTGCTCCTTGGTACCAACCGTTGCTACTGCTGTATCTGTTGTAAGCGCCGTTGCAGTTGCTGCACCGTTTGAGCTTACTAGAGTATTAATTGTTGCTCCACCCTTTAAGTTACCAAATACATCGTATCCTGATACTTTAAGTGTTGCACTTGTTGCTGCTGCTCCAGATGCTGGGGCTGTCAACGTAATTGAGTTCAAAGCACCTGCGGTACCTTGCACATAATATGTAGTTGAGTTTCCACCGATTGTTACAACAACGGTTCCAACAGTCGTAGTTTTAGTATATACATAAAAATCTGCTGTTGTTCCTGTTCCAACACTAATAGTTAGTGTAGATGATCCGTTTGATGCGGTTACTGGTGCTGTTGATGTTGCTAAAGCAGGTACAATAGTTGCATTTACTGCAACTGCAGTTACTGCTGTTCCTGTATCTACAGATGTTACAGCAATCTTTAATGCATCTGCTGCATCGACGCTGTTATCTGCTGGTACTGGAAGCGCTACGGGAGCTGTTGCTGCCGTACCGCCTGTTGCTGCAGAGCCCGCAACTGTTAGGGTTGTGGTTGCTGCATTCGCCGCTGGCGATACAAGCATTGTGCTAGTCAGGGCTGCAGCGATGATTAGCGTTACTTTCTTAAATGAGTTCATTTAATTTATTCTCCTTATTTCTTCTGCTTCTTACATGAAACAGAAAGTTAGTGTAATTCATGTACTTTGACATGAAACGAACAGGGATCTCCGCCTTCATCCCATTCTTCCATTTCTTCATCTGACATTGGTGGGCCATCATGTGTATCACAAAACACATCTGATATCCAACCACGATCATAACCACTCTTGAGCCATATTTCAAACTCTAAATGATTTGCATCTTCGGAATCAAATTCTAAAACCATGGCGACAACTCCTCAAGCATTTTATGCTTTGGCATTGCTCCGATAATTGTCTTAATGACAACTCCATCCTCAAATAATACCATAGTCGGTATAGAAGATACGGAGAACTCGACTGGTTTCAAAGGATTCTCATCAATATTTAACTTACCAACAAGTATTCCATGCTCCTTTGAGATCTCATCTAGGATTGGTGAGACCTTTTTGCAAGGCCCACACCACTCCGCCCAAAAGTCTATGAGAACTAATCCGTTAGACTTTATAACTTCATTAAAGCTTTCATCCGTTACTATCATCAGGTTTTAGTTCCTCCGCTGCTGCATTGAACTTACTCATAAATGTTTGAATAACCCACATTGCAGTTTCTCCAGCATTAGTTGCCATTGCTTTTGAAGTTTCTTCTGTTCTATCTTCAATTGCAAGACCGTTATACCACTTTTGATATAACTCTTCACCGATTTCTTTAATTATTTCTTCAAGAACTGTTAGTCTATCAGCCATTTAGCAAAGCCCATGTATCTAGAACTTTACCAAATGCGCCTCTACCTTGAGACATTGTTGATTTAGATGAAAATAAATCATATGCCTGTTGATATGACATGGATGGATTTTTTGACTTTACTCCAACCCAAGCTGCTGCTGCAACTTGTGCAGCAATAGATGTTCCAGCACCATTTACGGCAGAGTTTCCTGGATTCTTAACACTCAAAGATCCTAGAGCAAAAAAGTCTGTTAGCAAAGGATCAAAATTTGCATATGTTGCTATAGCGTCCCCTGGCATTGTTGCTGAGATTGCAATTGAGTCTGGTATGCATGAAGGCCAATCAATTCTTTTATAGTTCTTAGAATTTCCAACTGGAAAAAATGAAGGGATTCCATTATTTTTTAGCAGGGTTACAGCAGAACTAGTATTTGGTGTAATTGGGCAATAGTTTGCTCCGTTTAAAAAATTGCTTGTTCCTTGTGACATAGATAAAGCTTGAATATTAAACTTTACCCTATTGTCATTTACCCATTGTAATGCTGAAACAACTACTTGCTCACCTACTGTTTGTCTTGAGCCATTAATAGTGTTTCCAACTATTCTAATAAATACTACGTTCATATTAGGATTAGTTTGAAGAGCAGATGAAACCATTTGTGTACCGTGGTTAAATCCATTTTTTTGCATAAAGTTTAATGGCATACCCGCAGATCCTGGGCCTTCCATAAATGTTTTCCCGTTAGGACATGTAGACCATTCAATAAAGCATACTTCGTAAACAATCTTACCAGCAAATTCTGGGATAGATGTGTCCACGGCTGTGTCAATAATTGCCAATGCTGGCGATGAATCAATAGTCTGATTCTTTAATGCTGCGTGAGCAGTTGTAGGTAAAACAAGTGTTAGGGCTACTAGAGCCGTGATTATTTTTTTATTCATAGTACCTATTCTACTAAATATTGACGAATTGTCAATAGTCTATTCGTTGTCTAGTGTATCTAATTTAGCCTTGTACCATTTTCCAGCGTCAAGCTGGTTAGGTGTTTGTAGGCCTTGAGATTGTAATAGATTAGTTAAGCTTTGTGTGTACAACTCAACCATCATTTCAAGTCTGACTACCTGCATTTCTAGCAGTCTTAGTCTTTCTGACTTTCTCATTATCATTCCTTTCTATCTACGGGGGTAGGTGCCGTGGCAACACTACCGCAACTAACACATTCCATATCTAAGAAATATGTAGCAATTTCAAAATCTTCAAATATAACCTTAAGGCTCCATATATTAGATCCACATGGGCATAGGTGAGTGGGCGTACCTCTTAAATCAATAGACTTATCATAAGTTTCTGGACGAAGCCTTAATATGTCGTCAGTGTGGGTTCCTTCTCTTTCAACATCTTCTTTGTCTATAATTGCAATTTCATAATTTTCTAAAAACAAATTAATATTATTTTTAAGTCTTTTTGCCCATGTGTATACTATTAATGTAACAGCAATTACTATGAGCCACTTCATACTCTTATTATACCTTAAACTTGGATGTATGTATAGGGAGCAGACACGCTCATATTAAACTCAGTTGCTGCTTCCAATGCCGCTTTTAAGCGTACCTTTGGGTTTTGCTGTTTCTTTGTTGCGTGTAATGCTCCTAAAGCTATCATTCCACCACTGCCTTCCGCCATGTAATTAACTATGTTTTCTCCAACATGAAAGTCTTCGTCTACGGTAAAGAGCCTTCCACATATTCCAACTATAAAAATTCCACCTGTATCTTCTTCTGATGCAGATCCGACACTTCCGTATCCGTGATCTTTAAATGCCTGTTTAACGGAATCAATAAACTTAGTTCTCATAAACTTATCCAAGCCTGAGTTAGTTTTAGTTGGTGTATATTTTGGAGGAGTCCACATGTATTGAAGGATCTGTCCCATACGAAATGAATCTGTAAATGCAATTCCATATTGACCATTTTTAAATACTTTAGGTTCTTTTCTTGCAAGTATCCAGCCCGTTTTATCATCTGAGGCGGCATGGTCGGAAGCCATATAAACGATACCGTTTTGGGCAATTGCTACTATACAGGTCATACTACCAGTATACTAAATATAAATTCGAAACGCTAGTCCTCGTGATGAACAATATGACTTAATTCAACTAAGCAATTTTCAAGCTCACCCTTAACCTCAATAAGCTCTTGCAAGGCCTCGTAGTATTTATCTCGCCATTCCGCTAAATCTTTTTCTAATTTATACAGTTTAATCTCAAGGTCTTTTAATTCCATTTTGAGCATATCTTGTTCACGCTCAATTTGTCTATTTTTTTCTCTTTTAGACTCTTTTATTCCATTAATCATGGCTGTGCCCATACCGCTCAAAATTGAGGCTACAATAACAATAATAACAGAATTGGCGTCTATACTCATAATAGTTTAATTATACCCCAATATGAGTGTTAATACTTAATTATACAAGCAATTCTGAGGCTGCTATATCATTTCCGCAGTATCTCTTTTTAATAATAAATTCTTTAACTGAGTCTGATCCTAGTTGCCTGCCTGCTAAAATTACTACCCACCTAGGCTCAAATTTAGATGTTATGCATGTTTCACACATTAACAAGTTAATTGGAATTAAAATTGATTTTCTTACATTAAGCTTGTTCTTAGTCTTGTTACATGAGTAACATAGTATTTTTTCCATTAATTAGATTCCTCTATGTGTTCAAAAACAATTTCATCCATTATGGTGAACTCATCATTTTCTAGCACTTCTTCTATTTCAATACCATCTTTTTGGTATTTAACTTTTGACGCATATATGCCCAGACTTTCGACTGATCCATATATTCTTTCAGCATGAATAAAAACGATTTTAATTACTTCGTAATATTCTCGCACTTGGTACCCCTTCCAGAACGCATCTTACTCCGTAAGATTCGATTAGCTTTTTAACCTTTCCAACATAATCAATTACCATTTCTTTTTTTATACCTTCGTATTTCAAAAAATTGTCTTCATATAGTCTTATTGCCAAAAAATCTGGGTACCTTGCTATGTCCATCTGTAAACTTGTATCAGGTTTTTTAATTTCCCTAATTCTCTTTGCCATTTCTGGTGTATAAAAAACAGGCTTATTTGGTTCACCTGTCCACTCATTAACACCATACTTAAAATGGTCTTTATCTTTATTTATGAATTCCATTTTTATTCCTAATCTTTTTCCAAGCCTCTGGTGTCTTGTGTAGATTTCTTGTCTTATCAATGGATCCAGAATTCAAATAAATTCCTCCCCATACTCCTTGTTCATCATTTTCTACCCCAGCTTGGTAACACATCTTTGATACTGGACAACTAAAACAAGCTTCATCAATACTTTTTGCTATATTAACATCCGCCTCATACTTGTCATAAAATAAATTTGTATCCATACCTCTGCAAATACTAAGGTGAAACCAATCTAGATCATCTTCATCTACGCCTAATTCATTTAAAATGTTTGACATATTTTATCGGCAGCTTCCAGATTCCTTGTTCGTTAGCAGGAATTCTTTCTGCAACGCCCCACTGATCTTTTCGGAACATCCCTTTTATATTAGTAAAGCCGCCTGGGGTTTTTTTCCAAATTAATAAATCATAATTATCCCAATATGATTCTTGACTTTTGGTTTTAGATCTTTGTATAAAGACTTCTACACCTTTAAGTGTAAGGTTAAGCATTTCTTTCCTATCTAGTAAGTCCGCCTAGATTGTTTTGCTGGCCCACTAGGACTCGAACCTAGGACCTAGAAGTTAACAGCTTCCCGCTCTGCCTGCTGAGCTATGGGCCAAAGCAGAAACCGCAGCTTCTATGTATTATTATACAGTAAAAACCGCGGCTCTGTCAAGGATTCTATTTATTCTTTTCTGTTATTTTGACTATATTTACCTTTTTAATTTCATCGTCTATATTAAATATATCTCCTACGTAGTCTCTGGCATCAGTTTCATTAAAGGCGGTGACCTCTAACTCTACGTCCATTTTAACTTTGTAAGTGTTCATACTCTATTATATCATTTTTAAGGTTATTTAGGTGCTTTTTTATCTACTGCTGTAAATGCTGCATTAATTTCTGCTACAGTTAATTTACCATCATCTAAAAATCCACGAGCAAGCTTTTCAACTACTGTAGCAACCCCTAATGTTCCAGCCAATATTACTGCCTTGTAAGTTTCAATTCCTACAATTGCTCCTGCTCCAATTACAGATAATCCAGAGGCTGCAAATACAGCAATAATTCTAGCTAGAATATTATTTATGTTTGCAATTGCCCCTGACCCTACCTGCTCTGTTTCTTCAATATATGCTTTTGCCATTAGTCATCATCTCTGTTTCTAATTGGATATGTTATAGCCCATGCAATTAAGGTACATATAATTGCATATCCAACAATTGTCTTTGCTGACCCATCTAGGACAACCCAAGCAATAAACATGCCTAGTAGAGTCCATAATTGATCAATCATATCTTGCATTACTTTCTTTATCATTGTTATCATGGTTTTCTTCTCCTTATTCTTGGGTC
>Ga0209401_1002120_pt1 | contig 12956 bp, 17 predicted proteins | sample M_140807_MF_Meta_FD_187318 | JGI IMG/M metagenome (GOLD analysis project Ga0209401, IMG submission 187318) | Freshwater microbial communities from Lake Montjoie, Canada to study carbon cycling - M_140807_MF_MetaG (SPAdes) (version 2) | ecosystem: Environmental > Aquatic > Freshwater > Lake...
CATAACTCGGATTGCCTGAAGTTCTGGCGTTTACTGGACTAATCGGTGCGGGCGCGGACGTAGTACGTTTGACCGGGACATCGTTGGCTATTTTAGCCTCAATGCGTCCAATCTCCTTTGCTTGCAAAATCGGGCTAAGACGGGAAATGCGATCTGTCTCTTTTGGGTTGGACCCGAGGTAGTAAGCTACATCAGGGCCGGCATCAGATGCTTGAATCGCTTGCGCCATCACGGTCGTGATTTTAAGACTTGGGTTGTACGCGACCTGTTCAAAGTCATCGTATTTGGTCCGAGCCTCTTCTTCACGCTCGTGATATGCCTCAAGAATCTCCGTCTGTTGGCGCTGCTGGTCCCGCTGTGCAATTAGTTGGATTGCTTTGGCTTCTGCGTAAGCATCAACCGAATCAAACTGATCTACTGGTGGGACATCAACGGCAACGGGCGGCGGTGCTTGACGCTCACGCTCCCACTTTCGCTGTTCTCTTGCTAGGCGTTTCTGGATTGCTGCATCAAGTTCCTCTTGCGAGAATGTCTTGGGCGCAACTTCCGGCGTATCTACAGGTTCTGGAGTCGCCGTGACATCCAGTTCCGGCGCGGGCGCTACTTCCGCTTCAGACGCTACTTCTTCGGTCATTGTGAATCCTGAGATCCCCCGGTGATCCGCGCCGGTACGGTTATCTTACAGCAGATTACTTTGATTACGCAACTACTGCCCAAGGCAGTACAGGTTCAGCCGCTTTTTGCGCCAACTGACGTTGAATTTGGCTAACTACTTGTGCTTCACCTTCATCTTTAATAAGACGAGTGGTTGTTTGCTCTACGTTGTCTGAATTAATCAAAGTGGTAACAACAGGCTCAAAGCACCAGTCAAGCACTTGTTGCTCAGTCAACTGATCATAAGGAATAAAAGTTTCACTTCGTACCAAATCACGACTGTAAGCAGCAGAAGCTGAATTGCCGCCATCAGTGCCTGTTACTATTAACTCAACATTAACAATTAAATTGTCTTGGGCGACTTTTACTTTGTTAACTGACCATTTGAATTTCATGACTGTTCCCTGTAAGAAGCAATAATTTCGGGGGTATGCACGGCAAGGCAAACAGCTTTAACCCGTTCATCTTCTTGACTGTAATCATCCCCTGGGTTAATGGTTCGGCGATGATAAGATTCACTAATCTGACTGCCGTTGTCCAGCACTACAGTTTTTACGCGGACATGAACAATTAAATTATTGGGTACTTCAATCATGTCTATATAACTTTGCTTTTCAAGTGACATTTGACACCTTGTTAATTTATGTTGTAAGACCCAGAAATTGCTAAATATACAGAACCGCCCGTTGGTACGTCTGTTGCTAAAACACCTGACACCGAACTACCAGAAGCAGATGCTAAAAATCGCATAAATGCGTTGCCGTACTCAGGAATAGGTGAAAATTGAGTATAGCCAGCTTTGGTTATACCTTGAAAAATAAGTGACGCCGTAGGGGTATAATTTGAAGTTGAACCAACATTATACGGCAAGCCGGAAATTCTTAAATCTCCAGATGCCGTTGTATGGGTAAATGACGAAGTTACGATAACAATGTCGTAAAATACTCTGTTTTGAACAACAGTATATTTGCCAATTTGTGTTGAATAAGTGACAGCCAAATTTCCTGGCAAAGCAAATGTTAGTACTGGAGTAAACGTACCATTGTCAATTGCCTTAAATTGCTGCGATGGCAACCCGTTTGTGTATGTCCCCCCACCGTTTACATTGCCAATATCAATGTAAGTGAAAACATTTGTTAACCCATTTATTTTGGCTACTGATGAATTCCCAAAATAATTTCCGGTAACATTTAACGGAGAGCCATTTACCATGTCTATGCAAAATTGGCCCCCGGTTGGAATTATTAAGTTGTTTTGAACCAAAATTCCAACTGATTGCCCGACCGCAGTCCCAAGTTTGCTCGTGGTATTTGTCCATACCATACATGTAGAAGCCGCGCCTTCAAATTCACCATTTGTAATGCTTATGTTGATTTGCCCCGCGTTTCTAATATGGGTCAAACCACCATTAAAGTTATTTGCATCAAACGTGTGAGCGTAACCCCCGTCATCAATAATACAATATCCTGTTGCTGGCTGGTTAAATTGGCAATGTTTGATTGATATTCTGTTTGTGTACTGACTTGCCGATCCGGGTGTATAATCGGATCCGTTGACAAGCCAAACTCCACCTGTTATTTGCTGTTGCAGTTCACAAAGGTTTATATCTGCCAGTTCAGATTGATCAAAAATAATTCCGTATTTCCAACCAGAAATGCGAACTCGCTCAAGATAAACATAAGTACCCCCAACATCAACATAACCTCCATCCGTGTTGGATACGTTAGAGTTGAGCAAATCAATGTCATAAACACCAGTATTTACTGGCGTTGACGCATTGATCGGAGAAGTCATTTTGATGCCAGCACCTGTTGTGTTCCATCGCAAGTAAGTGGCACGAATACCAGCGCCTTTGATGTATACAAACTTTGCCATTGTCAAAGTGCTAGTACATATGTATGTTCCAGCAGGAATAAAAACAGTACCACCATTTACAGCCGCAGCATTGATAGCTGCTTGAATGGCTGACGTGCTATCCGTTGTCCCGTCCCCAACAGCACCATAATCTAGCACGTTGAATACCGCGCCAGAAATCATTGAGTAGGATGCCTTTGTCAAAGACATTTTTAATCCTTAAATTTGATAATGGCCGGAATAAATCATCGCAACAGTCCCGCCGGTAGGAAAATCTGTAATATTTACCCCAGCATTAGAAACCGCAGAAGCACAAGCGGTTACAACCAAATATGTGTTGCCAGGATCGGAGTAAGGTACAAATTGTGTATACCCTGCTTTAGTAAGTCCTGAAAAAAATAACGAAAAACTTGGTAAATTTCCTGACGTGCTATTTGACGAAAACGGCAATCCACCTAATCTTACACCTCCGCTTGCAGTAGTGTGCGAAAATGCGCTTGTGAGAATTGATGCAGAAATATAAACTCGATTGCCGATTCTGGTGTATCTACCCAATTGAAGGCTATACGACACACTTAAATTTCCAACCGTTGCAGCCGTAAGCGTTGGGGTAAACGTTCCTTCCTCGTACCAGTTTAACAACTGGCTTGTCATTCCCGCCGCCGGGGTGTTGGCGGTGAAGTTAATTCCTTTGGCTGCGGTGCTTTGCGTAATGTTATCCGTAAACGAACCACCAGCCATTGCGACTGCGCGTCCAGCAGTTAAATTCGCAACACTGACCTTAACCGTTGATCCGGATTGAACAATTGGCAATACTTCCGTACCCGCCAACGGAGTCGTTGACGCAGGAAGTGCTGAGATTTTAATATCGGCCATGATTGTCCTTTAGACGTAGTTAACTTCAATTGATGAAGTAATTGGAGGTGCTTGTGAAAACGTAACCACAGCGCCAGCAACGCTGTACGTGTTCTTTTGTTGGTAAACACCGTTGATGTACACATTGGTGGTGTTCTCGTTAACAGGAGAACTTGCCAGCGTAAAAGCAACAGTAGAACCGTTGCCCGTGAAGTTGGCGATAATTGCAGTGGCATTGAAGCTGCTGCCCACATTGTCGTACGTGGCAATTAAAACGCCAGTGCTGGTTTCAAGCACAAACTTGTACAACCGCAACTGAATCCAAATCTCACCGCCGTTAGGCACTCGACCGGCAGAATTCAAAATAATCGGGTTGGTGTGCGCGGTGCCGCCAGACGACGAAGTGTACGAAGCCAACGGCGTAGTTGTGCCCGCTTCGTAGGTATAAATTTTTCCACCGGAAAGCGGAACGCCATTATTGTCAAAAAACTGAGCGCCAACACCGCCAAAGGCTGAAAGCGATACAACAGGCATGATTTGTCCTACGCTGTAAGTGCGGCAACTTTATCTTGAAACGCTTTTACTCGAGCATCAAGAGCAACGATTTGCGCTTTTAATGCGGCTTGTTGGCTTTCAATTTCAGCCTGTGCCGCAATTTGAAAAACTTCATTATCAGCCACCGCTTTTTCTCGCAACCCGACCGCAGTCTCACGATCTACCGCAGCAGCGAGCGCGGCTTTAGTTTGGGCGTTCAGATCCTTGGCTTTGGTTTTTGCGTCAGCTAGTTCTTGCTTTGCCGCTTCACGGTCAGTTGCCGCATCAGCCCGTAGCGCGATTGCTTCTGCGTTGGCCGCATCTAGCTCTTGCTTGGCGCGTTCACGGTCAGCTACAGCGTCTTGAGCGGCAGACAATGCACCCTGACGAACAGCCAGTTCGTCACGCAACGCGGCCATGTTAGCCAGATCAATTGGAAATTGCTTGGTGAAATAATCAACGTAGTTCACGGCAGGAGAGTCGTTAGAGACTTGCATGGTAACCTCAAGAATAGTAACTAATGTTGAGCTTTGCCCCGGCGCTTTGCTCAATAAACTGGATCTGCGATAAATCGCCGTCATATTGCAACGTAACGCCAGCGGCAAGCGGCATACCAACGCTTGCGGTTGGGGCTACGCCATCGTCGCGCCAGCGCACGGCTTGCGTTTCGGGCGTAATGATAGCAATCCGAGGCGACCCAATCAATCCACCTATATCGCGTGGCGGCACGGTCAGTTTGGTAGCAGAACTCAAACTTGTGATCTGCTGGTAGCCCATTACCGAAGTAATTGCTTTCAGGTTAATAGCCATTAAAATCTCCTTCTTTCGGTGAATGACCGAAGTTTAATCAACAATTGGTCTGCACCGACCACCACAGAATCAAAAAACCCGCCGCTAAAAAACGGCCCAGTAAAGAACGTGTTGTATACGGCGTCAAAAAACCCACCGCTGAAAAACGAACCGCCAAAAAAATTCATTTGGGCCAGACGATGTTGAACGGATCAGTCTGAGTGGGGATGTCCCGCAGAGCTTGACGGTACGTCGCCCACTCAGCCTTGTCAACCGGAGAGTCCAATACCTGAGTCCAGTCGGAGTCTTTGAGCATCTGGTTGCGCTGGGTGCGGATCACTTGCCACTGAGTATCAATACGCGCTTGGAGTTCTTCAGCGGTCAAAGGCTCAACGTCAACTAGACAGCACATTCCGTCATACAGGTGGGGCGCGGCTGGTACCAGCTTCTCTGTTGCGTGGTCGTAGGGCTTCCACACCGTGATGACATAATAGCCCTCGGACTTGATCCAATCCACAGACGGCCCACGCTCACCGAAGGAGGTGTTGGGGAACCATTCAGTGTGGTCTTTGATGATGAGGTCTTGGTTAGCGATTTGCATGGTTACCTCGTTGGGAATGCTGCTGTTGGCGTTGTGATGGTGCGAGCGGCTTTCGTTATCCGAACGTCTTGCAGATAGCCGTTCAAAGCGCTGGACCCAATCCGATCTGCGCCGACATATAAAATACTGGTCTGGTTAAAGTTGTCCGTTACAGCACCGCCGCTTGTAGCATCTGCGGTTCCGTTAAGATAAATTTTTAAGTTTCCTGTTGCACTTCCAGACCTTACAACGGCAAAATAATACCAAGTACCAGTGGCTAGAGATGTCGCCCCAGTAAGAACAGATGCAGTGTAACTAAATTGCAGTTTGTTTAAAGCGGTGACGTTAACCGACCACCCAGTTGTTGCTGTGCCTTTGCTCAAAATTCCGTAAACAACACTGACCGCAGATAGATAGACCCATCCTTCAATCGTAAAATCTCCAGTACCAAGCTGAAGCTGAGGTCCATCAATAGACGTCAACCAATCGCCCGTCCCGTCGTATTTCATGCTTGTCGGTGACCACTTGGACTGCGTGGTACTGGCTTGAGCGTCCCCAACCGTAATCACATCGTTCTGCACGGCGGCGTCGTAGATCCCTGCGTTGGTGAAGTTAAGCAGGAGAGCGGTGCTAGAGGCTGCAAAACTTGTATTGACGTTTGTGGTGTCTGTATAGCTTGCTGCGCTGGTTGATCCTGCTGTCGTTAACGGTGCGAGTGTGGGCGGGGTGAATGCTCCGGTGTAGACTGCGGTGCCTTTAGCCAAACGTGCGTTAGAAATATAACCAGTAAAGTATTGGCTTTGAGTATTGCTTTCTGCGCCTATTGTAAATGCGTTAGTTGCGTCAAAAAGCGCCGAGGCGTTTGTCGTAGTTGCTCTAGAAACACCGTTCACATATAAAGTAAACGTATTTCCACTGCGTACAGCCGCTATGTGCTGCCAAGTGTTTAAGGATATGGTAAATGAAGTTGTTGATGTAGATAGGTCAAATAAAACGCTTGAGCCGTTTGATGAGGTAATTAATCTTAAATACCCCGTTGACCCAGATGAAAACAAGAGCGCAAAATTCAACCCCGAACCACCCAAATCACCCGACCATTGGCCTATTATTATGGCCTCATTGGCTAGAGAAGTGGGATAAATCCAGCATTCGGCAGTGAAATCTCCAGAGCCAAGCGCAAATGCTGCGTTGTCAGGAATGCTTAACCAGTCACTTGTACCATTAAAGTACCCGCTCCCACCATACAGCGCAGTGGTGTACGATGCCGTTGGGGAGAACGGCTGGAATGCTTGGACGGTGGGGGTGCCGGTTCGGGTGATGGTGAAATTGTTTGTGCTGTTGTCAATGGATCGGTTGGACTGGCAAGTGAGGAGAGAGGTCTGCGTTCCAGTAATTGCGGCAGACGGGTTACCGTTTACGTTTGCGCTTTGTGTTGCAGTGAGCGGAGTTGTGGAAGGAGTAAATGGCGTAGTTGTATAGACCGCCACACCTTTGACAAGGCGGAAGTTAGAAATATATCCAGGAAATGCCGAGCCTCCTCCATCATTTCCAACATACGCTGTTTGAGTTGCAAAATTAGTCACACTTGTTGTAGTTGCTTGTTGAACTCCGTTATAAAACAATCTGACGGTTGTTCCACTTCGAGTACACGCAACATGAACCCATTGATTGATTGTCGGTGCGGTTGTTACAAGAATATCTGCAACGCTACCAGCGCGAAGTCCAAATCCACCAGCTGTATTCCCAAAAAACAAACTACTAGTAGTAAAGCCGTCACCAAAAATTGCTTGATACCCACTAAAGGCTGCTGTAGCAAAAATCCATGCTTCAATAGTAAAATCACCAGTCCCCATTCCAAATGCGGCATTACTTGCAGCGTTTATGTAATTACCAGAAGAAAAATAATTACTCCACTGTCCATTCGGCCAATACGGAGTGATTGAACCCTGCGTCGGTGTGCCGTTGCGGGTGATGGTGAAGTTGTTTGTCGAAGAATCTAAGAACGTGTTGTTCTGCTGCCCGTTAGTGCTGGTTGTCTCCAACAGCAAAGGAACGTACGGAAAAGATGGGTCCGTTGTACCGCCGCCAGCAGCCGATTTACCTGATTTAGATGCAGCAAACATTATGTATAGTTCTGTCCGATTGTTGTTCCAAACCAACTCGTGCCGTTAGAGAAGAACGAAAAAATGTCCTTTTTGCTCGCGGTGCTGGTTACTGTTGGCGCGGTCGCTGAAGGCCAAGATACCGTTGACCAAGTGACCGTTCGGCTTCCTGTAGCGTCTTGAGACAAGATGATAATGAACGATTTACCCGCTACTGCCGTGGGCATAGTGATCGTCGCATTGCCCGTCAGCGTCAAGTTCTGGACCGTACCGTTTGCCAAGTCCACGGTGATTGCCGTGCTAGTGTTGGCCGAGTACAGCGTCTCAACGTAGTTTGTTACCGTGGGGTTGGTCAACGCCGGGGCATTGTTGAAGACCAACAGCCCAGTGCCGGTATCGTCAGTCATCGCCGAAAGCAAGTTTGCGCTAGATGGCGTTCCCAAGAACGTAAGAACGCCAGTCCCAGTCGTTGTTGTTGCAGGAGCCGCGCCAGCACCGCCGCCAATAACCAACGCATTTGCCGCCAATGCAGCAGACGACGCCCAAGCCGTGCCGCTTGAAAAGTACGGCACACCGCCACTAGTCCCAGCAACAGTCAGAGCTAAAGTGCCTGAAGTTGAAACAGGAGAACCCGCAACCGAAACAATACCGCCGGTAAATGACTGCGCTACGGAAGTAACAGTACCAACCGCCGCATAAGCAAGACTATTCCAAGCAGTTGAGCCAGTTCCAATCTTAAACTTGCCAGTGTCAGTTTCCGCGCCCAATTCGCCCACAGCAAGCGTAGGATTTGCTGAAGTCCACTGCGCCGCAGTACCATTTCTAAGCTGAATCTGAACGGCCATTATGGCGTCCCTCCGTCAATTGCGGTAATACCGCCATAGTTGCTTGTTGGCGTTCCACCATCCAAGTTAGGGCTTCCACCTCCACCACCGCTCTGCGTAACCCAAGAAAGCGTACCAGCCCCATTGGTAGATAGCACTTGTGTAGAAGAACCATCAATACTTGGAAGCGTCCAAGTTACATTTGTCCCAATCGTTGTAGGAGCTTTAAACGCTACATAATTACTGCTATCTGCATCAGCAAAACGCAAAGCGCCTTGTGTGCCTAACTGTACGTTAGTACCGTCCCAAGTAAAATTGGCAGAACCGCCAAACGAACCAGAGTTATTAAACTGAACCTGCGTGTTTGATCCGCCAGGCGTCCCGCCACCACTAACGGTAGCCCAAGAAGTATTGGTGCCGTCAGTGGTTAGGTATTTACCAGAGTTTGTCGCTTGGGATGGCAGCAGCGCATTGATCGCAGCAGTAGTTGTGGTTTGACCAGTCCCACCATTTGCAACATCAATCGTGCCAGATAACGTATGCGCTGCGTTCCACGCAGTTGCGCCCGTGGCGCTAAACGAACCGTCTGCTGGTGTTGAATGGTTGACAGTTAATGTCATGCCAAGAACCTTAATCTATACAGGGCACGCAGATAAATTTCAATAATATTGTCAATTAACTGCTGCAAAGCCATATCTGTCTTGTCAACAATTTCGTATCGGCAACCTTCAATTTCTTTCAACTGCTCTTCCAAGAACTCAACAATATTAGTCGTTTTCTTGGCGGTCATCAGCGTAATCGGCCCGATCAGCCCATGCCGACCTTGGTACGCTTCAGCAAAATCATCTGCCGCTTCAACAATCAGTTCGTAAAAATGACCAAGTGCCTTGTGCTTACTGTAGTTTCTCGTATTTAGATGTACGCTATGGGCTACATCCCTAGCAAGAAATAGCAAGCCTACAAAATCCGCGCATTTCATTGCATCATCCCTTGTTCTGGCATCACTTCCATCTGTGCAGGTTCTTCGCGCATCTCAGGCATCAACATACTCTGCGACTCCATAGCCGCAGCAACCACGCCCATCGCAATGTCTTGAATCTGCTCTTCTGACATACCCGCCTGAACAGCACTAATGCGCTGCGTCTCAGCCTGATACGCTTTAATCTGCGCCTCAAAGTCTTTGCGTTCTTGCTCTTGCATCTCCATCGACTTGCCGACATTTTGTAGCATACTATGCAACTGATCCAACTCTGCCGCCATCGCCTGCATCTGCTGGTTAGCCGCTTGCAAGGCCGGATTGTCGTCAGCTTCTTGCATGAGCTTAGGATCAATTGTCTTGGCAAACCGCTTTGCCATTTCCTGCGCCCCAGGCCAGTCCATGTTCTTGACAAACAGATCGCCAGCCACGGTCCAAAGTTGTGGATTACCCTGCAACAGTTGCGCCATCGCCTCAAGTGCCTCTTGGCGCTTGGTGGCGTAGCCCGGACCAGTTGCAACCACTACGTCGTACTTGCCAACAGACGGGTTGTAGATCTTGTCGATCACAATACCTTCTTGGTTCTGAATCTTACGCACTGGCTCGGCTTGCATCGGGTCAATCTTGACCATCTTTGTTTCGCCATCAATTCCAATAATGCGGGCGATGCGCTGCGTGTCGTAAATCTTGGGGATTAGGTCAACCAACTGCCGACCAACGTACCGTACAGCCCGCGCCAAGTTGTCTTGGTAGTGATAAGTGCCAACATCGCCCTCACGTTGACGGGCCAAAATAGCCCTGCCGGAACGCTCGTTAGAAGTCATGCCCAACGAGGCGTTGTACTGCCCAGTTGAAGACTTAATGTCTTCCGATGCACCAACTTTAGCTTGCAACAGGCCAGATGACGCCATTGGCGGCTGCGCCCGTTGGGGCAACGGCAATATTGCGCCTTGACCGTCCGTTACATCCGGGTTGACCTCCAAATAAGGCCAGTTATTTGTGTTTGCGGTCTTCCATTGGTTCTCGTACCCCTCAAACTGACCGCCATAACCAATAAACGGGGCCTTTGGAGCCAGCGCCAGCATTTCTGCCTCTTGGCTAGTCCAGTAGTTGTACATCCGTTGGGCATCTTTGGCGTTACGCACCAGCCCACTGATGTAAATACGCCCCTCAACCTCGTATTCGTTGCCAATCACCCGCACAACAGGGATGCAACTACCGGCCCATTCCTGCTTTTCAAGGATTTCGTAGCCGTTTATCTTTGTCCAACAAATCTTCTTGCGATCCGCTTGGCGCGATTTCTTCGGTTTGCCGTAAACCGCCCGCAACTCTTTGTCTTCCGGCGTTCCTTGGAACGCAGTCACATTACCAGGGTACAAATTCAGCGTCTGCTTGTCGTATTCAATATAAAAATACTCAGCAATACGGATCGTGTCCGTATTTAGCCACTGACTCAGGTTCTGATCCCCAATTCCAAGCGTTTCCAGCGTAGAAAGTGGTGACGCATTTGGAAAAAGCCGGTGATATTCCTCTTGACTTAGATCCTCGGTAATAAAACACCACTTGGCGTCCGAGCCGCACGGGTCTTGAATCAGCGGGTCCATGTAAACGCTGAAACTATTGCGTACCCGCGCAATCTTGATGTCTTGGTCAAACGTATTGTCGTCGCAATACTCGGTCAAAATCCGAATATAACCCTCACCATACGCAACCTGGTTCTCGCAAGCCGTGTCATACGCCACATCGGCGTCCGAGATGTACTCAATATGCCGAATCATGCCGTTGTAAATCTCGGCAACCTCTACGTCAGCATCATCATTGACCGGAATGACCTTCACACTAGGCCGGTTCTGGCGCTGATCGTTGGTAATCTGGTGAACGTGCTGCGGCAGTTTGTTAATCGTCAAGCAGGGCCGAGCGTTAATCGTCTGACCCTGCACCGCACCACGGGTTGCCAGCACATCTGCGGGCCACTGCCACTGGTTATCTGGACTACCTGCATAAAATCGCAGGTCGTCTAGCTCGTCTTCCCTGCTCTCGGAGTATGCCGAGATTGCCATCGACAGGCGATCCCGCGCTGTTGACAACACATCCGAGTCGCTCTTGAGTGGCTTACCACCCAATGCGACGTTGCCAACAGCGTTAATCCCGGTGTAGTCAGACATCTCTGCTTAAACCAATTAAGACCAAGGGATGCGAGTCAGCCATTAACACTTCCAGCGTTTAAGTGACGCCTTAGCCCGCTCGGCATCGCCTTTGGCGTGGGCTACAACCCCTTCCATTCTAGCGCAGAAACTAGACTTTCTACCCTTATCCGCTTCCGTCTTGGGATTAGGCGCTGGCGCTTTTAGATTGCTACCAGTCGCAGCATTGTACTTCTCACGCCCTTTGGCGGTCAGTCCAGCGCCCTTGCTAACCGGCAACTTCTCACCACGCCCAACCGATAACGATACGCCTTTTTTAGTCACAAAAACTTCCTCACAACTTGAGGCAATAATACCAAAGCGCCGCCAAACATCGTGGCGGCTGCGTCTGCAATCTCAACCCCGTGGTTGCCGCCCCTGCGATTTAACCACCAATCCGAAATCTCTTTGCCAACCGCAAAAAACACACACAACCCAGCACCAACTTCCAGCGAATAACACAAACCAACTGCGGCTATAGCCGCTCCATAAACAGCGTGATTTGCCTTGTCCTGCGCAAGCAAAGGTAGATTCACTTCTTCTTGGCAGTCTTCGCAGACTCTTTGAAGTCTTTAGCGGTTGGTGCTCCGGCAGTTCCGGGCTTACGCATTTTTTCGCCGGAACCCGCTTTAATACGTTCCTGCTTCGCGTGAATATTAGCGTAGAGTCCGGGTTTCATTTCTTAGCCGCCGCTCGTTTGGTTGCGTATGCAATTGCAACTGCTTGCTTGACCGGCTTACCGGCCTTTACTTCAGTCTTGATGTTTTCTTTGAACGCTTTAGGAGAAGCAGACTTTTTAAGCATTTATGCACCCATCCAAGATCCAGACATTGTAGCCCTATTGGAAACAATCGTACGCGCTTTTTCTGTGTACTCACGGTGCGCTACAGGATAGGCAAAGGTCACAGCCAACGCATCAGCCGCATCAGGACTCGCCAATCCCCTAGCCTTCATCTCTTTCTTGCCTTCCAGAAAGATAGTACCCGCCGAGTTGGGCTTTTTCATCGGCCCAACCAGATCGGCCTTTAACTGCCGATCCTTTGGAATACTTGCAGACCTTAACCAGTCCCGCATCGCACCCCACATCTCAGCCCGCTTATTACCCCACATTACCGGGTTTTTAGCCTTCCAGCCAAAATTGACCCCTCGCACCTTATACCTCTGTTCAACCAATCGGTCAAGTATTCCATACCCCAACCCACCTTCGTCAATTACCGTCAACGCTGGCTTGTACTCCTCAATCGCATCAATGACATTGCCAACCGTTGTCATCGTATCGTCGCCCCTAAACCGCTTTATCGCAACAATGTCGCGGCCCTGCCTAACCACAATCACCGTTGAATCCAAACCTCCTCGCGCCGGATCAACCCCAATAACAATCGGCGCGGTCTGATCCTTGTATTTCTCCCGCTCCATCGCATCATCCACCACCCTCGGTCCAATGAACTGGTCATCTCCACTAGCTGGAAACTCCCCGTATACCTCCACCCGCGCTTGAGGTGAATCCTCCCCATACTCGGCAATGATCTGCTCATAAGTATTCTTGTCCGTCCCCTCAACCTCCCTGGCATCAATCTGCCGGCCCTTCCAAAAATCCCGCTTGCC
>Ga0209401_1002121_pt1 | contig 12956 bp, 17 predicted proteins | sample M_140807_MF_Meta_FD_187318 | JGI IMG/M metagenome (GOLD analysis project Ga0209401, IMG submission 187318) | Freshwater microbial communities from Lake Montjoie, Canada to study carbon cycling - M_140807_MF_MetaG (SPAdes) (version 2) | ecosystem: Environmental > Aquatic > Freshwater > Lake...
CAGCCCCTGCCAGATCCGGTGCTGGCGCCGGGCACCGATGGCGACGACACCTGGCTACACCAGCGGGTGCGCCGCACCCATGACGTGTGGCATGTGGTGAGCGGCTGCCCGCCGAGCCCGGCCGGCGAGGCGGCCCTGAGCGCCATCAACGTGATGCAGCTGCGCTGGCCCGGCAGCGCCATGCTGCTTGGCGCTGACCTGCTGCACCGCTGCCTGGCGGGGCCAGCGGACGATGAACCCGACGTGGGTCTGACGACGGCCTTTGGTCTGGAGCTCGGGGCCGTGTGCGCGCCGCTGTTGGCCCAGAGGTGGGAAGAGGGCTGGCAGAGGCCGCTGGCGGAGTGGCGCGAGCAGTTGGGGATCGCTGCGCTGGTGGCGCGCAGTCCGTTTGCGGCGCATCAGGGGTGCTGACTTTGATGACGCGCAATCGAGACGGCAACGGCAACGGCAAGGAGCTCGCCAAGATGAGGAGTTCCAGCAGGTTGACACCCTGCATCGACGCAGGAACCGAAACCTGTGCTGCGTAAGAGGCTGCGTTCTCGATGAAGGCCTCGACAAGATCCTTTACGAGTAAAGACCGTCATGCGTGACCCTCGCGACGACTGGCGGCGTTTCGACGCCGCAGCGATTCCGAGCAAGGACTCCACGCCGCAGCTCGACTCGTTCCTGCACGAGGTGAAGACCGAAGCGGCGGGCCGGCCGCTCATGCTTCTTGACGTGGGCTGCGGCAGCGGGCGGCTGAGTCGGAGGATCTTTGAGCAGGGGTTCTCCGTGCTCGGCGTGGACATCAACGCGGGCGCTCTTCACGCCGCAGAGCACAACGCAGCGTCCGCCGATGCCGTTAGCCGCTCGCTGCGGTTTGCGGTGGGCGACTTCGCCGAGGATGCCTCGCCGCAGCTCGACTGCGGCCCGTTCGACGTGGTCGTCTGCCAACTCGTGATCTCGATCATCGGCGACGTGCGCCATCGGGCCAACCTCCTCCGGCATGCGCGAGAGAATCTCCGGCCCGGTGGTCGGCTCTTCCTGTCGGCCTCGGGCGTTTCCGACACGATCAACGCCGGCTACGCGCGGCTCTACGCTGACGACCTACCGTTGACCGGTGAGCGACACACCTACCTCTCGCGAAACGACCGTGGCAAGGTGCTCTACGTGACCCACCACTTCACGGTGGACGAACTCACGAGCCTCCTCGAAGCGGCGGGGTTCGACAAGATCAGCGTGGTGACGGAAAGGGAAACAAGTAGTCGCCGACCAGACGAGGCGGCCTACTTCCTCTACGCCACGTGCCGGTCGAAGCAATGACGCACGCGGCTACCAAATCCGTAGCCGCAGGTGAACCCGATCTGAGATGGAGTCATTGACCCCGTTTCGGCATCCTTTCATCTAACGCTCAAGATCAGAAGCGGGAGGACATGCCTCGCCTTCATTGGTATTCTCTGCTCCCATCTTCTACATCTAGATGTTAGCTGCTAATCACTCGGACTCGGGGCGCTGGTGCTCCACGAAGCAAGCCATCTACGCTGAGATCCTCATCAATAGCCGGCCAGTGAATGCCAAAACCCCCACCGGCGACTTGCCAGTCATCACGATCCTTCTGAGACGCATGCAAGAGCCTTGGATACCAAACAAGTGGTACGGAAATAGTTCTCCCATCCTCAAGATCGACAACAAGAACGTCGTCTGTAGAACTCACATTCATGACACGCGCCCCAGGATTAACCATGAAACTCCTCCCTTGCTTTTGCCAGCATAGCCCTATTGGCACTCACAAGCCGCTCGATGTCTCGAAGCTCTGCCGCCTTGAAGCCCAGGCTTGAAGCCAGTGCGACAGGATTTAACCACATCTTGCAGCTTGCTCGATCAAGATCAACATGAACATGAGGAGGTTCATTTGGCTCATGGCTGTGGAAATAGACCCGGTATGGCCCACTCCTCAGGATTGTTGGCACCGCCACCAAAGAGAAAGCCTCCAGCCTACCTAGCCTCGGCGTCTGATGCAGCTAACGCTCCAGATCAGAAGCGGGCGTAGATCTCAGCATAGAACTCAGCCTCAGCCCCCGTCTTCTGCATCTGGTTGTTAGCCAGGCCGCTACACAGCGAACATAGCCTGCAAAACACTGAGCACTTCCAGCAGCGTGTCATCAGCCAAAACACCCAGGCACTTAATCAACCGATCTCTATCGACGGCCCTGAGCTGATCAACAACCACGTGCCCATCTTTATCTTCAAAGCTGCAGCGTACGCGAAAAGGGTATGGATGACCACCTGTTGTGAGCGGCGCGACGATAAAAGTGCGGAGATGGGCATTCAATTCATCCGGTGAAACGACAACGCATGGCCTCGTTTTCCTAATCTCTGATCCACGCGTTGGATTAAGGGAAACAAGATAGATATCACCCCTCGAGACGGCTTCATCTGTCACCATGACCACTCTTCGTCGTCAAAGCGAGTGCCGGTCATTTCATCGAGAAGACCATCTGCGTCGGATGCTGCAGCCGCTTCTGCCCAGCCGGCTCTTGGATGTGTCGAGGGTCGGATAGTCAGTACCCCAGGAGCTGCCTCGATTTCAACATCATCAGCAAGCCCGGCAACCTCAAGCAATGGCTTGGCGAGCCGGATGCCGCGCGAGTTCCCGATTTTGACAAGTTTCGCCCGAACCATCGCGCCCTCAAGCATGTGTGAATACATTGTAGCCACTCGTCCTGCCGTCGGCAATTCCCTCAGCTCTGGCTAACAGTATTTGGGTGGATCCGCCCAAGACGCCACGATGGCCCGCGGCTGTCCGCCTAAGACCCAGCACTCGCCCGGCTACCAGGTGACAGAAGGACTGCGCCACAATGGATCTCATGGCTAAACGACTAACGCTTATTCAGCTTAGACGGATCCGCATAAGACGTGTTCATTATGTTACAAATTAGTGCAGGGTGCAGCCAGAGACGAAATGACAGAGCCTGGCATGATCGATCGTTCTTGCCATAAGATTCGTGCAGAAAATGCCGAAGCCGCTACCGAAATGAGACGAAGCTGGCATGCTTATTTGGATGTACGTGGCCTTGCTTTTTGTTGATCTGCCCAGACCACGGCTGTGCACGTTGGTGCCAGAGGGGCAGCCTCACGGGTCAAAGTCCATGCTGGGATCGTCCGCCCTTCGCCTGCTGCTGTGCGACAACGTCCCGTGCTGGTAGGTGCCAGCGTCGCCCTGCTGCTGGGCCTGGGGGCCGCCCTGCTGCTCCGGCCCGATCGCCGCAGCGCCTGGGACCAGGCGGCCCTCACCGGCGATCTGCCGGAAGCCAACACCCCAGATCGGCGCGGACTCTGGGCCGACAAGCTGCGGCCCCTGCTGCAGGCAGCCGATACCCTCGGTGCCGAGCCCAGCGATCCAGCTGAGCGCCTGGCCTGGCGGCAGGCCCAGTGCGTGATCAACCGGCGGCTGCAGGAGCTGCAGCGGCAGTTCGGGCGGCCGGTGGAAACGGCTTCGCAAATGGGCCGGCCCCCCGCCTGCGAGCAGTTGGCGGGGAAGCTTTAAGCGCTTCGCTCAGTTCACGTAGAGGTGGCGGGCCTGCTCAAGGGTGGCCAGCAGGTCGGCGTCATCGAGATCGAGCGCCTCAGGCCAGAGGGTGTGGAGCCAGGCGCGGAACTGGGAAGCATCGAGCGCCGCGGAGGGCTCCAGCCGCGTGACCGTGCCGTGGGCCACAACGCTGTGGCCTGGAGGGGAGGCCTGCGGGGTGGGGGCCTGCGGCTGCGCCGCCTGGAAGGCCGCGAAGAACTCCTCCTGGGCCGCCAGCACCCGGAACTTGAGGAACTCCAACAGCCGCGCCCGCAGCCGGGCCGCATCGATCAGCCGGCAGCGGCGCGGATCCACGCCCAGCTCGAGCTCCATTCCAGGCTGGAGGCCGGGGATCCAGGGAGCCAGCACCTCCAGGCAGCTGGGGGCCTGGTGATGGGCGCGTTTGGTTTCGGGGTGGGGGTAGTAAATCAGGGCAGCCAGGCCGGCCGGCTCGATGATGGCCGGCGCAGCCAGCACCGAAGGAACGCGCAGGCGGCAGTGCCAGAAGGAGAAGGTCTCCGGAGGATGGCGATCGGTCCATTCCAGGGCCTCGACGTGGGCATCGGGATCGCGGAGGCGCCAGTGGCCCCGGGCGGCCTCCAGGTTGAGGGTGCCGGCGAAGAAGGGCGCCAGATCGATGCCCCTGGCCGCGAAGAAGGGCGCCTGCAGGTGAATCGTGCCGGCCGGGTAGGGGCTGGTGGCGGCCCGGCCCGACGCCACGCCATGCCCCGCCACCAGCCAGCAGCGCACCCAGTGCAGGGACGTCTCTGTGGCTGGGGTGAGGCCGGAATGCGCCGCCATCACCCGAGACCTCCCCGATCGGCAGCGAGGCAGCTCCGCAGCGCGGCGCCATCCCGGCGACGCTTCCAGCCATGCAGAGGCCACTTACCCATGGCGAGGATCCCCCACCTGGCTGTGATCGCGGCAGCCGAGCACCGCATGGCGATGGCTGTAGTGCTTGAACTCCAGCCAGTTGTCGGCCGGATCGATCAGGAAGAAGGTGTGGTGCTCCAGCGCTTCGCCGGCGAAGCGGAGCTTCGGTTCCATCCCGAACACCAGGCCAGCGGCGCGGCTCCGCTCCAAAAGCTCCTGCCAGTTCGCCAGCTCAGCGAACACCAGGCCGAAGTGGCGGGGATAGATGCCGCGCTGGCCCTCGCCCAGCTCGCCTGGATCGGTGCGCTGGGCCACGAGCTGGTGGCCGCCCAGATCGAGGATCAGGGCATGGGCACTGCGGCGGCCGGCCACACAGCCCAGACCCTCGACATACCAGCGCTGGGTGGCCTCCAGGTCGAGGGCGGGGATGGAGAGGTGGAACTGGATCCGGTCCATGACCCGTGAGGTTAAGGGGATGGGAGCCAGGGATCTTCAGGGTTCCGGCAAGTCCAGGAGCAGCCGGTCGCCTCCGGCTTGGGTGAGCACGCCCAGGCCCACCGGCAGTCCGTGCTCAAGGTCCACGCTTCCAGGCCTGGCCAGCTGGGGCAGGCCGGCGAGGCTGGCCAGGGCGCCGAGCTGCAGCAGCCGCTGGATCACGGTGTTGGTGCTGCGGTCGCTGCCGAGGCTGCCGCAGGGGGGCGCCACCGTGGGAGTGCAGGGCAGCAGCAGCAGTGCTGGCCCTCCGCCGCTGGCCCCTGGGGCCAGCAGCTGGTGCAGCCTCTGCTGCAGGGCCTGGCGGGCGATCTGAGCTCCTGGCAACAGGCTGCGATCGCGGCCGGCCACCAGGGCACGGTTGCGCGCCAGGGTGGGACCCACCGGCAGATCACTGGGCAGGTGGACCAGGCTCTGCTCGATCTCGGCCCATTGCACCGCCTCAAGCAGGCGCTGCAGCGCCTCGGGCGACGCGATGCCCAGCTCCGCCAGGGGCCAGCGCTGTAGCGGGAGCCCCAGCTGTTCGGCCAGCTCCAGTGCTTGACGCTCCAGGGGAGCAGCCACGGCGGGATCGGCGAGGGCCCAGAGCTCGGGGATCCAGCCGATGGCGCGGACTTTGGAGGCGGTTTCGATGGGGTTGGCGGCGGGGGCCGACGGGGGAACTGCAGAAGGGGGAGCAGTGATCAGGTCCGCCGCGATGGAAGGGAGTGGGCCATCCAGGGATTGGTCGGCAGTGCTGAACGGTGCGTTGCGGGAATGGGTCGTTGCCGCAGTGGCCTTCGGGTCCAAGCTGAGGTGGACGCCGAAGTTGTTCGAAGCGATCGGCTCCAGCAACGTTGCCATGCCCAGCCGCAACGTCTCACGGGAGGAGGCGAACAGGCCCACGGTGTCAAGGCTGGGGGCCAGTGGTGCCACCCCATCGGTGTCCACGGCGCCGTGGCTGGGCCGCAGCCCCCAGAGGCCGCACCAACTGGCGGGGGCACGGATCGAACCGGCGGTGTCGGTGCCGAGGGCTAGATCGGCCTCGTCAAGCGCGACAGCCGCCGCGCTGCCGCTGCTGGAGCCGCCCGGGATCCGGCCGGGGGCGCGGGGATTGGGCGGGGTGCCACCCCAGGCGTTCTCACCGGCTAGGCCGAAGGCGAATTCATCGAGCCAGGTGGTGCCGAGGCAGCGGGCGCCGGCCGCCAGCAGCCGCTGCACCGCCGGAGCGGTGACAGGGCTGGGCTCCTGGAGTGCGGCCCAGTGGGGGTTGCCGCACCCCATCCGGCAGCCCCGCACCGCCATCAGGTCTTTCACCGCGAAGCGCAGGCCCCCCAGGGGAGCTGGTCGCCCGACGGCAGCTTTGGCTGCAGGGGCAGCGGCAAGGGCGGCGGCGGCACGGGCCGTGGCCTCATGAGCCAGGGCCTCCTGCTCTTCGGCGCTGAAGCGCCAGGTCCAGACGTAATCGGGGGATGGGGGCATGGCAGGGCTGGCGGGGGGCAGGGGGCCGATCCGATCCCGTTGTAGGGAGCGGAAGCTTGCCGTGCTGAGGGGGGCCGGCCGTTGGAACTTCGCCGGGCTGCCAGCCGTAAGCAGGCAGCCCGTGAGCGCATTCGCCGAGGCCATGGGGCGACATCGATGCTTCGATGCATCAAGGCTTCAAGACTTCGAGCGGCGCCACAGCTCAACCCGAACCGCTCGGACTTCACCGCGCCGAAGACCAGGGCCGCGACTGATCGACACGGCCAACCGAGCGCTAAGGCTGGGAGCTCGATCCATACCGGGCCGTGAGATAACCATCAACCATCGCCACTGAATTGTTGGCATTAGCTGATAGATGGCGGGCCGTTCATCGGTTGATGACGCTGTCATTCGCTGCTTTTCAGCACCACGGACCCACTTCGGTAGCGATGGCATCCAGAAACCACGGGGATCCGCTGACATGGCGGGGATATTGGTGCGGTTCGCCACCGTTTCATCGGGGCACTGGTCTGAATCTTTGGCCACCCAGTTGCATCCCTTCCATGCTCACGCCGAAAACCAGGCTTCGGCTTCAGGAGATCATCGGCCGCATCGCCGCCGCTGAACCGGTGAGCCTTGCTGATCGCATCTACGTGCAGAAGTTCGCCGACCGCGATCCCACCGTGTGGAGCTGGCTGCGCCGCGCCCGCCGCGCCCAGCAGGAAGGCAACCCACGCGAAGGTCTGGATCGTTTTCTCGCCCAGATGGATCTCGGTGAGGTGGGGCCTGAAGGAGCCTTCGATCCCCGCCGAGACGACCTGGGTGAGTGGTTCTCCGGTGCCCCAGGCTGGCTGCGGCGCAGCTGAACCTCAGGCCCGGTCGGCCTCGCTTCCACCAGCCACTGCCGCCCACCAGCGCTCCACCACCGCCGGGGTGCCGTACCAGACGGGGCCAAAGGCCCCGCCATGGGCCACTCCCTCCAGCACCACCGCTTCGGCACCGTCCAGCAGGGCCGAAGCCACCGGCACCAGGCCATCGCCCCGATCGGCCGGATCACCGGTGCTGTTCCGGTAGGCCGTGGGGGCCAGCCGGCGGGCTGTGGCGCTGGCCTGGCCGCTCGCCTCGGCTAGATCAATGGCGCCCGCCACCGCCACGTAGCGCACTGGATCGGGGTTGGAGCCGGCGAAGTAGGCCCCCGGCAGCTCCCGCGCCACCCGGGCCCGCATGGCGGTGGCCTTCAGGGCGGTGTGGGGACAGCCGAGCATCACCAGGGTGTTGGCCAGGCGACGGCCGAGGTAGCGCCGCCCTTCGAAGGGTCCATCGGCCAGGAACAGTCGCAGCAGGATGCCACCGGAGCTGTGACCCACCAGGGTGATGCGGCCGCTGGGGGAGCGTCCGGCCAGCTCGGCGGCCAGGGGCGCCACCCGATCGAGCAGCCGCGCCCACCCCAGCGGGAGCACCGTGAGCAGCCAGTCGAAGCGCGAGACCGGCACCAGCACCACCGGCTGACCGCTGAGCCGCTCGAGGGTGGCCAGCATCGGGCCATAGGCCTCCGCCCCGATCAGGAAGCCGCCAAGCACCAGGATCGGCTGGTGCGGGGTGCGAGCCAGACTGCGGGCGATTGGGGCTGGATCCGGCGACGCCACGGCTGAGGGTCAGGAGGAATGACCATGCTCTCAGGGTTGCGATTCCTGGGCCCGGGTCTCATCCTCGGGACTCGCGCCACCAGGCCCAGGCCTCGCGGTTGATCAGCAGGCCGATCAGCAGCAGCACCGCCATCAGGGCAACTTGGTCGCCGCGGGAGTCGGGCACCAGGATGTCGGCGATCAGATGGGGGATGTTGGTGAGGGTGTACACCACGCTGATCCAAAAGTGGGTGCGCCGCCAGCGGCGCCAATCGCCCGGCCGTTCCGGCTGGCTGGCCGCCCAGCTGATCCGCAGAACCGCGAGCATCGGGATCAAGAAATAGAACAACATCGCCCAGAACAGCAGGCCCAGCTGCCCCGCGGGCACATGCGCGCTGATCGCCGCGGAATGGCCATGGAACAGGGGCATCAGGCCCAGGTCCACATGGAACAGCATCGCCAGCAGGTAGGCCTGCCAAAGGCTGCGCAGGCGCAGGGCATGGTCGATGGCCGCCCGGGAGCGAAAAACCGGCCCCCCCCGCACCGAACCGCCAGAACGGCGGAGTGCAGCATGCCGGGCGGCGAAGGGCCCGATCGGAAGCTCGGGAGGGCGCATGGCGTCAGTCTGGTTCGGTCGGGGGCGATGATCGAATCAAGGCCTCCGTCCGCGCCGCGATGCCACCGATCCGCCTCCGGCACGGCCCATGAGTGCCCCCTCCCGCTTGAGCAGTTCCGCCATTCCGACCGCGGCGCTGTGCCACGGCAGCGTTGATCAAGGCCCGGCGGCGGCGGGCACCGCCGTGGTGGCCTTGGTGGGGATGCCCAACACCGGCAAATCCACCCTCTTCAACCGGCTCACCGGCGGCCATGCCCATATCGCCAACTGGCCCGGTCTCACGGTGGATCTGCTGCGGGGAGACCTTCCGGCTGGCCCCGATGGCCGGCCCTATGAGCTGATCGATCTGCCTGGCGTTCACGACCTCTCCGGCCGCAGCGAGGACGAGGCGATCGTGCAGCGCTTCCTGCGGGATTCCCCACCCGATCTGCTGGTGCTGGTGGTGAACGCCACCCAGGTGGCCAGCCAGCTGCGGCTGGTGCTGCAGCTGCGTGAGGCGGGCCTGCCTGCCTTGCTGGCCCTGAACATGAGCGATGAGGCCCGGCGCTACGGCGTGGCGATCGACCACCAAGGGTTGGCCGAAGCGCTGGGGATCCCCGTGCTGCCGGTGAGCGCCCGGCGCAATGAGGGCCTATCGACCCTGCTGGGTGCCATTCACGCTGCGGCGGCGCACACCATGGCGACGGTCAACTCGGCGGCAAACGGCGCCGCACCGGGTGTCATGCCGCAGCAACCCGGACCCGCTTCAGCGCAAGGCATCGCCCTTGCCAACGGGGCCGAACCAGTGCCATTTGCCGCAGGTCTGCCATTTGGCTCCCTGCCCCTCGGCGGCGATGACCGCCTCGAGGCCGAGCGTGAGGCCCTGGTGGAGCGCTTCGTGCAACTGCCTGAACGATCACCCAGACCCCACAGTCGCCGCCTCGATCGCCTCTTGCTCCACCCGCTGGTGGGGCCGCTGGTGTTCCTGACGATCGTGCTGTTGATGTTCCAGGCGATCTATGCCCTGGGCGCGCCGCTGCAGGGGTTGATGGGTGGCCTGTTTGACGGCCTGCGGGACCGGCTGCTGCAACCGCTGCTGCATGCGATCGGCACGCCGGAGCTGCTGCGCAGCTTCCTGGTGGATGGGGTGTGGCTTGGCGTGAGCACGGTGATGAGCTTCCTGCCGATCATCTTTCTCTTCTATCTCATGCTCGCCATCGTGGAGGACTCGGGCTATCTGCCCCGTGCCGCCTTCCTGATGGATGGCTTCATGCACTGGCTTGGGCTGGATGGCCGGGCGTTTGTGTTGCAGGTGATGGGTTTTGGCTGCAATGTGCCGGCGATCATGGGCACCCGCGTGATCCGCGAGAAGCCGATGCGGTTGCTGGCGATGCTGGTGATCCCGTTTGCGCTTTGCCAGGCCCGCCTCACGGTGTTCGTGTTTATGGCGGCGGTGTTCTTCCCGAAACCTTGGTGGGCGCCGGGCCTGGTGGTGTTCAGCTTCTATGTGATGAGCTTCGCGGCGGCGATCATCACCGGCTTGCTGTTCAAGCGGGTGTATCCGAATCGCGAGGCGTTTGTGTTGGAGTTGCCTCCCTATCGAAGCCCGAGCCTGCGCGCGATGCTGCGGCGCGCCTGGCGCGAGATGACCAATTTCATGGTTACCACCAGGGGGTTCATTGTGGGCGGGGCTGCCCTGGTGTGGCTGCTCACCAACCTGCCGCCCCAGGTGGCGGGGGCGGGCCCCACCATCGCCAGCCGGATCGGCAGCCTGTTCGATCCGCTGCTGGCGCCAATCGGCATGACGCCAGACCTCACCGTGGCGCTGTTCTTCGGCTTCATCGCCAAGGAAATCCTGTTGGGCGCCATGGCCGTGATCCACCACACCAGCGAGGCGGGCCTGGGGGCGGCGATGCACGCCTCGATCACGCCGCTGCAGGCCCTCAGTTTCATGACCTTCACGCTGCTCTACACGCCCTGCCTCTCCACGGTGGCGGTGCAGATCAAGGAGGCGAAGAGCCGCATGTTCGCGCTGCGCTCCGTGCTCTGGTCGATGAGCCTGGCCTGGATCGCGGCGCTGCTGGTGTTCCAGGGCGGGCGGCTGCTGGGGCTGGCGGGGGGATGAGTGGAGGGGGCTGGCCTTCCATTCAGACACGTGACTTGTCAAGTCCGGAGGGGATTCAGGCCACGATCTCGATCTGAAGTCATCGGGCATTCAATCTTTTCGTCCCAGACAGAGCGCCACACACTCAGGCGCGTGCAAAGCAATTTCAGGACTTATTTAAGAAGCGAATTGGTGCAACGCCAGTCAAGGGGATGGAGTCGGGAGCCAGTGAACTGAGTCAGCAGCGCCATGACAACCAGAACTGCCGCAATCATCATGTTGAGCAATGCAATCTCCGAATCGCTGCGCAACAGCTCTGTAGGTCATGGCTTGGTGTCGCTCCTTCTCAGACAAATGTGAAGCCCGTGCGAAGCAGGGACGAGCCATTTCTCTCCGTAAGTTGGATGGCCGGCCACCCCAGATGGCAGTCGCCTCCCACCACTCAGGCCCTGAGACCAGGCAAGCACCTTGCCAGCAGCTCGCTCAGCACGCCCCGCGGCAGCAGGGCAAGCGGCAGGAACCAGGCCACGTTGAAGAAGAACAGCGGCACGTAGGCGGTGCAGGCCAGGAACACCAAGGCAGCTGCCGCGAGCAGATCGCTGCCGATCAGGTCTCGCCAGCGACGATGCTTCACCTGCCAGGCGGCCAGGGCCAGCGATGGCAGCCAGCCGGCCAGCAGCAACATCACAACCACCTGCGGCCCGGTAGAGCCGTGGCCTGATGCGGTGGGTGCCCGGCTGGCTAGCAGGGCGATCTAGGTCAGACCAAGGCCAAGATGCAGACTCAGCCAGATGCGCGAGGACTGGGGGAAGGGCCGGCCGGTGGATGAGCGACGTTTCACAGCGGCCGATCGACAGCAGGGATTCACCCCGCCATCCTGAAGACCAGTCCTGCACCTGCCCCCTTGAAGCGCCTGGTCCCCCGGTTCACCGCCGCCGCCCTGCTCCTGGCCACCGCCTTACCCGGCAGAGCCTGGGCCGGCGCCGCCTTCAACAAAACCCTCGAGCTCCAGGGCATCAGCTTCCAGGTGCAGAGCAGCGGTGAGGGCTCCCAGCAGCAGCTCACGATCACCACCAGCGGGGCCAAGCCAGCCATCAAGCCGATTCGTCAGACGGTGAACGGCCAGGTGGTGGGCGCTGAGGTGGCCGATCTGAATACCAATGGCCTGCCCGAGATCTATGTGTTCGTTCAGGGTGCCGGCAGCGGTAGCTACGGCGAAGTGGTGGCCTACGCCGTGATGAAAGGCGCCGAACTCTCCCCGATCACCCTGCCGGAACTCACGGGTGCCAACGCCCAGGGCTACCAGGGCCACGACCAGTTCCAGGTGGTGGAGAGTTGCCTGGCCCGTCGCTTCCCGATCTACAAGCCCGGCGACAGCAATGCCAAGGCCACAGGCGGCCAACGGCAGATCTGCTACAAGCTCAAAGCTGGCGAGGCGGGCTTCATCTTGCGTCCCATCAGCGTGCTCAAGTTCTGAGGGCTGCATGGAGCTGCGCTGGCGACAACGGCTCGAGAGCCTGCAACGGGCCCTGCGTCAGCTGCAGGCAGCCTTGGCCGCTCACCAGGCCGCCCCGGGCGACGAAGTGATCGGCATGGCGGTGATCAAGGGCTATGAGTTGTCCTTCGAGCTCGGTTGGAAGACCCTCAAGGATCTGCTGGCTCATGAGGGGATCGACGCTCCTTTGCCCAGGCAGGTGATCCGCGAAGCGTTTGCCGCCAATCTGGTACGAGACGGGCAGATCTGGATCGACATGCTCGAGCAGCGCAACTTGATGGCGCACACCTACGACATCGAACGAGCTCGTCAGGCCTTGACCCTGATCCAAACCAGCTTCGCGCCGGCCCTGCAGGAGTTGGCGCGCGATCTGGTGCGCAGGCCATGAGTGGACTGGGTGATCTCCCCGACGCCACCTGGGAGCAGATCGATACCGTGCTGGCTCGGTTCCCCAGGCTGCGTTGGGTGAAGCTCTATGGCTCCCGTGCCATGGGGCGGCAGCGGCGGGCTTCCGATATTGATCTGGCCTTCAGCAGCCCGGACGACTGCAGTGCAATCCTGGCAGGCGCCTTCGACGAATTGCCGATTCCCTACAAGGTGGATGTGACCCACTGGGAGAGCCTGGCGCATGAAGGTCTGCGCCAACATATCGATTCGGTGGGGCTGCCGGTTTGGATCAACCTTGGTGCAGATCTTAATGATGACGTTGGTCTGAGCAGAACCGGACGGAACGGCAGTGAGGCGTTGCCATAGGCGCTTCGAACTTGTGCTTCAGGGAAGACTTC
>Ga0209401_1002122_pt1 | contig 12952 bp, 13 predicted proteins | sample M_140807_MF_Meta_FD_187318 | JGI IMG/M metagenome (GOLD analysis project Ga0209401, IMG submission 187318) | Freshwater microbial communities from Lake Montjoie, Canada to study carbon cycling - M_140807_MF_MetaG (SPAdes) (version 2) | ecosystem: Environmental > Aquatic > Freshwater > Lake...
GTGCGAACGGCGGGCAGCGCCAGCACCCCAGGGCCAGCGCCCCAGGGCCAGGGCTCGCCGGCATCGCTCAGGGTCGGGGCGGCTCAGGGCGCCCTCTGCCACGACTGATGACGAGCCTTCGGGCGGGCCCGGGTCGCTCCGCTAGGTTTCCGGATCGTCGATCCGCCTGGCTCCATGACCAAGACCGCCCCCCTGCTGCTGCGCGCCGCCCGAGGTGAGCAGGTGGAGCGGCCGCCGGTGTGGATGATGCGCCAGGCGGGTCGTTATATGAAGGTGTATCGCGACCTGCGCGATCGCCATCCGGGCTTCCGTGAGCGCTCGGAAAACCCCGATCTCTCCTATGAGATCTCGATGCAGCCCTTCCGCGCCTTCCAACCCGATGGCGTGATCCTCTTCTCCGACATCCTCACGCCGCTGCCGGGGATGGGGATCGATTTCGACATCATCGAGAGCAAGGGGCCGATCATCGAACCCGCCATCCGCAGCCAGGCCCAGGTGGATGCGCTGCGGCCCCTCAACCCGGCCGAAGCCCTGCCCTTCGTGGGCGAGGTGCTGGGCCGCCTACGGGCCGATGTGGGCAATCAAGCCGCGGTGCTCGGCTTCGTAGGCGCGCCCTGGACCCTGGCCGCCTACGCGGTGGAGGGCAAAAGCTCCAAGACCTACTCGGTGATCAAGGCGATGGCCTTCCGAGAGCCCGCACTGCTGCACCAGCTGCTGGGCCACCTGGCCGATTCGATCGCCACCTATGTGCGTTACCAGATCGATTGCGGTGCCCAGGTGGTGCAGCTGTTTGATTCCTGGGCGGGCCAGCTCAGCCCGATCGATTACGACACCTTCGCGGCGCCCTACCAGAAGCGGGTGATCGACCAGGTGAAGGCCACCCATCCCCACACCCCCTTGATCCTTTACATCTCCGGCAGCGCTGGCGTGCTGGAGCGGATGGGCCGCACCGGCATCGACATCATCTCGCTCGACTGGACCGTGGACATGGCCGATGGGCTCGCCCGCCTGCCCCAGCATCTGGGGGTGCAGGGCAATGTGGATCCCGGTCTTTTGTTCGGCAGCCCGGAAGGCATCCGCGCCCGCATCCTCGACACCGTGCGCAAGGCCCGCGGCCGCTCCCACATCCTCAACCTCGGCCACGGCATCCTGCCGGGCACACCCGAGGACAATGCGCGCGTGTTCTTCGAGACGGGCAAGGCGGTGAACGAGCTGCTGGGGGCTGCCGTTTGAGCGCCCTGCTGCCGACCAAACCGCGCCGTTTCTGGCGCCGGGCTCCCGCCGATGGCTGAATCCACCCGTCAGGGAATGGATCCCGTCCCTCCGGCGCGGATCCTGATCACCGGCGCCGCAGGCTGTGTCGGGCAGTACACGGCTGAACATCTCTATCGCAACTCCAACGCCCACCTGCTGCTGCTGCTGCGCGATCCCGCCAAGCTCAAGGCGGTGCCAGCCAATGATCCCCGCATCACCCTGCTGGTGGGTGATCTGCGCGATCTCGAGCCCCATGCCGCCGCAATCGCCAGCGCCGATCGGGTGATCCACACCGCCACCGCCTGGGGCGACCCGGAGCGGGCTCAGCAGGTGAATGTGGTGGCGGTGAAGCGGCTGCTGGCCCTGCTCGATCCGGCGCGGCTGGAGCAGGTGATTTATTTCTCCACCGCCAGCATCCTCGATCGCAATCTCAAGCTCCTGCCGGAGGCGATGGCCTACGGCACCGAGTACATCCAGACCAAGGCCCAGTGCCTGCAAGATCTGGAGGTGCATCCACTAGCGGAGCGGATCGTGGCCGTGTTCCCCACCCTGGTGTTTGGCGGGCGGGTGGTGCCGGGCGATCCCCACCCCACCAGCTACCTCACATCCGGCGTGAAGGAGGCCTTCCCCTGGCTGTGGCTGGCCAAGTGGCTGCGCACCGATTCGAGCTTCCATTTCATCCACGCCGCCGACATCGCCACGGTCTGCGCCCACCTGGCCACCACGCCCCACCAGGCGAATCCGGAGCCGGGCCAGGGAGCGGTGCGGCGGTTGGTGCTGGGCCAGGCGCCGATCACGATCAACCAGGCCGTGGCCACCCTGGTGCGCTGGCGGCGGGGCTGGGTGCCGCCGGTGGGGCTGGATCTCACCCCCTGGCTGATCGAGGGGCTGATCAAGCTGCTGCGGATTGAGGTGAACGCCTGGGATCGCTTCTCGATCCGCCAGCGCCACTTTGTGCACGAGCCGGTGAGTCCGCCAGAGCGGTTCGGGCTCAGCAGCTACGCCCCCACCCTGGAGGCGGTGCTCGAGACCGCCGGAGTGCCCCACCGAAGCCAGATCCCCAGCTGATCGAACCCAGCCTGGAGGGGCCCCTTCAATCACGACGACCTCCCGAGGGCAGGACCAGCCGAGCCGAGGAGCGGTGGTTCGGTAAACCGTACCTCGGCAGCCCAGGCCCATCGGGGAAAACCCAGTGGCCAGCTGGTTTGCAGCCAATTGTTGCGAATGCAACAAGCGCCAACACCACCCGACACCAGGCCCGTAGCTTTAACGGGTTGAACGTGTTAATCCGCGCCGACCATGCGTCGTTTCTTCTCTCTTCTCGCTGTTTGCCTGGCGCTGGTGCTGGGAGCCTCTCCGAGCTTCGCCGCCGATAGCGCCCATGGTGGCCAGGTCTTCTCCGCCAACTGCGCCGCCTGCCACATGGGCGGCGGCAACGTGGTGAATGCCGAGCGCACCCTCAAGGCTGATGCCCTCAAGGCCTACCTGGCCGGCTACGCCGATGGCCCTGAAACCGCCGTGGCCTACCAGGTCACCAACGGCAAAAACGCCATGCCCGCCTTCGGCGGCAAGCTCAGCGCCGGTGACATCGCCGACGTGGCCGCCTACGTGATCGATCAGTCCAACAAGGGCTGGTGATCACCATCCATCATCGGCGGGGTGCTTCCACCCAACTGTCCACCAACCGGCCGAGGCCGGTTTTTTTTTGGCGATCGGTCGCGGCTGACCAACTTCGGTTCCGTCGCACCATGCGTACGCTTGCGATTCGATGAGAGTCACCCATGCAGTTGAACCAACTGGACCCAAACCAGGCCGATCGGTTTGGATCCAGCCATGCCCTTCACTATCCCCTCAACGAGGGCAAGCAGGTTGTGCTCCTGTCGGGCGTGGTCAGCGTCGACCTGCAATCTCCAGGCTGGGTGAATGAAAACGCGGCGACAGGCTGGTTTGTCGAGGAACTGACCCTGAACCTTGCCCTGCCCGCTGGCCTCCTCAAGGAGGGCCAGAGCTTCAGCATTGTCGAAGCCGTGCCCTATCTGAGCCTCAATGCCGTCTCAGGCTTCAGCAATGTTGGTTGGAGCGTGAATGCCTTTGGCGTCGCTATCGACAAAAGCACCAGCAGGTCCGTACAACTGAACGCAGAACTGGCGGTGTCGCGCAGCGGCGAAATCCTGGCGCGCGTGGGCTATCACCTGACCGTGATCGGCCGGATTGAGCCTGCTGCCTGAATCGAGGATCCGCTCCGATCGCTGTCAGCCTGCATCTTGACTGAGACGGCAGGCCAAGACGGCAAGATACAAATCCTCGTCAATCTCGCGAATGTCGTATTCGGAGGGCAGCACGCCATGAGCATGGCGGTGCACGGCCAGCCAGCAGTTGCGTTCCGGATCGGCGCCCGTGCCATCGAACTGGCGGGAGGCTTCCGCCAGGGCGAGCACCAAGGGATCGGCCTGGTTGAGCCCTCCCTGGGGCTCAGGACCATGGGAATCGGCGGATCGGTCGCGCTCCCCGTGCTCCGGGTTCGATCCGCTCTCCGGCTGAGGCCGGGAGGGCTCCGGAACCGGGGCCACGGAGGAACCAGCGGTGCCCGAAGGCTCGGCGTTCGGGGCGGCCATCACAACGCAGGTGCACATCAAAGGATCCTGGCGCAACCGGCAGACTGGATGCACCTCCACAAGGCCCTGGCCGCATGACCCCGTGCCGATGGCAGCCGACCCTGCCCGGGCTGCCCACCGCAGCAGCAGTGCTCCTGGCGTTGGCCCCGGCTGCGACAACAGCCCTGAAGGCGGCCCCCCTGCCTCTGGCCCCGCCCCTGAACCCGGCCTGGGCCTTCGACCCCAACGGTCCCTTCCTGCCCGGTGCCGATCCCCCCAGCTTCCTGCTGCCCGGCAACGGCCAGCGCTTTAACCCCGCCAGCGGCGGCCAGCCCCAGGCGATCACCGGGCCGAGGTCACCGATCCCCCCCTGCCCCCTGATCGTTCCGGTGAGGGACGCGCCCCTGCAGCCCCTTCACCTGCATCCGTCCCAGGTGCCGCTGAAGAACAGCTTCGGCTGCCTTTCCCCGGGTGATGCGATCTACGGAGCCGATGGCTGTCCAAAGCGACTGTGCGGCAACACCAGGGGCAGCCAGATCTCCATCCCCCCGGGGGGGCCGTGAGCCAGGGCGGTCGCTGCAGCCCCATCGCCCCCGGAACGGCGAATGGGGCCAGGGCATCCCTCCGTCGATTCTTCGGCAAGCGGGCCGGAGTTTCCCTGCGACTCGCCGCCGCTTCCCACCAACTCCCGACCGGTTCCCACCCCAAAACGGTTCGGCCTGCCCATCCTGGGTAGGGGGGCCCGAACCCAACCGTTCGGCGGACCGACCCACCCAGGCCGTGGCGATCCCATACGGTGCCGTCATTGCCAGTTGAGCGCCGAACCCCAGGAGGTTTCGTCCATGCATCCCACCGCCGAACTGTTCACCGAAAAAGCCTGGGGCGCCGTTGTGGCGGCCCAGCAACTGGCCCAACAAAAGCGCCAGCAGCAGATGGAGAGCGAGCACCTCTTCGCATCCCTGCTCGCCCAGCCCGGCCTGGCCACCCGCATCCTCGAGAAGGCCGGCGTGGATGTGGGCACCCTCAGCCAGAAGGTGGAGGCCTACACGGCCAGCCAGCCCAGCCTCTCGGCCCCGCCGGACAACATGTATCTGGGCAAGGGACTCAACGCCTTGCTGGATCAGGCCGATGCCCTCAAGAAGAGCTTCGACGACAGCTACATCGCCATCGAGCACCTGCTGCTCGCCCTTGCCGAGGATGGGCGCTGCGGCCGCCAGCTGCTCTCCCAGGCCGGCAGCAACGCCGCCAAACTCAAGGAGGCGGTGCTGGCGGTGCGCGGCACCCAGAAGGTGAGCGATCAAAATCCGGAAGGAACTTACGAATCCCTGGAGAAATACGGCCGCGACCTCACCGAGGCCGCCAAGGCCGGCAAGCTCGATCCGGTGATCGGCCGCGATGAGGAGATCCGCCGCACGATCCAGATCCTCAGCCGCCGCACCAAGAACAATCCGGTGCTGATCGGCGAACCCGGCGTGGGCAAAACAGCCATCGTGGAGGGCCTGGCCCAGCGCATCGTGAACGGTGATGTGCCGCAGGCCTTGCAGAACCGCCAGCTGATCGCCCTCGACATGGGCGCCCTGATCGCCGGGGCGAAATACCGCGGCGAATTCGAGGAGCGGCTCAAGGCCGTGCTCAAGGAGGTGACCGCCTCCGAGGGTCAGATCGTGCTGTTCATCGATGAGATCCACACCGTGGTGGGTGCTGGCGCCACCGGCGGCGCCATGGATGCCAGCAACCTGCTGAAGCCGATGCTCGCCCGCGGCGAGCTGCGCTGCATCGGCGCCACCACCCTCGATGAACATCGCCAGCACATCGAGAAGGATCCCGCCCTGGAGCGCCGCTTCCAGCAGGTGTTTGTGGACCAACCCACGGTGGAGGACACGATTTCGATCCTGCGCGGCCTCAAGGAGCGCTACGAAGTGCACCACGGCGTGCGCATCGCCGACAACGCCCTGGTGGCGGCAGCGGTGCTCTCCAGTCGCTACATCGCCGATCGCTTCCTGCCCGATAAGGCGATCGACCTGATGGATGAATCAGCCGCCAGGCTGAAGATGGAGATCACCTCCAAACCCGAAGAGATCGATGAGCTCGATCGCCGCATCCTGCAGCTGGAGATGGAGAAGCTCTCGCTCGGCCGCGAATCAGACACCGCCAGCCGCGACCGGTTGGAGCGGCTCGAGAAGGAACTGGCCGACCTGAGCGAGCAGCAAAGCTCCCTCAACGCCCAGTGGCAAAAAGAAAAGAGCTCGATCGATGAGCTCAGCGCCATCAAGGAGGAGATCGAGCAGGTGCAGCTGCAGATCGAGCAGGCCAAGCGCAGCTACGACCTCAACAAAGCGGCTGCACTGGAATACGGCACCCTGGGCGAACTCAACCGCAATCTGGCCGCCAAGGAGGCCGAACTCACCAGCGGCCACACCGGCAAAACGCTGCTGCGCGAGGAGGTCACCGAAGACGACATCGCCGAGGTGATCGCCAAGTGGACCGGCATTCCGGTGAGCAAGCTCGTGCAGAGTGAGATGGAAAAACTTCTCCATCTCGAAGACGAGCTCCACACCCGCGTGATCGGCCAACACCAGGCGGTGACCGCCGTGGCGGATGCGATCCAGCGCTCGCGGGCGGGGCTCTCCGACCCGAACCGACCGATTGCCAGCTTCCTGTTTCTCGGACCCACCGGCGTGGGCAAGACCGAGCTCTCCAAAGCCCTGGCCGCCCAGCTCTTCGATTCCGAGGAGGCGATGGTGCGGATCGACATGAGCGAATACATGGAGAAGCATGCCGTGAGCCGCCTGATCGGCGCGCCTCCTGGCTATGTGGGCTACGAGGAGGGCGGCCAGCTCACCGAGGCCGTAAGGCGCCGCCCTTATGCCGTGGTGCTGTTCGATGAGGTGGAGAAAGCCCACCCCGATGTGTTCAATGTGATGCTGCAGATCTTCGATGATGGCCGCGTCACCGATGGCCAGGGCCGCACGGTGGATTTCACCAACACGATCCTGATCCTCACCAGCAACATCGGCAGCGCCTCGATTCTCGATCTGGCCGGCGATCCGGCCCGCCACGCCGAGATGGAGCGGCGGGTGAATGAGGCGCTGCGGAGCCACTTCCGGCCCGAGTTCCTCAACCGCCTCGATGAATCGATCATCTTCCACAGCCTCAGGGCCGAAGAGCTGCGCCAGATCGTGGAGCTGCAAGTGAAGCGGCTCGCCCGAAGACTCGAGGAGAAGAAGCTGGGGCTCCAGGTCGATGGCGAAGCCCTCGACTGGCTGGCCGGTGTGGGCTACGACCCGGTGTACGGCGCCCGGCCGCTCAAGCGCGCCATCCAACGGGAACTGGAAACGCCGATCGCCAAGGCGATCTTGGCGGGCACCTTCCCGACCGGCGCCACGATCGCTGTGGCGGTGGAAAACGAACGGCTAGCCTTCCATACGGCAACAACCATCCTGAGCAGCTCACTGCCAGCGCTGGTTTGATCGCGGCGAAGGGAACACCCGCTTAGGGGGTTCCCTTGGGAACAATGTCCACCACCAGGGCCCGGGCGGGGCTTGCTCCCTCATTGCGCCACCAGTGGGTGATGCCGGTGGATTCCAGAGCCACACCACCAGGCCCCAGCACCAGGGGGGCAAATCCAGGACCGCGCCGCTCCGTCATCTGACCTTCGAGGATGTAGGCGAGCCCAGGGCGGTGGTCATGGCGATGCAAGGCGATGCTGCCGCCGGGGGCGATGGTGATCTCGCGGACACGAAGCTCACGGCCCGCCAGGGCGGGGAAATCACGGTCGAGGGGTTGGGCGCCGAGCTTCCGGATCGCCAGCACACCCTGGGTCAGGCTGGCGGGCCCGGCCTGGTGATGGCCAGCGGCGGGCACTTGTTCCTTGGCGGGCACCACCCCGTTCACCTGGGCGTGGCCGGCGGCCGCCACCAGGGTCAGGGCGAGGCTGAGAACGGCGGTGGTTCGGAGCACCGATTCGGGGCGTCAAAACCCAGGCTAGGGAGGCTGTGTTTTCGCAGCTCAACCGGCCCTCAGCGGGTGGGGCCGGAAACGCTTAGCCGCGCCGGATCGAGCGCAACCAGCTCCCGGTAGGCCGTGCAGAATGCGCTGCCGAGCGAGGCCTGCAGGATCGTGTCGGCGGCAAAGGCCTCCATGGCTTCCTCCAGGCTGCCGGGCAGGGGCTGCGCCGTACCGGCTGCCGGGGGCTCGGTGTAGGTGTTGGCATCGCTGCGGGGGCCGGGATCGAGCCGGCGCTCGATGCCATCGAGCCCGGCGGCCAGTACCGCCGCCTGCAGCAGGTAGGGATTGGCGGCGCCGTCGGGCAGGCGCAGTTCGAGGCGCTGCGCATCGGGGATGCGCACCAGGTGGGTGCGGTTGTTGCCGCCGTAGCTGATCCAGGCCGGCGACCAGGTGGAGCCGGAGCTGGTGTCGGCCCGGGCCAGGCGGCGATAACTCGCCGGCACCGGATTGGTGAGAGCGCAGAGGGCGCGGGCATGGGCGAGCAGGCCGCCGAGGAAGTGATAGGCCAGGGTCGAAAGGCCCTTCTCGCCGGCTGGGTCGTGGAAGAGGTTGCGGCCGCCCTGCCAGAGCGACACATGCAGGTGGGCGCCATTGCCGGTGAGGCCCTCGATCGGCTTGGGATCAAAGCTCACGCCGCAGCCATGGTTCTCCGCCAGGGTGGCGGCCATCACCTTGAAGAAGGCGTGGCGGTCGGCGGTGGTGAGGGCATCGGCGAAGGTCCAATTCAGCTCGAACTGGCCATTGGCATCCTCGTGATCGGCCTGGTATGGCCCCCAGCCCAACTCCTCCATGGCAGCGAGCAGGTCGCTGATCAGCGGATAGCGCCGCATCAGGCTCAACTGGTCGTAGCAGGGCTTCGACTGGCGGTCGAGCCGGTCGGCCACGCCGCCCCGCTCGGGATCGAGCAGGAAAAACTCCGCCTCCACACCGCTGCGGAACTGATAGCCAAGGGCCTCGGCCCGCTTCAGCTGCTGCTGGAGCACCCGCCGCGGCGCCTGCTCCAGCGGCGTGCCCTCCACCTGCAGATCGGTGGCCACCCAGGCCACATCCCGCTGCCAGGGCAGCACCATCAGGCTGGCCGGATCCGGCAGGGCCAGCACGTCCGGATCAGCCGGCGTTAGATGCAGCCAGGCGGCGAAGCCCGCAAACCCTGCCCCCTCTGCCGCCAGCGCGGCTACCGCCGAGGCGGGCACCAGCTTGGCCCGCTGCACGCCGAACAGATCGGTGAACGAAAACAGCACATGGCGCAGGCCACGGTCGGCAACGGTGCTGGCCAGGTCGGTCATCGGCTGGTTCAGGAGGGCCTGGGAGTGGGGAAAGGATCTAGAGCCGAACGGTGTGGCGGCCGGTTCAGCATGGGCGGAATCGCAATTCCGCAGCCGATACGGGGGGAAACCTGCTGGGTAGGAGAAGCTGCCAGAGAATCCAGAACGTCAACGGCTCAGCAGCGCATCCACCACCTCCCGCAGCTGGACCCGCTCCACCGGGGCCTGACGCGGGTTGCCGGCTCGGTGGCCGAGGTCGGACTCGAGCAGATGAAACGTTGCCCCTGGGATCAGGGACGCCTCGTGGGCACAGTCGGAAGGAGGAAAGTAGAGATCGTGAAGGCCGGCCACCACGGCGGTGGCGGCCTGGATGCGGCCCAGGGCTTCGGCGAGGGCGGTGTCGGCGGCAGCCGCCACATCATTGGCCAACCACACATCGAGCATGGCAATCAGGTCGCGGGGGTCATGGCGGCGGTAAGCGGGAAGCCAGGCCTCCTCCACGTAGTGCTCCACGCTTTCGTAACCCAGCTCCCGGTGGGCGCCGCGGCGGTAGTAGGGCTGGCTGGCGGCCCAGCTGGCGTAGATCAGCGCAAACGTGCGCAGCCCCTGCTCGGGAATGGCCTCGAAACCGCTGCCGTTCCAGGCCGGATCGGCGGTGAGGGCCTGGCGCAGGCTGAGCAGGAACAGCCGGTTGTGGGGTGTGGTGCGCGCCGTTCCGCACACACAGCAGATCCGCTGGGGCCGCTGGGGTTCCAGCACCGCCCAGTGATAGGCCTGCTGGGCCCCCATCGACCACCCGTACACCAGAGCCGGCCGTTCGACACCGAACACCTGCTCCACGAGACGGATCTGGGCCCGGAGGTTGTCGCGATGATCGATCAACCAGCCCCCCTGGCCCAGCGGCGGACCGCCATTGCTGGGGCTGCTGGAGCGACCGTTGCCGAACTGGCTCACCAGCACGATGCAGTAACGGGAGGGATCGAAAATCGGCCCCACCGCCCAGGCGATGTCCTCGGGCCAGGCGCCGTAGGAGCTGGGATAGAGCACCAGGTTGGAGCGATCGGTGTTCAGCTCGCCGAACACGCGGTAATCGAGCTGGGCGGCGCTCAGGCTTTCACCGCAGGCCAGGGGAAAGGAACCCAGATCGAAGCGGCGGACCTGGGACGAGTTCATCGCCCTGAATTCGGGGCCGGTGATGCCCCGTGGGCGGGTATCGCCAGAGCGGCGAGGTTGGCCAGGAAAGCGCGGTGCACGGCCAGATACCCGGGGGCCACCACCTTGAGCCCAGGCCGCAGATCGTGATGGGCCGCCGCCAGGGCGTGGAAGGGGAGGGAGGGGTAAAGGTGGTGCTCGGCGTGAAAGGGCATGTTCCACATCAGGCGCCGCAGCGGCATCAGGGTGTGGGTGGTGCGGGTGTTGCGCAGGCCATCGGCCACGAAGGGACAGCCGCCATGCTCAGCCAGCATCACGAAGCGCAGCAGGGGCTGCCCAACAACCAGGGGCAGCAGCCAATACCAGAAGAGAAACCCGTTGGCACCGATCAGGGAGACCAGGGCCAGCAGGCCATAGATGGCGAACTGCAGCCCCAGCGAACGACGCACCGCAGGGACGGCATCGGCCGGGATGTAGGGACGGGCGCTGAAATCACCGCGCAGCCCCGCCCAATGGCCGCGGACCTTGCCAATCCACCAGGGGAGGGCACTGAGCTCGAGCAGATAGGCGACCCTCGAGGTGGGAGGACTGTCCTCTAGCTCTGGATCGAGGCCCACCAGGTGGGTGTAGCGGTGGTGCCACTGGTGGTAGCGGCGGTAGAAATCGGCGTTGTAGAAACTCAGCAGGCCGGCCCACCAGGCCACGGTGTCGTTGAGGGTGCGGCTGGCGAAGGCGGTGCGGTGGCCGGCCTCGTGCATCGCGCAGAAGGCGAAGGCCAATCCCCAGCCCAGCAGCAGCAGGCCCAGCAACCCGAGAGGGAGCACCAAAGGGGCGGGCACCAGGGGCGCCGAAAGCCCTGAAGCGGCCAGGGGGCCCTGGCCAAGCGCCTGGGCCCACAGCAGCCCGCCGCCCAGCAACAGGGAGAGATGGAAGGAGAGCTGCAGCAGGCCCGGACGATTCCGACGTTGATTGAGCCGGGCCAGCCGATCGGCCGGCAGTGATCCCTCCACCGGGGCCCGCTCGGCGGCAGCCTGAGAGGCGGGTTGAGGGGCTGGCTGGTGGGCTGGCTGGTGGGCTATGGAGGCTGGCTCGCCCATGGGAATCGGAGGAAGGTGCAGGGGCCGCGAAACGGCCGTTGATCCGCGCATTGTGGCGATCACGATGGGCTGGGCGGGTTCGGTATGAACGGCGGCCAGGGAGGGCACCACCCTGGGATGGAGCTCAAGTCAACAGGCCATAAACAACAGATGGCGCAACCTGGTCCCAGGGGCTCCACAGATTCCCTTAAGATTTTGGCGTTAGCGGTTTCCCTGTGTACGACAACCACCCCGTGCTCACCTCCATGGAGCTCCGTCTCCAGGACCTGCGCGCCACCTACCGCCGCCAGCCCAACGAGCACACCCGCTACCAACTGGTGCGCCATGAGCAACTGATCGCCCAGTGGGCGCCCATGCGTCTCCAGGCCAGCTGATCCGCTGTGGCCTGAGCGCCCCTGACCCGGCAGCTCCAGTGGACCCCCTGGCCGTTGCGGTCAGGGGGTCTGCTGTTGGGGCTGCCGCAGGGCGCCCTTCACCAGAGCAGCAGTTCAGGCCTGGGCTGATCCAGTCTCCAGAGCTGGCGATGGCGGTGCAACAGCTCCTGGCCGAGGATCGCCTCGACCCCGAGCTGCTTAAAGATCGGGTTCTCGGTCACGATCCCCTCCACACCGACCGCCGCATCCCCGGGCGAAGGCGAGCCCGGTACGGCAGCAAGACCACCGCTCCCGGCAGCCAACCCGAGGCCAGCGAAGCGCCGGCGCTCCACGCGCTGCTCGCCGCAGAAGCCCACCAGCCGCACCGGCTCGGCCGGACCAAGCGGCTGCAGCCTGGAAGCCAGGGACGGCAGAAGGAACAGCCCCTCGGCGCCGCTATCGGCCAAGGCCTTCACCGGCCCGGCACGGCTACTGAGGTGCAGCAGCGGTACGCCCCGGTGCCACCACAGCGGCAGCCGCAGCCGAGGCGATGGTGGGGTGGCCGAGCTGGATGGCAGTCGCTCCAATGCCGATGCTCCGAGCGTGATGCGGTTCAGCTGAGGATCAATCCCAATCGGCATCAGCCGCAGGCTGGGCACCCCCAGCACCCCATCCACCCCCGCCGGCAGGGCGCGCACCGGCAGCACCAGAGCCTCCACTCCCACCAGGGAAAGACCCGCCGTTCCCGGAGCAGCGGCCGCGCCCCGCAGCTCCAGATCGGGAAGGCGGGTGCGCTGGGGCTTCAGCGCGGCGCAGCCCTGGCCGCCTCCCGCCAGACCGAAGCTGCCCGGGGGCAGGGGGCGGCGCTCCAGGGCCAGCCGATCCGCCAGCTCCGGCGTAACCATGGTGGAGGTGGCGCCGGTATCGAGCAGCAGGCGGATCCGGGCAGCCCCGGGAAAACCTGCAGCGCGGGAGCCTGCCAGCGCGCCTGAACCGCTCACCTGAAAATCCAGCACTGGCGTGTGGCCTCCCTCGGCCCGCTCCAGCGGCAGGCTCACCGAGCCCCGGCTGCGGCCCCCCGAAAGGGGTTGGCCAGCCAGCTGGATCAGGGCATGGGCGCCGATGTTGGTGAAGGCCAGGCGCCAGGGAGGTTCCGCGGCCCGGCTGGGAAGGATCAGCAGCAAGGCCAGCAAGGCTGCAGATCGGCGCAAGACTGCCGAAAGCCGGCA
>Ga0209401_1002129_pt1 | contig 12909 bp, 10 predicted proteins | sample M_140807_MF_Meta_FD_187318 | JGI IMG/M metagenome (GOLD analysis project Ga0209401, IMG submission 187318) | Freshwater microbial communities from Lake Montjoie, Canada to study carbon cycling - M_140807_MF_MetaG (SPAdes) (version 2) | ecosystem: Environmental > Aquatic > Freshwater > Lake...
CCAAAATTGATTCGCCTGTCGCCACTGAATCCAGGCAGTTAGTGAGATGTCCCCTATTACCCCTGTTCCTTCCTTTGAGAGCGCGTCGACGATTCAGATTTTCCTTATTCGCAAGGACGACCAGACCAAGCCCGATGATACGATTAATATCCAGCACAAGGGTGAGGATACGTACCATGTGTATTACCGCGATGGTAACTGGACGGATGAGAACCGTTACCACATGACGGTACTGAGCGGTGCTGAGCTCGACCAGTATGTGGAGGGTCTCTTCACCCTACTGGCGCGCGACCGTGATGCCTTTGAGCATGTGCAGTTCAACATCCCCTGCTACCCTGCTCTGATGTACACGCCTCGCGACCTGGAGCGCGAGGAGATTCGCCAGAGCCTGACGGATATGATGTCGCTGCTCTACTCGGCGCAGCGTGTCGGCTCTACTCCTCGCCAGCAGACGAACACGACGGCTCGCTACTTCGACTATGGCTTTGGTCACAACCTGCCTGCCTCGGGTCTGTCTGTTCATTATTAAATATAAAATATAACATATTAAATATTAAATATATAAAACACCTATTTATTTTTGTTCTTTGCCAAGATACATCACAAGCAGACTTGGAGACCACCGCCCCATCATACGCGTATGATTCGGGTCAAACCACGCCAACGCATCTTTTTCACGGACATCTTTGCGCATACGAGCCCATGCTACTGGGTGCTCATTCAGCCACTTAAACTCTTCAGCGGCTCTCTGAATCTCCTCGCTAGGAACAAACCCTTGAAACACATGATATTGGAAGAAGTGATTTTGGGGATAGTCGGCTTCCTGACTCTGAAGTACAAGTCCTGTGTGGCGCAGACCAAGAATCTTCTTTACTTTTGACTCCTCTTCCACCTCACGATAGACATTCTCTTCAAGAAGTTTCAGAATGCTGCCTTTGCTGCGTAGAGCATCCTTGCCTTCCATTTGTCCCTTTGGTGGCTCCCATGTTTTCTTATTGGGGTCACCGCCAAAACGCTTGACGACAAGGAAGCGACTCTGGTCAAACGGCACACCTGCTTCGTGAAGAAATGTACATGCCCGTAGATACACGCGCCATCCCTCAGTGGGATGCTCTACGTAAAAATATTTCTTGTGAGGGGCGAATGGTAGCTTAGCAGCACCACGAATAAGACCACGCTGGAATACATCAAATATAGGAACAGGAACAGGAACACCCGTATTCATATAAGAGTGTGCCTCTATTCAAATCTTTTAAAAAATACTCTTAGACCCCCTATGGATGCCGAAACATCAATAAAAACGAGTATTCAAATCCTACAACTGTTAAATCAATGAACTTCGTGTATTTCCATCCTGCCGCCTGTGCAGACTTTACAATCTCTGTAATATTTGGCATGTGAAATGTATGTTTTTGTCTGCGAACGCGTCCATCCTTGAAGCGGAACGTCTCACGAAACTCTGCCTCTGGGTCTGTCAAGTCAAACTTTCCAGAATAGTCAAACTTGTCAAAGGTAACCTTGCTTTCTGTGATTCTATCAGTCGTATATTTCTGGAGTGAAAAGCCGACCCAAGGTGAAGCAGATTCCAACATGGGGTCAAACTTGTATTTATTCACAACTTCTACGCTGAGATATCCTCCTGGCTTTACCCATAAGAAGGCGTTGCGGAAGAATGCGTCAATATCGCGTAGGTAGTAAATAGTAAAATAGAGTGCTGCCATATTTGTAACAGACGAGCCGCCTAGCGCTGACGGGCTCAAGAGGTCAGCATTTCTAAACTCAATCGCCTCACTTTGTTTATCTGTGAGTTTCGCTTGTGTTAATGTTGTATCTTTGGCTCGAGCAAGCATCGCGCTAGATTTGTCAATGGCGATCACCTTCTTGACATTCATTTTCGCGAATGAGACTGCTGCCATACCTGTACCTGAACCTGCGTCAGCGACAATCATATCTTCAGGTGCCATGCCACCCTCTCGCTTCCATGTATTTAAGAGTAGAGCTACTTTTGCCTGTGTAACTCTGCCATTTGATGTAAGTTGGTCATACACTGATGCATAAAAGTCATCATAGAGTTCATTGTTCTTCAAAAACACTTCTTTGTTCTCTTTTGGTTCTACTGCCTTTGTGTCACCCGTAAATCCTTCTCGTTGGATGAAGGCACCAGGATCCGCTATGAGTTGTGGAACAACACGGTCTCGAGCAATCATTGATATGTAGTTTATTGCCCCCAAAATGAGTAAAATAAGCAACACCGTGGATAACTCCATCTCTACAGTGTCGTGTCAAAATCCCTCTTTTTCCTTCTCCGTGTTGCTCGACACGTTCTCGCATTTCGGCTTTTTGAGCAGTCGCTCCTGTGAAGACGTAAATCGTTACACAACTGGCGAAAGTTCGTCTTATTTATCAAATCTAGCTCACTCTCAATAGTGCAGCGAATCTTCCATAACTCTTGGAGCGATGACTTCTTTGATGTCCAGACACGCGAACAAAAACTCTTTCCATGTGTCTTCCACGCCTCACGCCATTCAGCGAAAGGGAGTACTTCCGGTAGTGTTTTCCAGAAACGACACAAATAAGGGAAGCGTCTTTCGGCACTGAGATAGTTCCAACGGAGAAGAGTGAGTTCATCTTTGTTATCAAGGCTTTCCAATGGCGGGGCTCCAGAAATGGGAGTGCTGACTTCTTTTTGGGAAAATGGATGATTTTCAACAATTGAGAACAGGAACTCCCATCCAGGAAAGTCTGTCTTAGAACAACCGTATGATAGGCGTTCCAAATAGACTTTGCGGACAGTTGCGTAGGGCGGATCTGGAGGAATAGATTGTCCTTGTCCGCGAAGTTTCTGATTCACTTTTCCATGAATCTTCCACATCCATCTGGAAAGGGCGGCGCTGGACCCGAGTGCATTTTCAAAAGGCATTTCTTCATAGTATTGGGCGAGGCTGTAACGACAAAACTTACAGGGCAACACAAAAGGCAGAGCAAAAAGGAACTCGCGCATGGCATCTTTGTCTTGCTCTGGTTGATATGCGAATGTCATTAAATGGAGAAGTCTCCATCCTGACGGACCCCAAAAGCGAGTATCCATCTCTGATATTTCATCAGATTATCATCATAAGTATTCTTTAAAAGAGAACTTATGATTGATTTGTATTTGGTATCTTAAAACCCGCCGCCGAACGTTGACCACGAGAGGGGAGCAAGGAATGGGCGCACGCTGTCTGTTGAGCCTTCCTCGGCACGGCACTTGACCACCTGGGGAGGGCAGACTGGACGAGGGCATGGCGCCGGAGGAGAGCACTTTGTGGGTGGAGGGCACTTGATATCAGGGCAACGAGGGCGAGGGCAGGGTGGGCACTCACCGCACTCCTTCTTGCACGCGCTGCTATCAATGATGACAGGCTGGGGCTTGGGGATGCTGCTCTTCAGCACATACTTGCTGAGGTCAGGCGAGGGAGGGCACTCCGTCTTCAACATGTACTGTGCCATATCTGGGCATGATGGGCATGGAGGGACGCTGGTCTTCAGGACATACTTGCTCAGGTCAGGCTCGCGGCATGGAGGGCATGTAGGACGAGAAGCAGCGCTGCCGCAACCGGAACAAGGGTAACCGCCGCCGCATTTGCTGCAACGAGGATTCTCACCTAGCTGAAACCCAGCGAATCCCTCCTTTTTCACTGTGATGGTTGTGCGGCGCTGACCAAAGTAATAGCCAAGGACCAAACCGGCTACAACCATTAGCGCAATATGTAATGTCGTTAGACGCATGATGCCTCTTCTAAGCTGAATCTATGTTTTTCATGAGCGCCAACCAGGCCAATTTGTGGGTGGGCATCCACATGTCTCGGGAAGACCGGGGTCAGGTGTTGTCAGCAAACGCGTACAAACCATGCGCGCCTCGCCGCGCCAAGAATAATCAGGGCTTACACGTCTGCTGGAGCTTGAGCAGCCGAAATCCTCGGGGTTAAGTCCTCTCTTGCGAATAGACTCGCAAATATTGGACGCCTTTTCACGCCAATCAAACTTCGCCGCGGCACCCATGACCTTTGGGGTCTTTCCATCTAGACGCTGACTCTCCGCCGTCGCAGTCACCGCCTCCATCTCGCCGCGGAAGGTATTTGAGCTTGGATAACGGGAGTCTTCAGGACCACTCGCATTCATGAAAGTGTTTCCTGTCTTAGGCTCATGAAGCCCACCAGTCATCTTGAAGCCTTGTTGGGAAGGTGTTAGACCAGGTAGAGCCTGAATCGCCTTTGCCGCCTCTAGCGCAACTTCGTGGGGTGCGGTATACTTCAAGCCAAGGTCCCATGAGAGTCCATTGAACACAGCATCCCCGTATTTCTCGTAGAGGTTCTGAGCCGCCTTCGCACCAGTCTTGTCTCCACTCTCATACGCGGGGAACACATTCGCCGCAGATGCTGGTAAGTTATTCTCATTTAGAAGCTGAGGCAATGGCTTTGATGGGTCAGACATGAGAGGTAAAAACTTCTTGACATCTATCTTCATGATTGGAATCTGAGAGGCGAGGCGAGTGCCATTCTCAACTTCAATGACTAGAGTATCAATATTCTTCTTGATTGTGTTGAGGCTAGTGATGCGAGCATTTATGACAGGGTCGGTTGTACCTGACGCGCTGAGGCGTGTGATTTCTGCAAGAACAGACACACGTAAGTCTTTGAGGTCCTTCAGTGTAAGACGGTCTGCTTCTCCCAATAGTGCGTCGGCAAATCCCTCAAGTATCTGAGATGTCGTACCGGAAGCCGAATTTACTGAAAGGCGGTATTTGCGCTGAAGATATATGAGGTTTGCCCGAATATCATCCGCCTGACCCTGCGTTAAAGAAGAGCCGATACCAGGATTGCGCTTCAAAACAGAGATTTCATCTGTAAGACGAGACAAGTCGCCACGCGCGGTCGTCAGGGGTAACTGAACCTCTGGGTCACTCATCTTTTCCAGACCCTTTGCCTCAAATGTGAAGAACGCCTGTAGAGACTCCTTGAGTTCAGCTAGGCGCTTATAGGGCGCAGCCTCAAGAGCAGGGTTATTGTAGGGCAGCGTATTGACACGTGCTATTTCGCCAAGAGCAGGACCATATGAAATCTCGGCTGGAGGGAGATAAGGAGCCGGAGTCGTTCCCTCAAGGACCGTCGGCTTGGGATTTACTTGAGGCACGACGATGGCAGGTGCTAAAAGACTGGCGTTTGAGCCAGGATTCACAAATCCTTCATTAGGTTTCGTAGTTTCTTTTGCTAATGCAAAGGACGCCACCAAAAGAACTATAAGCAGTAAGCCAAAGAAGAGAAGTCCCTTCATCTAACGCTTACTGGGATATTTACTGCGGTAATGAGCAACCCCAGCATGGAATAGAGTCTTTACGAATGTAATCATTCATGTCAAGTGGCTTTGAGTTTTGGTATTCATAGCCCTGCTGTGTAAGATTTGTAGATGGCATTGTGTCTGCCATACAAGGAGACGAGGAAGGGCGAAGATCGCTGAGTGCTCTCTGTGATAGCATATCATCCCTGAGTTGTTTTGTAATATTCTTAGCTAGACGGTACTCAAGTTCTTTGGAGAAGTTATCAGAGCAGCCAGGAGCCGAATCGGGTTTTGAGTCGGTGATCTTCTTTTCCTTCGGCTTTGTGGTATTCATTTCTGCCTCTGGAGCGGCTACGTCCGTTACCTTCTTGTCTTTAATAGGCTTGTCATTGTTATCGTAAGGAGAACCAACCATAGCGTAAATACGGTCAATCTCTAGAGCTGGAAAGTTGCTCTGAGTTCTCACAACATTTCCCGAGGCAACATTTTGAGTTGTACCAGTGGTACTTGTTACAACATTCCCTGAGGCAGGATTTTGAGTTGTACCAGTGTTAGTTCTCACAACACTCCCCGATGCAGGATTTTGAGTTGTGCCCGTGGTACTTGTGACAACATTCCCTGAGGCAGGATTTTGAGTTGTACCAGTTGTACTTGTAACAACATTCCCTGAGGCAGGATTTTGAGTTGTGCCAGTGGTAGTTCTAACAACATTCGCTGATGCAGGATTCTGAGTTGTACCAGTTGTACTTGTAACAACATTCCCTGAGGCAGGATTTTGAGTTGTGCCAGTTGTACCAGTTGTACTTGTGACAACATTCCCTGAGGCAGGATTTTGAGTTGTGCCAGTTGTAGTTGTCACAACATTCCCTGAGGCAGGATTTTGAGTTGTACCAGTGGTAGTTCTAACAACATTCGCTGATGCAGGATTCTGAGTTGTGCCCGTGGTAGTTGTACCTGTGCTACTTGTACCTGTGGTAGTTGTACCTGTGGTAGTTGTACCTGTGGTAGTTGTGCCCGTGCTAGTTGTGCCTGTGGTCGTTTTATTAGCATCGAGGATGCGCTGATAGAGTGCAAATTCTTTTGTATCTTTCTTATTTGTATAATCTACTGATCCATTAAATGCTATTTCTTTCTGTTGGTTTGTTGTGCCTGGTTGGAATGGCATTATAGATAATACGTATGCCTTATATGTTTGATTCATGTTAACACCAGGTGGGTTTGTATTCAGCTTTCTTTGTTCTTCGTCATATTTAGACTTAAGTAAGGCACGAAATGCACCTAAGAGTGTTGGCGAATCTTCAATAGGACCTCTGTAAAACGTTTTTCCATCTTTTTCTTGTTTAACTATGTTTAGAGTCTCCATACCAATCTCTTGCGGTGTAAAATTAGGCAATACTGCTGTTGGCATATCAAGGGTCGCCTTGACTGTTTTCAAGAACTCTAACCTTTTCTTTCCTTCTTCAAGTAATTCAGTTAGTGTTGTTTTATCAGTAATGACGAGCGGTTTATAGATCGATGAAGAATCACCAAATCCCTCATCTCTGAGTTGACCATACACTACCCATAAAATCATAACGATTATAAACACAAGCATGACAATGTAGGGTATCATGCCGCTACTCTATCCTTTAGTATGAAAATTGAATTTTAGCAGGCAGGGATAGCCGGTATATACAATGGCACTGAAAACACGTTTTAAAGAAGATAATCTTATTGAGGCTGGCGTAGATGAGGCGGGGCGTGGATGTCTTTGGGGTCCCGTATATGCTGGAGCTGTTATCTGGACACCTGAAGATGAATGGTCGGACGAGCATCGTGAAATAGCTCCACAAATCAAGGATAGTAAGAAGCTAACAGCAAAGAAGCGGCAGCACGTCAATAAAGTGATTCAATCCTTGGCGATTGATTATGGTTTTGGCAGCGTCTCGGCAAAAGAGATTGATGAATCAGGAATGACATTTGCGAATCGTCTGGCTTTCCAGAGAGCCATTGCGGCATTGACGGTAGTTCCTGCGAGGATTCTTGTAGATGGAACATTACCCCTCCGTAGTGAGCAGTTGACCGAGTTGGGCGTTGATGAACAAGAAACTATTGTAGACGGTGATGCGAGTTATCTTCCAATCGCTGCAGCGTCTATTATTGCAAAGGAGGCACATGACGAAGTTGTTCAGAAGTGGATTGCCGATGAGCCGAGTCTTCAGACTAACTATGGGCTGGCGTCAGGCAAAGGATATGGAACAAAAAAGCACAGAGATGGGATTCTAGAGCATGGAAAGCATTCGGAGCACAGGAACTTATTCTTACGAAAACTTCTTGGAACAGTAGTAAATGTATCGAATACATTTGTTACACCAAGTCAACAAACACAAACACGCCTTTTACAGGAGCAACTCAACTCAGGGTGTTTAATCACGGATGATTAAAACATTTACTTGCGGTTGTTGCGGCGGTTCGTCTTGCGCGTCTTGCGGTTCGCCTTGCGGTTCTTGCGGGTCTCCTTGCGGTTCTTGCGGTTAGCCATTTCGTATATTCCTACGTTAGATTTTTTACGCAACCATGTGTGAAGCAACGCCATATCTTCACCACGCTCTTTTTTTGCAGAAGACCCTGTAACAAAATGCCCCTCGCCATCCGTAATAGCCAAGAGTTTCGGCTGGCTGTTCTTTTGTCCTTGGTCTAACTCTTGAAGCCGTACTATCCACTTCATAGATTCATAGGCAAAGACTTCTTTGTCGTGTTCTGCGGTCCTGCCAAGGACAAAAATACCAGGCGCTCCGCCATCAGGCAACGCATCTACCGGGGATAAACTGATAAGAGTCGCGGCGTTTTCAATGCGACGACTGGGGTCTCCAAACTCATTGAACTCCAACTCCGTCAATGGCAATGAATTATTCGACGTTGTATTCAATACATCAACATAGGGTACTTCTGTATAGACTGCGCCGAAGAGGTCACCTCCTACGTGACGTGTTAGGCATGCGCCAATCAGATAGCCGCCTGCTGAGCGACCATATACAACAGTCTTCGCAGGGGAAACACGAAGGCGTCGCTGTGCTCCCAAGACACACGCTTCAAAATCCTCAACTGATTTTACTTTATTTTCACGACGAGCCGCTTCTGCCCACGCACCATCATGGTCTCCGCCGCCTCGAACTAAGCAGAGGCATACAGCCCAACCTCTGTCAAGCAGTGGCTTCCATCTATCCACATTCATGTGCGTGTCTAATCCATATGCGCCATACACAACACATAATAGTCCTTTTACCTTTTTACACGACGATATTACAATATAGGGTACATTCGTTCCGTCAGCACTCTTTGCCAAAGAATAGGATGATTTCGCATAAGGACAAATAGTATCACCAAGCATATAACGAGGATATCCAGGCTTTGCCACACAAGTGCGTATAGCGCCTTTTTTCCATAGAGCAAAAGGGTCTATCTCAAAATCTCCGACAATCTCTTCTTTCTTTTCTGCGCGACCAACCAATGACCAGCGAGTTCTTTTTCCATAGGAGCGTGTAATGAGTGTGTGGTGGTCGGGCGAATAGAACTGTGGAATATTTGTCTTCAAATCAATATCATTAAATGGCTCTTGATATCCGATGAGTTGAAATGCTCCACCGAGCCGCGATCCAAAAAATATGGGTGCTTTTGTATGGTTTGAATAGCCGACAGGAACAAAGTTATCAAAGTCTCCTGTAAGTTCTTGAAGTGCTCCCTTGCGATTCACTGTCCAGAGACGTTCTTCTCCCGCGTTGTTTCCTAGAATAAAAAGGCATCCATTCTGACCTTTAATGAGTGCGAGATTCCACCGCGGGTCATCTATCTCTAGAAGAAGTTCACGCTCTTTTCCTGTCTTTGCGTTAAGACAAACTAGACGACAATACCACAGCGACTTCTCGGATTCCAGACAATAACATTTGTCTCCTAGAACGGCAACGTAGGGTGCAACTGGCTTTGCGTAGCTCCAGACATTTTTGTTTCCTGTCTGGAACTTCAGAGTATAGATTTCACCACCGTCACTTGTGTCTTCTACATACCATACTTTCTCACCAGGAGCAGTGTCCAAGTCAGCACAGTCTCTCTCTTCTTTCCCATCTTTGAACTGCCATACATAATGAAGTGTCCCTCTCATTTCCACAAGTACGTCGTCACTTTCAAACGGTTCCAAGTGGGAAACACTTGATGAAAGTTCATACGCCATTGTTTTTGCGAGCCGTTCAACAGGTTTGACTGCTTCTTCAAAAAGTGCGCGTTGCTTTTTAACCAATGATGTCCATCGCTGACCTTTCATTGGTTCCATCCATGATTCTGAATTTTTAAATGCCAGATATCCAAGATTTCTGACAGTCATTTCCGTGCGCTTAAACGCTCTAGTTTAACGAGAGATAGAAATGGAGATTGCCCTGCTAGTTGATAAGACGAATACGTTCGGTCTGCGCCAGGACGTGAACATTATACGTGAAGGACTGAAGGCTGCTGATTCAGGCTCTGTTCGTATTCGGGAGGCAGATCCGCTTGAGCCGCCCGTCCCTTGTGATGTGGCGATTCACCTAGAAGTTCCTGCGTATGGTTGGATGCCTTGGTGCCTGACGAACTTTCTGTTGTTGAACCCGGAATGGTATTACCAGGAGGAGTGGGAGTCTTATCTGAAGCATTTTGATGGTGTTATCTTTCGCGATGAGGCGTCAGAGGCACGTTTTAACAAGTTGTATCCTGATGTTCGCACATGGGTGCTTACATGGTGTACTGCAAAGGATGCAGCCTTGAGCACAAAGGAGGCGCAGCCATCGATGAATCACCAGGATGGTTTCGTCTGGTTTCTTGGTGGCAGTGTCTCAAAGCGCGCTGCGGCAGAATACTTTTTGCCATTTTGGAAGGAGTCCTATCCTCCTCTTCATGTATATGCTACAAAGGCACTGGATCTATCAGGTGCCACGCTAAGCCGAAATGTGACATTTAGTGCAGAGGATTTGTCTGCTGAGACGCGAAAGAAGCTCGCGGCGTTTTATCCAGGGCACATTGTTCTCAGCAAGGCGGAGGCATTTGGTTACACGGGAGCAGAGGCACAGGCAAATGGTGCTTTTGTGATTCTAAATGACCTTGAAGTCTACAAGTCAAACTATACATCTGATATGTACAATGCCTGGATTACTACGCCAAAGACGATGAAGAACTTTGCGTCGGTTGTTGACTTTTCACAGCTGAACTCTGAGGAGGTACAAGGGCAGTTCGACGCGGCAGTGAAGAAGTTCCTGGAGACTGATTTGGTGAATGTAAGACTTCTACAGCGCAGCCTTGGAGCAGATGCCAGAGAACTCTTTCTGAAGACGTCGTTCCCCCATTTTTGGAAGGGTGCGAAGGAGTTGATTAGCAAGAAGAAGTCATCAAAGCCAAAGAATCTCCCACCTGTCGTGAATCAGGATGACTGCCCATCGATATCGATTGTAACACTCTTATACAACAGACGCAAGTTTTTTGACCTGGCATGCCATAATATTATGTTGAGTGACTATCCCAAGTCCAAGATTGAGTGGATTATTGTGGAAGATTCAGATGATTTGAATGAGGATGCGAGCGACCGTGTTGTTCAGGTAGGTATGAAGGCGGCTCCTTTAACGCTGGTCTACATCCCTCTCGACAAGAAGACGCCTATTGGCGAGAAGCGCAATATTGGAATCCAGAGGGCAAAGAATGATATTATTCTGATGATGGACGACGACGATCATTACCCACAGACATCATTCCGTCGGCGTGTAGGATGGCTGACCAAGCACCCATGGAAGCCAAAGGCGGTCACATGTACCACGATTGCCTGTTATGATCTCTTGCGCGGTGTGAGTGCGGTAAATATGCCACCTTGGACTCTTCCTCTGAGGAAGCGTATTTCGGAGGCGACGCTAACTTTCTATCGCAGTTGGTGGGAGAAACAGAAGTTTCCTTCTGATGTGAGTGTGTCAGAGGGTGAGGGGTTTCTAGTGGGGCGTGAATCGGATGTGTTGGAGGTTCCTCCACAGCAGATTATTGTTGCCTTTTCTCACAAGGGGAACACAAGCGGACGTCGTATTCCTGCGGACGATGCGAAGCCTGGTTGTTTCTGGGGATTTCCAAAGGAGTTTTTAATCTATATTCACAAGTTGGCGGGGGTTGAAGTGGAGGAGGAGAAGTAGTCTATTTGCGACTGCGATTGCGACTTCTACGCCGTGTCTTCCTCTTCTTCTTCTTTTCATTTCTAGCACCACCCTTTCTAGCTTTCTTTGTAGCAGCAATCTTCTTTTCAATCGCCGCCACTTTATTCTTTACTGAGCCTGTAACAGGTTCTTCCTTTTCAACATCTTCTTTTACCTCTTCCTTCTTTTCATTCACTGCATTTGCTACAGCGGCGCTAGGATCCTCTGCAATCGCAGCAGTATCCATAGGACCGCCTGGAACGACTTCCACTTCAGGGGTAACCAAGTCTGCAACAGAGTTAGCCAATCCACCAGGCTTCACCGCCGCGCACGCAGCCTTCTTATCTTCCTCTATTGTTGGAATATTGAGCAGCTCTACAATAAGACGAAGCGGTGGAACAAGTAACACAGGCTCTAGAATCTTTTGAAACTCGGGTGAGCAATACACCGCGGGTATTTTAGCAATAGTTTGTAGATTTTGAATATCATCCATGTTAGGTACAACATCCAATGGTATTTTAGGAAAGCTTACACTAATCCCTGCTGCTCCCACTGCTGCCTGTGCCTTGTCTTGAACCTGCTGTGCTTTCTGATTGAAGTTTTCAACTAATGTTCGCATTTGTTCAAAGGAGTTATTGACAGCAATACGAATTAACTTTGGACTAAAGATTGAAAATGACCATAGTAAAAATCCAACAAAGACTGACTTGGAACTCTTAAAGATATCATCGCGTAACTGACGTTGAAGGTCTGGAGCCATAAACAGCCACGCATTACGTAAAAGTTTTCCAAACAAACCAATCACAAGCGCAGTTGAAGAATATACACCAAAAAGAGTTAAAACAGACTTTTGCCAATCACCACGAATAAGTTCAAGGAATCCAATGACAACGGAAAGAAGAATACGCATTGTAGGAACATCATTCATTGGATTTCCAAATGCGACACGAATCAAATCAAGAAAGACGTTCAAGATTGGAAGAATCGCTTTTCCAGGAAAAAAGTAAGGAATAGGACCCACAGGGGTTGGTAGAATACCACTGATTTCTGTTGCTTCGACTGCTTGAACCGTACCAAGACTTGCGGCGATTTGTTTCCACTGCTCATCATATTGTTCTAAAGTATCAAATATACTATGATATGCCTTATCAATACTGATATCTTCTGGGTTAATACTGATGGGTACTTTTACGTGTTCACCGAAGCCTGATTTGAGATCTCCAACATCTGGTGCCCCACCAACTTGGCTAAAAACCTCTCGTACTTGTGGTTCAAAACGTCTAACTGCTTGTTCTAGTTGTTTGGACTGCTGAACAGTAAAAATAGGGTTTCCATCGGGTCCCATAAGAGCCCGAGACCAACCATTTTGACCCTTTGCTTGTTTCCATGCGAGAATCATTGAACTGAAACCCTCTAATGC
>Ga0209401_1002131_pt1 | contig 12899 bp, 8 predicted proteins | sample M_140807_MF_Meta_FD_187318 | JGI IMG/M metagenome (GOLD analysis project Ga0209401, IMG submission 187318) | Freshwater microbial communities from Lake Montjoie, Canada to study carbon cycling - M_140807_MF_MetaG (SPAdes) (version 2) | ecosystem: Environmental > Aquatic > Freshwater > Lake...
AAGGCCAATCCGAGCCCGGTACCTGGCAGGGGCAGGCCGCGGCTGCCCCGCACCCCCCGCTGGAAGATCGCCTCCTGTTCGCTCTCCTCGATCGGTGGTCCTCCATCCCAGACCGTGAGCACCGGTCCCCGAGGGGTGTCCCGGACCTGGAGCCCCACCGCCGCAGCCTGGGGGCTGTAGCGGAAGGCGTTCTCCAGCAGATTGGCGATGATCTCAGCCACCGCGCCGCTGTCGCCACGCCAACCGGGCAGCACGCCGGGCCCCCGCCAGGGGCGGCCCTGCAGGGTGGCCGTGGCCGCGGCCCGCTGGATCAGGGGGGAGAGGGGCTCGGCGAGGGGCTGCCCCCCCGGACCGCTGAGCATCGGTGGCAGCAGCAGGGGTTGGGGATCGGGCGCCGCAGCGATCAGGGCATCGGGGCGGGCCAGGTCGCTGATTGCATCCACGTAGCGCTGCAGCTGCCGCTCCTCGCCGAGCAACCCCTCCACCAGGGAGCGATTGTCACTGTCCTTCTCGAGGCGTCGCAGCAACAGGTGTCCGAAGGTGCGCAGGGCCGTGAGCGGATTGCGGAGCTGGTGCACCAACAGGCGCAGCTGCTCCTCCTGGAACGCGAGCCGCTGGCGAAGGCGCTGCCCCTCCCGATCGAGCCGCAGGGCCTCGGCCAGCCCCAGCGCCACCGCCTGGAGCCTCAGGCGCAAGGGCTCGGGCCAGGGATTGCTGGAGCTCTCCACCTGAATGGCCCCCAGCAAATCCGCCCCATCCCGCAGGGGCAACCAGCGCCGCTCCTCGGCGGGCACCCGCAGCCCGCTGCCGCCATCCACTGCCGCCAGGGTTCGACCATCGGCCGGCCAGTGGCCCACCGGGATCAGGCTTGGGGCCCCCTCTCCGGTCGCATGGGTCACGTACACCACGAGGGAGCGCACCTCCAGACAGTCAGCGAACTGACCAAGCTGGTAGCCGAGCAGGGCAAGAAAGCTGTCTGAAACTGGAATCACAGCCACGCGGAGCCGAGCCGTGGAAAGGTTGTCGGACGAATTTGAAGCAAATCTGAGGAAATTCAGAAAACCGTCCTATGATGCTTGTATCGACCACTACTCCGCAGTCCGCAACGAGCGGGCGGCAGATCACCGTCGATCAAGCTAAGGCCATCCTTCGCTGGGCTTCTAGGGCACCGACAACAACGACATTCCCTGGCAAGCCCCCCGGTTCCTGGCTTTGGTGAAGACCCTTTGTGGGGCTTCGAACACGACCGAAGGTTGCACCTCAATCGCAATCAAGGCTACAGCAGAGGCTGATGGGCTCCTCTCCTGTCCGATGGTCCGCTCCGCGGCCGTCGCGTGTCGCCAACGGTGATCTCCCCAGACCGCTCCGAGGACGGCCGAAGTAGGGGCCTAGACCCACGACCTAACGGTCGTGGGTCTGCCAGGACTACCGCCCGCGCTTTGCTGCGCGCCAGCGGCCTTCCCACCTTTCCAGCACCCCTCCCCCCTCCAGTCCCCCACCGGGATTCCGTTCCATGTCCAAGAAGCGCAAGCGGATCAGTCGCCGTCGCCTTGCCGGCCAGCGTGTTCTCGCCCACGTCCCCACCTTCAACCTCGAAGCCGGCTCCCACAAGCCGGTCACCGCGGCCCGTCGCTACATCGCCGAGGCCGACCTGCTGGCCCCGGCAATCCTCAACGTGCGCCGCAACGAACACACCACCGACCGCTTCTTCTGGGGCGAAAAGGGCCTGTTCAGCGCCCAGTACGCCGAAGAGAACCACTTCCTGTTCCCCTCACTGCGCCTGATCGTGGACAGCATCGGTGAAGAGGTGCTCTTCGAAGGTCTCGAGGCCCTTGCCAGCGACGACTGGGAGGAAATGGAGGAGTACGAATACGCCTTCGTCTGAAGCGTTGTCGGAAGCACCACCTGCCGTGCCGTCGCACCCTCGGGCGGCGGCAGGTGAACGATGCAACCGATCGATGGTTAGCCCTCCCCCCAGGGCACCAATCGCTGCCATGCCCTAACCGGATCCATTGCTCCTTAAGAAGAGCAGTGGTCCGGCTTTTCACTGGTCTGGCTTTTTCCGAGGCCTTCGTCCCCGGTGTGGGGTCTCAGCCCCAGCCGGCCTCTAGGGCGGCACGCAGAGCGGGAAACAGGCTCGGATCGATCCCGTGGCCGCCGGCAAAAGTCAAACGCTTCACCGTGCCGCCCGCCGCCCGCAGCATCTGCTCCAGCGCCTCGCTGGCGGCGAAGGGCACCACCGGATCCTGCTCGCCGTGGGTGATCAGCACCGCCCCCGCCGGGCGTCGGGGCGTCCAGCCCGGGTGGGGGTAACCGCTGCAGGCGATCAGGCAGGCCAGGGGCAGCCCCTCGGAGCCGGCCGGATCGCCGCAGCCCACATCCAGGGCCATGGCGCCGCCCTGGGAGAAACCCAGCAGGGCGGTGGCCTCCAAGGGCACGCTCCCCCCCAGCACCAGCAGCCGCTCCCGCAGCCTGGCCCTTGATTCCGGCAGCTCCGGCCAGTTCGGCCGCTGCAGGTCGTACCACTGGCGGCCGACGCCTGCGGGGTGGGGCCAGGGGGCCCGTAGGGCCACGAGATTCACGCTGTCATCCACCAACTCCCGGCCCAGATCGAGCAGGTCATCGGCATCGGCGCCCCAGCCGTGCAGCAGCACAAGCCGGCGCTCGGCCTGCTCCGGACCGCTCTGGAGAGATTCGGGATCCACGGCCCCGAGTGCGTCCGAGAAGGAGGCGCGGGGATCGGGCTGGGGTACGGGTGGGGTGGTCATGGGGAACAGGGGCTGAGGGAGCAGAGGAGTGAAGAGGAAGCGAAGAAGAGCAGCGAAGAAAAACAGAAGCGGCGGGGTTGGATCCGGATGCCGTGGATGGATCAGGAGGGGCCTGGGGCTGCAGAGCCCAGGGCCGTTCGGGAGTGAGCGGGGGGAGAGGCGCAGGGGTGCTGGCAGGCCTGCTGAGGCACTGCCGCTGCGTAGGTTGGCCCTTCGTCCGTCCACCGCCACCGCCATGGCCCCCACGGCCCTCCTGAGTGTTTCCGATAAAAAGGGCCTGGTGCCCCTGGCCGAGGGCCTGCTGGCCCACGGCTATCGGATCCTCTCGAGCGGCGGCACCGCGGCAGCCCTGGCGGCGGCTGGGCTGGCGGTCACCAAGGTGGCGGAGCACACCGGCGCCCCGGAAATCCTCGGCGGCCGGGTCAAGACCCTCCACCCCCGCATCCACGGCGGCATCCTGGCGAAGCGATCCGATCCCGCCCACCAGGCCGATCTGGCCGACCAGGCGATCGATCCGATCGATGTGGTGGTGGTGAACCTCTATCCCTTCCAGCGCACCGTGGCCGACCCCCAGGTGAGCTGGGAGACCGCGGTGGAGAACATCGACATCGGCGGGCCGGCCATGGTGCGGGCCGCGGCCAAGAACCATGCCGACGTGGCCGTGCTCACCGATCCGGCCCAGTACGGCGGCTTCCTGGAGGCCCTGGCTGCCGGTGGCGTGGATGAAGCCCTGCGACGCCGGTTGGCCCTGGCCGCCTTCTCCCACACCGCCGCCTACGACGCCGCCATCGCCGCCTGGCTGACCGATCGGCTGGGGGCGGTGGAGCCTGCCCAGACGGATGGGGCCGAAGCCGAGGCGGAGGTCATCCCACCGCTGCAGCTCAAGCTGCCCGCCCGCCAGGGGCTGCGCTACGGCGAGAATCCCCACCAGAAGGCCCTCTGGTACGGCAGCGCCGAAGCCGGCCTGGGGGCAGCCCGCCAGCTCCAGGGCAAGGAGCTCAGCTTTAACAATCTGCTCGACCTCGACGCGGCCCTGGCCACGGTGCGGGAGTTCGGCTATGGCGAGCCGGCCGGAACCGGGAGTGCGCCCGGCGAGCCGACCGATCCGGCCATCAACCTGCCGGCGGCGGTGGTGGTGAAGCACACCAACCCCTGCGGGGTGGCCGCTGGCGCCGATGGGGCCGAAGCCCTGCTGCGGGCCCTCGATGCCGACCGGGTCTCGGCCTTCGGGGGCATCGTGGCTCTCAACCGACCCGTGGACGGCGCCGCTGCCGAACACCTGGCGGGGTTGTTTCTGGAGTGCGTGGTGGCCCCCGCCTTCGAACCCGCCGCCCGGGAGCGGCTCGCGGCCAAGGCAAACCTGCGGCTCCTGGAGCTGGAGCCCGCCGCCATCGCCGCGGCCGATCGCCAGCAGCTGCGCAGCGTGCTGGGCGGGGTGCTGGCCCAGGACCTGGACGACCGGGCGATCGATCCGGCCAGCTGGCAGGTGGTGAGCCAGCGCCAACCCACTGAGGCCGAATGGGCCGATCTGCGCTTCGCCTGGCGGGTGGTGCGCCACGTGCGCTCCAACGCCATCGCCGTGGCCGCCGCTGGCCAGAGCCTGGGCATCGGCGCCGGCCAGATGAACCGGGTGGGATCGGCCCAGATCGCCCTGGCGGCGGCCGGCGAGCGGGCCCGGGGCGCCGTGCTGGCCAGCGATGGCTTCTTCCCCTTCGACGACACCGTGAAGCTGGCCGCCTCCCACGGCATCACCGCGGTGATCCAGCCCGGCGGCAGCGTGCGGGATGGCGATTCGATCCAGGCCTGCAACGAGCTCGGCCTGGCGATGGTGACCACCGGCCGGCGTCACTTCCTGCACTGACCTTCCAGCTCGAAACCGGCTGCCCGGAAGCTCCTGCCCTGATCCGCTCGCAGGGGTGCTGCTGGCGCTCAGCGGCACCAGAGGCTTCGGATCTTGAGGACTGCTCCGCGCTCTGTAACGATTTCAGCGGGGACTCCGTCAGTCCCGCCCAGGAGGACCGATGGCGGCAGCATCCGCAACCTGGAGCGCAGTAGTTTCATCGCTCTGGCCGCATGCCGCTCTCATCCCATGCCCCTCGAGATCCCCAGCTCCGTGTCCTTCGGCCTGAGCTTTGTGCACCCCGCGTTGATGTGGGTGCTGCTGGCCCTGAGCGGCTATGGCCTCTACCTGGGGATCAAGGCCAAGAAATTGCGCACCGCCACCACCGCCGAAGAGCGCAAACCCCTGATCCAGGGGCAGTTCGTGCAGCGCCACCAAAAGATTGGCCAGATCATCCTGGCCGTGATGGTGCTCGGCACCCTGGGTGGCATGGCCGTGACCTACCTCAACAACGGCAAGCTCTTCGTGGGGCCCCACCTGCTGGTGGGCCTGGGCATGACCACCCTGGTGGCGATCGCCGCCTCCCTCTCCACCGCCATGCAGAAGGGCAATCTGGTGGCCCGCAAGGTGCATGTGGGCCTGAACATGACTGTGCTCACCCTCTTCCTCTGGCAGGCCTTCACCGGGCTTCAGATCGTGCAAAAGATCCTGCAGCCCCAGGCCTGAGCAGGCCTCAGCGGATCCACCGTCTCGCCCGTAGCAGGGCACCTACCAGACCAGAACTGCGCCGGCCGATCGACCGGTCGACAACCCGACCGGAACCGGATCAGAAGCGCGCCCGGCGTCGCGGCGGGCAGGGGATGCCGTGGCTGGCGTGAAAATCCTCCTGCACCTTCCAGGTGAGCCGTCGGGACACCTGCCGCACGATCTGGCGGAGCAGGTGGTCGCCGCTGGTCTGGACCAGGCCATCCGGAAGGATGGTGATCATCGCGGGCAGCTTGATCCACACGCCCAGTTGGAGCTCCCAGCGGACCAAGGTGTGGGCCATCAGGGTGTCGACATCCTCCGCGGAAATCTCAGCGGCGTCCTGACCCTCGCGCGCCTCATCCAGCCGTAGTGAAGCGTTGAACTCCACGTCGTAGAGGGATGAAAGGGTGGGATCGGCATCCGCAACAGCGACGGTTTGGATGCGGTACACCCCCTCGGCCTGGGGCAGGAGTTCCAATCCGATGGTGGGCTCCACCTCGAAGCCGAAGTTGCCGAAGCGCCCGAGGGTGAGCACATAACCGTTGCGATCCAGCGGCGTGACCTCCATGGGTGCAGCGCAACGCTGAAACCAGCCCTCGTGCCGGTCGAGGTAGGCCTCCACCACCGCCGCGGGAGCACGCATCTCCATCAGATCGGCAAAGCTGCTGCCGTAGCGACGCACCCGCCCATCGGGACTGTGGCGCAGCGGATCGGGGGATTCCGTCAAGGAGGCGCTGGCTTCAGGCCGCTTCCGATGCGCTCCGCCTCGGTCCGGAACGGGATCCGAGAAGCTCTCAGTCGGTGCGGAAGAGGCCAGAAGGAACAAGGGCGACGGACTCGTCGGAAGGGACTGGGAAGGGACGGCGTGGCAACCGACAAGGGGGACTTGCCCGGCGGATCGAGACCGCGAAGCGAGGCCAGTGAACGTACACCCCAGGCAGAGTTATGGAACGAATCTAAAGCCCTGAGGGGCCGCCGCTGTCGCAAGGGTGGCAGCGCACCGGGGCGGAAGGGGTGCCGGATTCAGGCGGCGGTGAGGGCGATCAGGCGCTGAATCACATCCTCCACCACCCGATCGGGCGTGGAGGCGCCGGAGGTGATGCCCACCCGGATCGGCCCCTCCGGCAGGAAGGGATCCACCACCTCCAGGTCACCGCCGAGGGGCTTGTGCTCAATCCGGTTGCCCGGGCCGATCCGCTCCGGGGTATCGATATGAAAGGAGTGGATGCCGCGGCTCACCGCGATCTCCTGCAGGTGGGTGGTGTTGGAGGAGTTGTAACCGCCGATCACCACCATCAGGTCGAGGGGTTCATCCACCAGGGCGAACATGGCGTCCTGACGCTCCTGGGTGGCATCACAGATGGTGTTGAAAGCCAGGAAGTGCTGATTGATCTCGATCGGCCCGAAGCGCTGCAGCATGGTGCGCTCGAACATGCGCCCGATCTCCTCGGTTTCGCTCTTGAGCATGGTGGTCTGGTTCGCAACCCCAAGGCGGTTCAGGTCGCGGTCGGGGTCGAAGCCGGGGGAACTGGCCTTGGCGAAGCGGGCCATGAAGGCCTGCCGGGCGGCGGCCCGCTCGGCGGGATCGTCAGCGGCGGCGCCGCTGGCCAGGATGTAGTCGCACACCATCTGGGCCTCGGCGAGGTCGAGCACCACCAGGTAGGTGCCTGCAAAGGAGCTGGTGGCAAGAGTTTCCTCGTGCTTCACCTTGCCGTGGATGATCGAGGTGAAGGCCTGTTTCTTGTGCTTCTCCACGGTGTTCCACACTTTGGACACCCAGGGGCAGGTCGTGTCCACGATGTGGCAGCCCCGCTCGCTGAGCAGCTGCATCTCCTGCACGGTGGCCCCGAAGGCCGGCAGGATCACCACATCACCCGTGGCCACCTCGGAGAAATCCTTCACGCCGTTATCCACCGGGATGAACAGCACGTCCATCTCCCGCAGGTGGTCATTGACCGAGGGGTTATGGATGATCTCGTTGGTGATCCAGATGCGCTCGGTGGGGTAGTGGCGGCGGGTTTCGTAGGCCATGGCCACGGCCCGCTCCACACCCCAGCAGAAGCCGAAAGCCTCAGCCAGCCGCACGGTGAGCCGGCCCTCGCGCAGCTCGTGGCCGTGGGTCCGCAGGCTGGCGATCAGATCGCTCTGGTAGGCGGTCTGCAGACTGCCAGCCACCTCCTCCCCCAAGCCGAACCCGCGGCGGTTGTAGCGCTCCGAATGGTGGAGGGAGCGCTTGAAGGCATGGGTATCCACGGCGCCTGGAACGATGTGTCGTGACTCTATGGGGCCTGCCGGTGATCAGGTGGGCTGACGCTCCAGCACCGGAGCCAGGCCCAACCAGTGCACCGCTTCGCCCGAGAATTGGTAGATGCAGGGCAGCACCTCCACCCCGGCGGCCAAGGCCTGGCGAAAGAGCTCGCCATAGCGGGGATCGGCCGAATCACCAGGAGCGAAGCGGGTTACGTCGCCGCGACTGAGGCAGGGGAGCAGCACCGCCCGCGCCTCGGGAAGCAGGGCAGTGAGCTCCACGAGGTGCTTCTGGCCCCGTTCGGTCACGGTGTCGGGAAAGAGGGCCAGCTCGCCTTCGGTCCAGGTGGTGTTCTTCACCTCCACATAGATGGGCCGCGGATCGGCCGGCGAGGCGCCATCGGCGCCGGGGCCGGGGGTGAGCAACAGGTCGATGCGGCTGCGGCGCCCCTCCCCATAGGGAACCTCGGCGCGAATCGCCGCGATCGGGCCCAGCCAGGGCTCGAGGCAGCCGGCCTCGATCGTGGCCCGCACCAACCGGTTGGGCAGGGCCGTGTTGATCCCCACCCAGACCGGCTCTCCCTCGGCACCCGTGGTTTCGGCCTGCTCCCAGGTCCAGGCGAGCTTGCGGGTGGGGGAGGGGGCGTGGCGCAGCCGCACCCGGCCGCCGGGGTGGAGCACCCCGGTCATCGGTCCGGTGTTGGCACAGTGCACCGTGACCACCTGCCCGTCGGCCAGCTCCACATCGGCCAGGAAACGCTTGTAGCGCTTCAGCAGCACGCCTTCCACCAGGGGTTCGAGGGCCAGCACGGGGTGGGGGGCGGCGGCGCGTTGCGTGGCGGAGGCAGGCGCAGCGGAGGCGGCAGGGGTGGGAGAGGAGGCAGAGCGCGCGGAGCCGCCGGAGCCGGCAACGCGGGATTGGTGATCGCTTGAAGCGCGGGACATCACGGAACTCCAGGATCAAAGCGAACCATGGGGGCAGTCCAGCAGGCCGGACCACGCGGCTGGAGCGGGGGGCACCACTTCGCGATCCGCCGGATTCGACCCGAACCGCCGCTTCCACGCGATGGCCCGGGCAGCGCAACGCCAGGAGGTCAGGCGGCGGAGCATCACGCCAGCCGGGGGAAGTGGGGCCAGACGACGGCCATACTGCCGATCGACCGAGAGGGCCCCAGGCCCGGCCCGATGGCGAAATCACTGCGAAGGATTGCCCTTGTCGTGGCGGTGGCCACCGCCCTGAGCAAGGTGGTGGGCCTGCTGCGCCAGCAGGTGATCGCCGCAGCCTTCGGGGTGGGCGCCGCCTACGACGCCTACAACTACGCCTATGTGCTGCCGGGCTTCCTGCTGATCCTGCTGGGGGGCATCAACGGCCCCTTCCACAGCGCCATGGTGAGTGTGCTCTCCCGCCGCGACCGCAGCGAGGGCGCCCACGTGCTGGCGGCGATCAACACCCTGGTGGGGGCAGCCCTGGTGGCGGTGACCCTGCTGCTGATCGTGGCCGCCGACCCCCTGATCACCCTGGTGGCCCCGGGCCTCGATGCCACCCGCCACGAGCTGGCGGTGGTGCAGATGCGCTGGATGGCCCCGATGGCGATGTTCGCCGGCCTGATCGGCCTGGGCTTCGGGGCCCTCAATGCCGCCGATGAATTCTGGCTGCCGGCCGTGAGTCCGCTGCTCTCCAGCCTGGCGGTGATCGGCGGCATCGGCCTGCTGTGGTGGCGACTGGGCGCCGCGATCGTGCTGCCCCAGTGGGCCATGCTCGGCGGCATCGCCCTCGCGGCCAGCACCACGGTGGGAGCGCTGCTGCAGTGGCTGATCCAGCTGCCGGCCCTGGCGAAGCAGGGCCTGCACCAATTCAAATTGGTATGGGACTGGAAGCACCCGGGCGTGAAGGAGGTGCTGGCGGTGATGGGCCCGGCCACGCTCTCCTCGGGGATGCTGCAGATCAACGTGTTCGTGGATCTGTTTTTCGCCTCGGGAATCGTGGGGGCGGCGGCGGGCCTGGGCTACGCCAACCTGCTGGTGCAGACCCCCCTGGGCCTGCTCTCGAATGCCCTGCTGGTGCCGCTGCTGCCGGTGTATGCCCGCCTCACCGCCAAAGCCGACCGGCCGGAGCTAATCGCCCGCATCCGCCAGGGCCTGATGCTCTCCACGGCCAGCATGCTGCCGCTGGGGGCCCTGATGGTGGGCCTGGCGGTGCCGATTGTGAAGCTGGTGTATGAGCGGGGCGCCTTCAACCAAGGCGCCGCCCAGCTGGTGGCGGCCCTGCTGATGGCCTACGGCGTGGGCATGCCGGTGTACCTGGCCCGCGATGTGCTGGTGCGGGTGTTCTATGCCCTCGGCGATGGCAACACGCCCTTCCGCTGGTCGGTGGCCGGCATCGGCATGAACGCCTGCTTCGACTGGTTCCTGGTGGGCGGGCCCACCCCCTGGGGGCTGCAGTTGCCGGCCCTCAACTTCGGCGCGCCCGGCGTGGTGCTGGCCACGGTGAGTGTGAACCTGATCACCTGCCTGGGCCTCACCTGGGCCCTGGCCGGCAAGCTCGGCGGGCTGCCCCTGCGCGTTTGGAGCCGCGACACCCTGCTGCTGCTGCTGGCGGCGGTGGCCGCCGGGGGTGTGGCCTGGGGGCTCTCCACATGGGTGGCCTGGCCGGCGGGCTTCCTGGGCTTGCTGCTCCAGAATGCCCTCTGCGCCGGCCTCGCTCTGGCCACCTACGGGTTGATCGGCAGCCTGGCGGGGGTGCCTGAGGTGCGCCAGCTGCTAACGATGGCGGGGCGGCGGTGAACGGCCTGACTCAGTCGCCCCAAAAGCGAAGAATCCATTCTGCTTGGCCGAGTCTCTCAGCACCTTCCCGTGCCCCGACCAGGGGATCAGCCCAGAGCTTGACGCAGCTCCTGCCTGGCCCCCTCCAGCGCCCCATCGAGGGCGGCGCCATCCTTGCCGCCGGCCTGGGCCAGGTTGGGGCGGCCGCCTCCGCCACCGCCGCAAGCCTTGGCCACCGTGCCGATGAAGGCGCCCGCCTTGGGGCCGGCGGCGATCACCGCCGCTCCGAAGGCCGCCACTAGCACCACCTTGCCGGCATCAGCGGGATCGGGCAGGCCGCCCAGCACCACCGCGGCACCCTGCCCGAGCTGGTCTACCAGCCCCTGGGCGGCGGCCTGCAGGCCTGCCCCTTCCACCCCATCAAGGCGCTCCACCAACAGGGCAAAGGGTTCGCCAGCGCGGGTGGAGCCGGCCGGAATGGCCCCCAGCGCCTCGGCTCGGGCCGCCAATGCCGCCGCCTTGACCACCGCCAGCTCGCCGCGGGCCGCCGCCAGGGCCTTCTGGCTGCCCCTGAGCTCCTCCTGCAGGGCCGCCACCCGCTCCACGATCTCGCCGGGCTGGGCCTTGAAGCGATCGCCCAGGGCCTTCACCACCGCGTCGCGCTCATTGAGGTAAGCGAGCACCGCCGGCCCGGCCACCGCCTCGATGCGGCGGATGCCGGCCGCTACGCCGCTCTCGCTGACGATCTTGAACAGGCCGATCTCGGCGGTGTTGGCCACATGGGTGCCGCCGCAGAGCTCCATCGACACCCCCGGCACATCCACCACCCGCACCACATCGGCGTACTTCTCGCCGAACATCGCCACGGCGCCGGCGGCCTTCGCCTTCTCGATCGCCATCTCCTGCACCTCCAGGGTGTGGGCATCAGCGATCCAGCCGTTGATCAGGGCCTCGATCCGCTCCAGCTCGGCGGCGCTGACGGCGCGGGGGCAGTGGAAGTCGAAGCGGAGCCGCTCGAAATCCACCAGCGAACCGGCCTGAGCGATCGCGGGATCCACCACCTCCTTGAGGGCGGCCTGCAGCAGGTGGGTGGCGGTGTGGTGGGCCTGCACGCGGCGGCGGCAGGCCCGATCCACGCGGGCGTTCACCAGATCGCCCACCGCCAGGACGCCGCGCTCCACCCGTCCGCTATGCACGAACACGCTGCGGTTGCGGCCCACGCCTTCGATCGCCACGATCACGCCCTCAGCGGCGGAGCCATCGCCGCTGCCCGCGCCGGCTAGCAGGCCCCGGTCGCCCACCTGTCCGCCGCCCTCGCCATAGAAGGGAGTGGTGTCGAGCACCAGCTGCACCGCGTCGCCCGCGCTGGCCCGCTCGGCCGGCTGACCGTTCACCACCAGCGCCAGCACGCAGCTGGGATGCTCCAACGCCTCGTAGCCCTTGAAGGTGGTGGCGTTGAGCTCGGCAGCCATCTGCTCGATCGCCCCCTGCAGGGTGAGGTCGAGGCTCACCGCCGCCGCCTTGGCGCGCTGGCGCTGGGCCTCCATCGCCGCCTCGAAGCCCGCCAGATCCACCGTGAGGCCATGCTCCTCGGCGATCTCCTCGGTGAGCTCCAGGGGGAAGCCATAGGTGTCGTAGAGCTCGAAGGCCTGGGCGCCGGAGATCTGCTGCGGGCGGGCGGCTAGCACCTCGGCGAGCAGCTTCTCGCCGCGCTCGAGAGTTTCGAGGAAGCGAGCCTCCTCCCGCTCCAGCTCGGCCAGGATCACGCTGCGGCGCTCCAGCAGCTGGGGGAAGGCCGATGCCATCAGGGCAATCGAGGCCTCGCCCATCGCCGGCAGGAAGGGCTTGTCGATGCCCAGCAGCCGCCCGTGGCGCACCACCCGCCGCAGCAAACGGCGCAGGATGTAGCCCCGGCCCAGATTGCTGGCGGTCACGCCATCGCCGATCAGCTGGGTGATGGCGCGGCTGTGGTCGCCAATCACCTTGAGGCTCGTTTGGCCCTTGCCATCGAGAGCCCGGTAATCAACCGCCGCCAGGCCGGCCGCCGTTTCGATCAACGGATAGATCAGATCGGTTTCATAGTTGTTGGGCACCCGCTGCAGGATCTGGGCCATCCGCTCCAGACCCATGCCGGTGTCGATGTTGCGGTTGGCCAGCGGCGTGAGGGTGCCCTGCGCATCACGGTTGTACTGCATGAACACCAGGTTGTAGAACTCGATGAAGCGCGAGCCGTCCTCGAGATCGATGGCATCGTCGCCGAGTTCGGGCTTGAAGTCGTAGTAGATCTCTGAGCAGGGGCCGCAGGGGCCGGTGGGGCCGGAGGCCCAGAAGTTATCGGCCTCATCCATGCGGATGATGCGTTTGGGGTTCACCCCCACACCATCGCGCCAGATCGCCTCGGCCTCATCATCCTCGCGGAACACGCTCACCACCAGGTTGCGGGGATCGAGACCGAACACAACCGTGCTCAGCTCCCAGGCCCAGGCGATCGCCTCGGGCTTGAAATAATCGCCGAAGGAGAAATTGCCGAGCAT